>Ga0190284_1000575_pt1 | contig 20035 bp, 14 predicted proteins | sample 48691812_MG_FD_161668 | JGI IMG/M metagenome (GOLD analysis project Ga0190284, IMG submission 161668) | Hydrothermal vent microbial mat bacterial communities from Southern Trench, Guaymas Basin, Mexico - 4869-18-1-2_MG | ecosystem: Environmental > Aquatic > Marine > Hydrothermal vents >...
AACGCCTTCTCGCGTCCAATTTTCCCGCGATCTCTTTCAGCTGACACCGAAGATGCTCCGCCACAAGCCGCGGTAAATCTTCGCCAGCTGCGAGCAACCGCTTGATGAAACCTTTATACCACCCGCCAACCCACCAAGGTTCACGGCGTTGGGTGCACCCGACCTGGGCTGAAGAAAACCGTGAACGGTTACAATCCGTGAAATCCATGGACCCTGCTTTTACCGATAACTGATAACTTTTCACTGATATTTTCCTGCCTGCTCTGCCGATATATAGCTATGGAATGAATCCTTTTGCGAGGCGGTATCGTGAATGTGTTGAGAAAAACATCGGTTGTCTTCGCCAGCTTGTCCGAAGTTTTGGTCTTGGCTGTCGGCACAGCTATCCTGCTGTTCGTGTCCTGGGTAATACTTTAGAAACGCACAGGTGCGAAACAGATTCGGACGTCTAGCTGCTCTGGCAGGTGGCGATGATGTCGGGCAGTTCCAGAATGCTGCCGATGCGATAATCAGCTTGGCATTTGCCCAGGCCTTTTTTACCCGGGCTGCCCTTGAGAACCGTTGTCATGCCCATTCGCTTAGCTCCGACGATGTCCGCTCGCGGCGAGTCGCCCACGAAAACAGCTTGGCTTGGTTCTATGCCCGTCTTCCGCAAAGCTGTCTCGAAAACGCTCCTATGCGGCTTGCGTCGGCCTATCTCGCAGGAGTAGACCCGCACCGGCAGCAAGTCCAGCAGGTTTTCCTCCGCCAGGTGCCTGTCCAACGACTCGCCGGGGATGAACGTGTTCGACACGACCGCCAGCGACAGGCCCTGCTGGCGAAATTTCTCCAGCATCTCGACCAGGCCTGGCTCGGCTTGGGCGTGAAGGTGCAATGGCTCGTACCACTGCCAGCAGACTTCGAGAAGTTGCTCCTCGCTCAGCGAGATGCCCAGTTTTCGGTTGAGCTTGCCCAGCACGTCCTTGGCGTTGAACTCCCGCCCGGTGAGCATGCTGGCCACCACGTGCCAGCGGACAGCCATCATGTGTCGGCTGCGATATTTTCGGCTCGAAGGCAGGGCCTTGCCCAACCCGCGGATGTATTCGTAAGCCTGGGCTGAACCCCGCCGAAATAAATCCTGAAGGTTCACTCTGCCAAAGTCCAGCAGCGTGTCGCCGAGGTCAAAAAAAATGCCGTCAATTTTCCGCATCGTTTTCCTCTCCCGTTTCGGATGCCTGGGCTGCGACGTCGATATTTTCGTCCGTATTTATGCCCACCAGGTCACCGCTGAAAAGTTCCATAGCCTGGCGGACAGCTGGGTCAGCTAAGACCTTCTGCCGATCGGCGGTGCTCAACGTAGCTGAGACGGGCCGAGGCCCGGGGGCAGCTGGGGCACTGCTTGGCGGGGCCTGGCTAGGCGCCCGCTGTGGCGTTGGCTGTGAGGCTGGCGAAGATATTGGCTGCCTGATCTGTGGCCTGGCTTGCGGCCTGGCTTGCTGGCTGGCTATGCTTTTTTTTTTTTGGAAGTTTGCCCCAGCTCCGCCGGCGGATAGCTGTTCCAGTCTGTCAACCAGGCTGGACGGGTCGATGAATTTCTCCGCCATCGCCAGGCGAACCAGGGCAGCTTCGAGAAGAGCCCTGGCTACCGACGAGCCTCGGATATTCCGCGCGACGTTCTGCAAAATACCCACCGACTGGACAATCGTCGGGATGCTGAACTGTTTGGCGAGCTTGGCAACCTCCAGCCGTTGCGACTCGGGCAGTTCGATGAGCTGGCTGTCCGCTCCGCAACTGGCTGCGAGCATGATATTGCGGAAAATGTCGTTCAACGCTGAGACGATGCTCGTCAGCGTAATGCCCCCGTCGAGCACTTCGGAAAGTTCTCCCAAAGCTCCGGCGCAGTTGCCGTCTGCTATATCGCGGACTATCGACAGCGTCGTTTCGTCCGGCGGCGTGCCGAGGATTCGCACTACCTCCGCGTCGGTAACCTCTGTCCCGCCAGCCAAGAGCTGATCCAACAAGCTCAGGCCATCACGCATCGAACCCGCAGCTGCCCGGGCTACGCGGTACAGCGCGTCAGCTTCAGCTCCGACGCCCTCTGCGTTGCAAATACTGCCGAGATGTTCCGCTATTTTCGCGGTGGAGATGTTGCGGAAATCGAACCGCTGACATCGACTTAGAATCGTAGCGGGGATTTTCCCGGCCTCGGTGGTGGCGAAGATAAACTTGACATGCTCGGGTGGCTCTTCGAGCGTCTTGAGCAACGCGTTGAAAGCCTCCTTCGTGAGCATGTGGACTTCGTCGATGTAGTAGACCTTGTAGCGACATCGGCTGGGCCTGAAAATAGCGTTGGCTCGCAGCTCGCGAATCTCGTCTATGCCCCGATTGGACGCACCGTCGATCTCGATAACGTCAACGTCGTCGCCCCGAGCGATAGCCTGGCAGGCGTCGCACTTGTTGCAGGGTTTGACCGTCGGGCTATCGGCGTTCTGGCAGTTCAGTGCCTTGGCGAGAATCCGGGCCATGGTGGTCTTGCCAACCCCGCGAGTACCCATAAACAGGTACGCATGAGCAACTCGGCCTGTCTTGATAGCATTGACCAAAGTCTGCGCAATAGGCTCCTGGCCGACGACCTCCTCAAAGGTCTCGCTGCGATACTTACGAGCTAATACAAGATAACCAGCCATTTTTTTGCACCGAAAAAGAGTCCACAGATTTCACGGATTTAAAAAAGGATTTCACAGATTTTTTTGAAAAAGTAATCAGTGGTCAGTAATCGGTTGTCAGTAGAAGCAAAACAGCAAACCACTGATAACCACGGATTTTTTTAATCAAAAGTAAATCCGTGTAATCTTCTGTTAAAAAATCCGTGGACTCCTGTTTGCCAGCGATGGCCTGCTTGCCGGCAACTCCGCCGGGCGATCTCCGGCACACACTGTAGATTCGCTTATGGCTGCTTCCTTCCGGACCTGACCAAGTTCACGTCCCAGCGTTGCAGAGGACCCGACGTCGCTACCGGCAAGTAGGCCACCTGCCAGCTCCACACGACCGAGGTATAATACCCGCCAACCCCAAACCATGCCACACTTTTTCTTGCGGATAACAAAACACGTAGCACAGCCGCCCCCGGCTGTGGCCTTTTCACCACCCGGCGATTTGACTTATTCACCAAAAGCCAGTAGCATATACATAGGAATTGAGCAATGCATAGAATTCGCGTATGTGTCGACACTTCGGTCTTTGGTGGTACATGGGACGAGGAATTTTCCGAGCCAAGTCGTCGCTTTTTCGAGCGAGTGAAAGTGGGCGACTTTATTGTCTTGGTGTCACAAATGATTTTACGCGAAGTTTCGCGAGCACCGCAAAAGATTCAGCAGGTTTTGGAATCGCTTGACTCCGATTCGGTGGAATATATCGAGGAAAGCCCCGAGATTGATACCTAGGCAAATGCGTATATCGAGGCGGGTATTTTGGGTCAGGCCTCGCGAGACGATGCTGTCCATGTAGCTACAGCAACATCGGCTGGGGCAGACCTGGTACTAAGCTGGAACTTCAAGCATATTGTCAACTACGACAGAATTCATAAATACAATGCTATCAATCTGCTAAATGGCTACCAGCAGATTGAAATCCGTAGCCCTCTGGAGATGACCTATGAGGACGAAAACGAAGACATTTGATTGTGTTGAAATGAAGCGACATATTCAGGAAGAAATCATTACTGAATACGAGCAACGGAAAGAAGACTTTTCCTCCTTCTCGGAATTCTTGAAGGCAACGGAGTCTGACTGGGAACGGCAAATGCGACAAAAGCTGCGAACATAGAAGCTATGTCAGCTAAACGCAAAACTTTGTTCGACCCGAACCAGGCCCGTGGGCCTCGACCGAGCCCAGCGGTGGGTTCCAGCGCCCCAGCCAGCCCTGCCCTTACGGTCTCAGCCTTGCTGGGCAGGGTGAAAGGTGCCCTGGCTGAGGCGTTTCCCGCGACGGTAACCGTAGCGGGGGAGATCAGCAATCTCTCGACGCCCGCTTCGGGACACTTGTATTTCAGCCTGAAAGACGCCGGGGCTTCCATCGGTGCCGCTATGTGGAAGGCCCGGGCTGCGAGGCTGAAGTTCAGGCCCGCCGACGGCATGGAGGTCGTCGTCCGCGGCAAGGTGGACGTCTACGACGCCCAGGGCAAGCTGCAATTATACGTCGAGCGGATAACCCCAGCCGGGGCTGGGGCGTTGGATCTGGCCTTTCGTCAACTCAAAGATAAACTGGAAAAAGAGGGGCTATTCGACCAGGCACGCAAAAGCCCCCCCAGCCGATTCCCGCGAGGCATCGGCTTGGTAACCAGCGCCACAGGCGCGGCGGTGCGCGACATCCAGCGGACACTGCGGCGACGTTGGCCCGGGGCGAAAGTTTTTTTGTATCCCGCTCCCGTCCAGGGTCAGGGAGCAGCCGAAGCCCTGGCAGAAGGCGTGGACCTGCTGGGAGCCAACGCGGAAAAATTCGACATCGACACCATCATCATCGCCCGGGGCGGTGGCAGCCTGGAAGACCTCTGGGCCTTCAACGAGGAACCCCTGGCCCGCGCGATAGCCCGGGCGAGAAGGCCTGTGATATCAGGCGTGGGACACGAGGTGGACGTAACAATTTGCGACCTCGTAGCCGACGTGCGGGCAGCGACCCCCACAGCTGCAGCTGAGCTGGCAGTGCAAGACAGCGAGGAAATCCGCCGGGCTCTCAACGCCCTGGGCGAGCGGCTGGCCTGGCGAGTTCGCGAGAAGCTCGACGCATCGCGGGCAGCTCTCCAAGCCATCGGTCGCAGCGTGGTTTTTCGAGATCCGACCAGTCGGGTGCGGTCGAATGTGCAGCGGCTGGACGAGTTGGAACATAGGCTGCGGGCGGGGCTGGGTGGGCGAGTTGCCGGTGCCCGGGCCAGGCTGGAACCTCTAGCCCGCAGGCTCACAGCCGGCCATCCATCCAGGCTTGCCGACCGTGCCCGGGCCAAGCTGACTGCCCTGGCGGACAGGCTGAGGTGGGGGCTTGGCAGCAGGAGCAAGCTCGCTGGCGACAGGCTCGCCGACGCCCAAGCCAGGCTGGCCCAGGCCCATCCGTCGCATCGCCTAGCCTTGGCCCGGCAGCAGCTAACAGCCCTGGCCCGGCAGCTGGAAGCGATGAGCTATCGCAGCGTGTTGGCCAGGGGTTTCAGCGTTACCCGAGGGTCGGACGGAAAAATCCGTCGCTCTGTCGGGCAGTTCAAGCCGGGCGAACGAATCGAAACAGAATTAGCTGACGGGAAAATCCACAGCAACGTCATCGACGCCCAGGCCCAACCACAAGCCATCCCGCCAACTGCCTCGCCAACCAAGCCAACACGCAAAAAGCCAACAAGAGCGCCAACACCCGCACCCGCACCAAAAAAATCTTCCACCCTATTCGACGATTTTAGCAACTGAAGTTTTGCGAATTGGTTCTTAATGAGGAATGCGCATAAAAAAACCTCCAGGCGGGCTGGAGATTTTTTTGTGTTTTATGGAGCTGCAGGGATTCGAACCCTGGACCTTCTGCATGCCATGCAGACGCGCTCCCAACTGCGCCACAGCCCCGATGGGGTGGATACATTTACCATTTATCGGTAGGCTGGTCAAGAGGCCTGTGCGTTTTCTCGAAAAAAAAGTCATGGCTTGATGTCAGCGGGCCTTGGTGCTCTGGTTGGCCCGTCGCTGGCGAGGAAGTCGCGGAGGAAGCCTGCCGCCGCTATGGCGTCTTGCCTGGCTCGGCGTTTCTTGCGTGTGAGATGGCCTGCCAAATCGGCGTCGGCCTGGAAGCTGCTTAGCCTCTCGTCCCATAGTCTGACATCGAGTTCGGTTGCCTGGGCCAGTTCGACTGCGAAGTTTTTGGCTAATATCGCCTGCGGGCCTACCGTGCCGTCCATGTTCAGGGGCAGGCCCACCACCAGCCCAGCTGCTTCGTATTCCCCAGCCAGGGCGACAATTTCCGCCAAGGCCTGTTCGAGAGGTTTGGCCTGGATAACCGTTACGGGCAGGGCCAGCCCGTCAGCCTCGTCGCCGATAGCCAAGCCAATACGCTTGTGGCCATGATCTATTCCAAGCCAATTACTCATTGTTTTATTATCAGGCAAGTGGGCAATAGGCAAAAAGGAGTCCACGGATTACACGGATTAAAAAAAGGATTTCACAGATTTTTTTGAAAAAGTAACCAGTTGTCAGTTGAAGCAAAAAACAGCAAACCAATGATAACCACGGATTTTTTGATTAAAAAATCCGTGTAATCTCCTTGAAAATCCGTGAAATCTGTGGACTCCGTGGACTCTGATTAGGCAAGAGGCATACTTTGGTTTACAGGTGCTTCGGGCCGTAGTCTTTTTCTATGGCTTCGACGATGTCCTTTAGCCTTTGGTGGTCGGTTTTTTTGCAGACCAGCGTGGCGTCTGGCGAGTGGACTACGATGCAGTCGTCCATGCCCATCACAGCCAGGAGGTGGTCGTCGTCCGAGCTGACCAGCACGTTGCGCAGGCTATCGATTACGACATGACTCCCGGCGATGATGGCGTTGCCCTTGTCGTCAAGCTCAGCTACGTCTTCCAGCGAGGGCCAGGAGCCAAGGTCTATCCACTCGGTGTTTAGCCGAACCATCATCACGCTGCGAGCCTTTTCCATGATGGCATAGTCGATGCTGATTTTCTCCAGCGTCGGATATATCTCGCCCAGCAGTTTGATGTAGTCCCGCCCGCTGGCTGCCGCGGCTCCGATGGGGGCCAGGCCGTCCATCGAGGCTGGCAGGTGCTGCTTCATCGCAGCGGTTATCGCGGGGATTGTCCAGACGAACATGCCGCTGTTCCAGAAAAAGTTGCCGCTCTCCACAAACTTCCGCGCTTCGGCGTGGTCGGGTTTTTCGCGAAAACTCGCAACTTTCCAGACCGTGTCGTTGAGCTTCTGGTCGATCTCGATATACCCCAGCCCGGTATGAGGCCAGGTCGGTTTTATGCCGAAAGTCAGCAGCGATTCGGGGTTGGCTTCAGCGGAGGTCATGGCAGCTTCGACGGTGCTGACGAAGCAATCCACAGGCCTGATTATGTGGTCAGCGGTGAAGACCGCCATCGTGCCGGCGGGGTCTTTGGCGCCGAGCAACACCGCAGCCAGTGCGATGGCGTTGGCGGTGTCTCGCCCTTGTGGCTCGGGGATGATATTCGCCGGGGGGATGTCCGGTAAGACCTTTGCTATCTGGTCGGCGTACTCGGCGTTGGTAACGATGAAAATATTCTCAGGCTCGAACAGGCCCTCGAGCCTGTTCACCGCTATTTCTATCAGACTCTTGCCGTCGATCAACGGCAGCAGTTGCTTGGGGAAGTTTCGTCGGGAGAGAGGCCAAAGCCTTTTGCCCGACCCACCAGCCATGATAACAGCATAACGCATCGCAATAACTCCTTGTTCTGTAGGTTATGCAACTCATTGCATAACATGTTGCATGGATGAATTTGCCATGCAACATGTTGCATGACCTACGGCTGTTTTTAATTGTTTATTTTTCGTTCAGTGGTAGTTTGCCTTGCGGGTCTGGTTTTTCGATTTTCAGCGGTAGTTCCTGCTGGTCGTTGTCTTCGCTTATAACCCGGGCGACGGCTACGAGCTTGTCGCCTGGCTTGAGGGTGATAACCCGCACGCCCTGGGTCGCTCGGCCTATCACGCGCATCTCGTTGACGCCCGTGCGGACGATCTGCCCGTTGTGGGTAATCATCATCATCTCGTCGGCGTCGCGGATAGACTTTATCGCTACGACCTTGCCGTTGCGGGCGGTGGCTTTGATATTGATAATGCCGCTGCCACCTCGGTTTTGCAAACGATACTCGTCGAAGCTCGTCCGCTTGCCGTAGCCATTCTCGCAGACCGTCAGCAGCGTCGCGCGGGCGTCGACGATTATCATGCCGACGACGGCATCGTCGCCTTTGAGTTTAATGCCCCGGACTCCCGCGGCCGTCCTGCCCATTTGGCGGACATTTTTTTCACTGAAGCGTACAGACTGGCCATTGGATGTGCCGAGCATAATCTCGTCATTGCCATGCGTCAGAGCCACGCCGATGACCTCGTCGCCGGGCTTGATGCCGATAGCGAGGATGCCGCCCTTGCGAACATTGGCGTAAGCGGCCAGCGGGGTTTTCTTGATCTGCCCTTTGCGGGTGGCGCTGACGAGGAAGCGGTCGTCAAATTCTCGCACATTTACCACGGCGCAGATTTGCTCGTCCTTTTCCATCCGCAGCAGGTTCACGATAGACCGGCCCTTGCTGGTTCGGCCCATCGATGGGATGTCGTAGACCTTCAGCCAGTGCATTCGCCCGCTGTTGAGGAATACCAGCAGATAATCGTGCGTCGATGCGATGAACAGCTCTTCGACGAAGTCGCCTTCCTTGGAGTCTGAGCCTTTGATGCCCTGGCCGCCGCGACCCTGCTTGCGATAGGTGGCGGTGGGCATGCGTTTGATGTAGCCCTCGTGCGTCAGTGTTACCACGACGTCTTCCTCTGCTATGAGGTCTTCGATGTTCAGCTCGCTGGCGTCCTCGACGACTTCTGTCCGACGCCCGTCGCCGTAGTGGTCTTTGATCTCGTAAATGTCCTCGCGGATAACGTCCAGCAGCAGAGCCTCGTCGTTGAGGATAGCTTCGTGGCCCTCGATTTCCTCGACGAGTTTGGAATAGTCTCGCGCGAGTTTTTCTATCTCCAGGCCCGTGAGTCGTTGGAGCTGCATAGAGAGGATCGCGTCGGCCTGGACGCCGGTGAGACTTTGTGGTTTTTCCGCTACGCGGTTGAGGAAAACTTCCGGCAGGAGTTTGCGGACGGTCGCAGCTTCGATGAGTCGCAGCTTGTGCTTCATCAGCCTGTCTTTGGCGGTGGGGATGTCTGGGCTGGTCTTGATGAGTTCGATAATTTTATCGATATCAGCCACGGCCAGGATGAGGCCTTCGAGGATATGCGCCCGTTGTCTGGCCCGTCGCAGCAGGAAGATCGTCCGCCGGCGGATTACATCTTTGCGATGTTCGAGAAAGTAGAACAGCATTTCGCGCAGGTTCAGCGTGCGCGGAGCCTTGTTTACCAGGGCGATATTGATAATGCTGAAGGTCGACTGCAGGGGGGTGTACTTGTAAAGTTGGTTGACGACGACCTCGGCTTCGGCGTTTTTCTTGAGGTCTACGACGATTCTCATGCCTGTCCGGTCGGAGTGATCCTGCACGTCGGAGATGTCGGGGATCTTGCCGTTTTTGACCATGTCGGCGATGCGTTCGATGATGGTGCTCTTGAGAACCTGGTACGGGATTTCGGTGATGACGATTTGTTCCTTGCCGCCACGGACTTGCTCGGTGTGCATTTTCGCACGCACGCAAAGCCGGCCTCGGCCTGTTTTGTAGCCCTCGACGATACCTTTCCGTCCGCAGATAAGCCCGCCGGTCGGGAAATCCGGCGCGGTAACGATTTTCATCAGCTCGTCGATGTCAGCTTCGGGATTGTCGATGAGGTGCACCAGTGCGTCGCAAATTTCCGTGAGGTTGTGCGGCGGGATAGAGGTGGCCATGCCCACGGCGATGCCCTGCGAGCCGTTGACCAGCAGGTTTGGGAACTTGCCCGGCAGAACGGTAGGCTCGGTGCGGGTGTCGTCGTAGTTTGGCTGTTTGTCGACGGTGTCGAGGTTCAGGTCGTGCAGAAGTTCGGTGGCAGGGGCCTTCATACGAGCTTCGGTGTATCTCATCGCCGCGGGGGGGTCGCCGTCGATCGAGCCGAAGTTGCCCTGGGGGTCTACCAGCGGGTAACGCATGTTCCAGTGTTGGCCCATGCGGACGAGCGTGGCGTAGCTGGACTGGTCGCCGTGGGGGTGGTAGTTGCCGGAAGTGTCGCCGACAATTTTCGCACACTTTCGATGCTTGCTGCGAGGCCCGAGGTTCAGGTCGTTCATCGCCACCAGCACGCGTCGCTGCGAGGGTTTCAGCCCGTCGCGGACGTCTGGCAGGGCACGGGCGATGATGGTGCTCATCGCGTAGGTCAGGTAGCTCTCCCGCATCTCCTTTTCGATGGGGAGGTCCTCGATTTTCTCGTCGGGGAACATCGCCAGCATAGGTCCGGTCCCCACGCGAGACTCAGCCTGCGTGCCGTCGTCCTCGCTGGAGGCAGCTGCGTCGGGGGCCTCTGGCGATTCGTCCGCTGTGCTGTCGGCAGCTTGGTCAGCTTGTTCCTCGCTCGCCTCGGATTCGTCAGGCCCGGGTGTGTTGTCTGCAAAATCTTCGTCAGCCAATTTCTGCTCCGTCTACTACAATAAACATGCTTCGTGTCATAATTCTCCGAGCGATTCCGTTCGCCCGCCGGTTACATCCAAGCCCGGCATTATCGCGAAAACCCAAGGAAAAGTACAGCACCCAATTCCCGATTTTCAAATACTCGATCTTTATTGAATGCCTGTTCCCTACTTGCCTGTTTGCCTAACCCGTTCTTTTGCCTTCCACAGGACGATTTTGTTTTGCATCCACCGCACTGCGAAGGCGTCGCGGATTACTTTGAAGAATCTGTCGAGGAAGCCATACTTGGCTACCCCTGCTGTGCGAGGCCTGTGGTTTACCTGCACATCTGTTATGCGGTAACCCTCCATGCGGATGAGCGTGGCGAAGAACCGGTGTCCGCCGTTGAAGAGTTTCAGCCTGTCGATACACTCCCGCCGAAAAACTTTCAGCCCGCAGCCCGAGTCTCGAATAGTCTCGCGGGTGATGTAGTTGCGGAACTTGTTGCCGTATTTGCTGACAAGCAGCCGCCAGCCCTTGTCCTGCCGGTCGCGCCGCCAGCCGTTGACATAGTCCGCCTGGTCAGCTTCGATGATCTCGACCAGCCTGGGAATGTCCGCGGGGTCGTTTTGCAGGTCGGCGTCGAGCGTAGCGATATATTTTCCGCGGGCAGCTCGCAGCGTAGCGTCCAGCGCAGCGGTTTGGCCTGATCGCCGTTCCATGTCCAACACGCGCAGCTGGGGCACCCTGGCCATCAGTCCTGCCAGCACGTCGGCGCTGTCGTCGTCGCTGTCGTCGTTTGCGATGATTATCTCGAAGTCCTTTCCCAGAGCCAGACCGGCCTGGACGCTCTCGTCAACAAGCTGCGGCAAGTTCTCAGCCTCGTTGAAAGCTGGGGCGACTATCGAAATGTAAACTTCATGCTCTGATTGTTCCATCATTTTCGGTTCCCATTTTTCGCACAAGCGAGCTATTTTACACAATTATCAAGCCAAGGGTAAACAGATTCCTGCCGAAAAAGCGCCCGCTTGTGCGAGATTAAACCATGGTCTTATCATTGGGCATCGTGTGCGGGCATAAAACTTATGCTGCAAAACACGGCTGAAATCTATGCAAAACAATAGTTACGAGAAGCCATGAAAAAATTTCACACACAACGCCCGCTTGTCGTCAATAGTCTGTATAATCCAGCGACGTTTGATATCAAACGAAAGGGTTGGTATGGATTTCCACGAATACATAACGAAGGTAATCACCACGCCGTTTGTGCGGTTCGACTGGTGGGACGTGTTGGGCTTTGTCGGGCAGTTCGTCTTCTTCAGCCGATTTGTCGTGCAGTGGTGGGCTTCGGAGAAAAAGCAACGCAACGTGTTGCCGGTGGCGTTCTGGTATCTCTCCATGGTCGGCGGGTTCGTCAGCTTGCTGTATTTTATCCACCTGGGCCGATTGCCGTTGATAGCAGCGGGAATATTGAGCATGGGCATATATGGCAGGAACTTGCGAATCTGGTTCAAACGACGAACCAATCGCCGGGGCTTGCTTTTCGCATCGCCGGAAGCACAGCTGGGCATCGAGCCTGAAACAGAATCCACGGAGTGAAAAAGTAATCAGTAATCAGTTGTCAGCAAACAGTAAAAGCAAAACAGCGGAAAACGAATGGCGCGAATGGAGGCTTGGTTCTTCATTGGGCATTGGCTATTGGTCATTCCCAGCACTTATTGGTCACGCTTCAAAATAGTTGTTGTCTTAAACAAAGAGACTCTCGATATCCTATACTCCTGCAAATAAGTGCTGGGGGTATTTGGGCCCTGGTCATTTTTTTCGTCATTCGAAATTTGTCATTGATTCCTCATTCGGACTTCGAAATTCGTCATTTGCTGTTTTTTCTATTCCCTGCCTATTCCCTGTTTGCCTGATTTTCTTCTCTAATGATTACTCTTGGGCCTGTGTCGTAGTCCGGGTTTGGCGTTTCCTGGTAGATGTCTGCTGTGCCGCCGACGGGCCAGGGCCAATTGCCCGAGCCTGTGTGCCAGTCGCCGAAGTAGCCTCCGACGCTGACGCGCGATCGCAGCACGGGCTGGTTCGGCGGATAGCCCGACGGGCTTGTCGATACGACATCGCCGTTGCCCATCGTGCTCTGAGGGTAGGCTGACTGGCAGGCGGTAGGCGTGGCAGCCGATGTTTGTCTGCCGGTCGCGACGCCCTTTTGCCCCAGCGTAGCCTGGAGTTGTCCCACCGCGAGGGTCGCCTGTTGCTGGGCGTGGAGGGCCTGTTGGATGTCACGCAGGGCGAGGGCAATCGCCTGGGGCCCCTTGGCCTGGTCCAGCCTGGCCTGGGCGATTCTGATTTTGTTGCCAGACTCGGTTACCCACAGCAGGACATTCTGTACTTGCACCGCGGTACGGCTTTGCGGCTTTTGCCACTGCACCGTTGGCCTGGCTTTGCTTGGCTTGTTTCCCGCCACCCAGGCCTTGCCGTCCCATCGCATCTGCTGCTCGACTGTCCTGGCGGGGTTTAGCTGCTCGATCGGAGCGTTGCCAGTGCTGGTGGTCTCGTAGCTGGGCAGGGCAGAGCGAGTGGTCGAAATCCGCGTAACCAGCAGTACGCCCTCGTTCGTACCGGGCGGGGCTGGGAGGTTCACGATCCGCCTGTCAGCATAGGTAACCTGATACACAGTAGAGCTGCTCTGCCGGCCTGCCATGCCGCGGGAGGCTATCAGCAATAGCACCACACACATCAGCCCTGTCAAGCCAGGCCGACCTTGTTTTTTATTCTTCATGAAAATATCTCCAATGCGTTTGGTAACAGAAAAGCCAGGCCCGCCATTGCGCAGCGGAACCGTCGATTGGTCAAGTATTCATCGGAACCAAGGCCCGCCAACTTGGAGTGGAATTATCCCGTAGCATAGGCATTGGGTATTCAATGGACATTGGAACCTGGGTATTCAATGGGCGTTGGGTGTTTGGAAAATTGGGTATTTTGTAACCGTTCACACAAAAACAAGAACCACGGATAAACACAGATAGACACGGATACTTAAAACGGCGAAAAACACGAAAGAAAAAACAAAAAACTTCACGGTAAACTTTGTTTTTTACTCAAACTGACCGATTTTCAGCAATCCAACCGCGGGGTTGTTGACTGGTTGATTAGTTAACTGGTTGACTGGTTGATTGGTTAACTGGTTGACTGGGAAAAGATTACAAAACAAATACGCCAAAGCTCTCTGTCCAGATAAGACCAGGAAAACAAGGGTTTTCGACGCTGTAAAGATTTGTGTAATTCTTTACTAATCAACTAGTTAACCAATCAACCAGCTACTCAAACCGGTCGGTTTGAATTTTTTACGATAATTCGTGTTTATTAGTGTTCATTCGTGGTTCTTTTCTGTGAGCGGTTATGGTATTTTTTTATTCGAAATTCGTCATTGATTCGTCATTCTGGCTTCGTCATCCGTCATTCGCCTTGACTGGCACTTGGTAGACCTGCCAATGCTGTCCCCACGCCTTGGACGTTACGGGCCTGAGTTGGTGGAGGTTTTCCCGTCCTGGCCTGGCTGGCAGCAGAATGTACCACTCCGGGACGCCCCGGAATTTCCGCAACTTCCTCAGCCCGGCAACACCATTTACGATGCTGGATTCGTCTATAGGCTCGCCCAGCCAGCGGTATTGTGCAAGTACCTGCCCCGCCCATTTCGGCAGCAGTTGCGGGGCGAGGTAGTAAAACGGTCGCACATCGTCGCTGCAGACATAAATACTCCGCCGGGCCAGCATTCGGAACTGGCTGCTGTCGGTCAGGAAAACCGTTCGCGGGTCGGTATTGCCCCTGGCCCAGCTGGCTAGGGCTTTCAGCTCGGCCCCTTTGCGTTTTCGCTCAGCCAATTCCTGCACGCGCGCGGGCTTGTGGGCCTCGTCCATCGTTACGCTCGCAGCGGAGTATAACCAATGTCGCAGCGGCCTGAGGTTGTTCGAGGGTAACATCCAGGCGACCATCATCGCTGCGCAGAACCAACGCAAATACCCCCGGTTGTGTTGTACCATGCGAAATATATGCGTCAGAGCCTGGGCGAAAAGGACATACAACGGCAGCATCATCCAGGCCAATGCCTGTGGGAAATCTATTATCCACGGCGGCTTGTGCAGCATGGCTCCGACGAGTTGGCTGGCTCCGCTCAACCCCATGGCTACCAGCAGGGCCAGGGCAACCATCCACAGCCAGACACCCACGTCCTTGGCGGCGAAGCGATGGAACTGCCAGAGCACCACCGCTGAGAGTAAAAGCAAGGCTGCGGCGTAAAGTCCCCCCGGCAGCAGGTTGCGGAATATCCCTGGATACAGCACCTCCTGTCCGCTTATGTGCAGCGCGCCGATAACTCCGCTGGCTGAAACCTCGCCGTCAAAGCCCGCTGCTATGCTCCCTCGGAGCGAGAAGAAGTACAAGAGGTATGGCAAGGCTCCTGCGATGAAGCACCCCGCTCCGCCCAGGCTGGCCAGGATTGCCCGCGGACGAAACGCGTTTCGTATCGCGTGCGTCAGCAGCATTATTATCGCCAGGTTCCCCGCTGAGACCAGGTCGATATTCGCACACAGGCCCAGCGTTGCGAAAGTCAGGAGTACTTGCTTGTGGCCCGTGAAATGGACATACGCCCAGAGCACCAACGGCGAGATTGCTATCACCAACCCCTGTGGCGTAACCGACCCCAGCGACCCGACACCCCAGAACCAGCCGGAGAAAGTATGGGTGATAGTCAGGCTGAGTACTGTTACGAAAACCGCGATGGAACTGCTGCGACACTGCCGCCAAAGCAATGCGTACATGCCGCAGAGATAGAGCAAAACCATAGGCCCCAGCAGCAGGCGAAACGGCAGAGCCAGGTCGCGGTAGCCCGTGGGTATTAGCACTGTATCCATCAGGGCCAGGAACACAGGGCTGGGTAGCTTGGCGAGCTTGCCGTCTGCGTTGACCTCGCCGTAGACCGTGTCATACGGCATGAGATCGCCCTGGTGTTGCTTGGCTGCGGCACAGGCCAGGCTCGCCTGCTCGCCGCTGAGGCGATCGTCGTGCCACGACAAAAACGCCAGAAACCCGGCCACGGCCAGGAAAATCGCAATCGCCCAAAAATGTCTCGCAGAGGGTATAGGCCTCATGTTTTATCTCTCGCCCATCATCTTTCACTTTTTCAGTCGAACATTGCGTCTATAAAGGACTCGGGGTCGAAGTGTTCTACATCTTGGTATGTTTCGCCCAGGCCTACGAATTTCACTGGGATATTGACCTCGTTTCGGATAGCTACGACGATGCCACCCTTGGCTGTGCCGTCGAGCTTGGCCAGGAAAATACCGCTTACATCTATGGCGGCCTGGAACGCCCGGGCTTGGCTGATGGCGTTTTGCCCCGTTGTGGCGTCGAGCACCAGCAGTACCTCGTGGGGCGCGCCGGGAACTTTGCGAGCTACCACGTCGCGGATTTTCGTAAGCTCTCGCATCAGATTTTCCTGCGTGTGAAGTCGGCCTGCCGTGTCCACCAACAGCACGTCCGCTCCGCGGGCGGCTGCGGCGTCGCAGGCGTCGAAGACGACCGAGGCCGGGTCCTTCCCGCTGCCTCGGACGATATCACAGCCTATTCTCTCAGCCCATATCGTCAGCTGTTCCACCGCTGCGGCCCGGAAAGTGTCAGCTGCAGCCAGGACAACCTTCTTGCCCTCCTGCTTGAACTGATAGGCCAACTTGGCAATGGAGGTGGTTTTTCCCGCTCCGTTTACCCCCGCTACGAGGATCACCGTCGGGCTTATCTCGGCGAAGTGCACGCCGCGGTCAGACTCGGGCCAATATTTTTTCAGCTCGGTCTTGAGGAAATCCAGCACGTCATCGCCTTTTGCGATCCTGCCATTCCGCTTGGCTGTGTGGAGGTCGTCGCATATTTGCCGCGTCGCCCCCAGGCCTATGTCCGCCTGAATGAGCATAGCCTCGAGTTCGTCCATCAGCTCGGCATCGAGAGCCTTGCCCACAAGCAGCGATCGTAGCCCACCCACGAACACCTGCTTGGTTCGGCCTAGTCCCTTGGCCAATTTTTTTACCGCTTTGCGAAACAACGCCATGGTATAACCTTCCGTCAAAAAAAACTGAAAAACTCCCAGGCCCAATAGACTGACATGATAACACAGCCTAAAGCAAATACGAAATATGAAAACAGCAAATCCGAAATCCGAATATCGAAATTCTAAACAAAAACACAGCCATCCCATGGACGGCGGAAATTCGGTTGTTAATCACATTTTAACCAATAAACATACAGGGCTGCGGCTGGGTCGTCAGAATGTCAACCCGCATTTTTTTAGCTCCGTAGGAGTAAACTTTCGCACTTTTTTTATAGCATTTACCTCTGTTAAACAAGGAGTTATGCATAACAAGGAGTTATGCATATTTCATAATTAAATATTCAAACCGACCGGTTTGAGTAGCTGGTTGACTGGTTGATTGGTTGAAAACAAAAACGGCAAACTACGGCACCCAGCTATGCCCCCCCCCGTGTCATTCCTGCTCCCCGATCGGGTCGAGGACAAGCTTCGCGGGAATGACACAAAAAGAAAAGAAAAAGAAAAAACATGAGCAAGATGCCCATGCCGCGAAAGAATCAAGCCTCCATTCTCGCCATTCGTTTTTTGCTGTTTTCGCTTTTACTGACAACTGGCAACTGATTACTTTTTCAAAAAATCTGTGCAATCTGTTTTTCAGTCCGTGAAATCCATGGATTCTTGATAGTGATTAGCGAGTGTGGAATCGAGGGGCCTGGTTATGGTTATCTGCGGGGCGCAGGCCATGGATTTCCAGTTGGCGCAGCGGGCTTTCGGGTTGGCAGGTTTGGCTTGACAGATAAATAGCTTCGATAACCGCGTGCGTCATGAGGTTTTCCATAGCTGAGCATTGGCACGAATCCGCCTCGCTGGCTACGGCGTCGATAAAACTTTCGACCTGCCGGGCAGCGATGTCCTGGGCTCGCACCTCAGGCTGAATGTGATCCAGCACGTCGCCGTTGGGGTTTCGCAAAGTGCACGACTCGCCCGAAGCTACCAGCGAGCCGTCCTGGCCTCGCAGCGCGAGCATTTCGCTGACAGGCCCGGATATCCGCGAGACCGAAACCGTAGCGATCGCGTCGTATTTATAGCGGAGCAAAGCCGAGGCTGTATCGTCCGTGTCGTGAGGCCCACATGCCCGACCCGTCTCGGCCAGGGCGTCGCCGGAAGGCTCGGCGCGGGTGCTCAGGCCATAGACTTCTTCCGGCAGGCCCAGCATCCAGACCAACAAATCGATGGGGTGATAGCCCAGCTCCAGCAAGGCTCCGCCGCCTGCGGAGTGCGCATCAGCCCGCCAACCCAGCTCGCTGCCCCAGTTGAAAAAATATTCCGCTCGGCCTAGGAAAGTTTGCCCCAGCCTGGCTCGCAGTTCGTGCGCCCGCTGATACGTCTCGACAAATCGCCGTTGGGTTCCCACCGCCAATTTCAGCCCGGCATCGGTGAACCGCCGAACCATGGAAGCAGCCTCGCCAAGGTTCCGCCCGAGCGGTGCGTCCTTCCAGACATGAATGCCCAGCGACGCGCAGGTCTCCATTATCTCGACCGCCGCCATCGGAGGCGTAGCCAGGAAAACCGCCGCGGGCCTGGTGCCCATGAGCAACTGACGATTGTCCGTATAATGTGGTGCATCGATATCACGACCAAGGAGCTGGGCCCGCTGAGCGTCGCGGTCAGCTATGCCCACGACGCGCACGGCGGGGCAACGGGCCAGGGCGCCGAGCATGTGTCCCGCCAGTGGCCCGAGACCTATCATGGCTACGGGTATTTTTTCGCCCGACGGCGAACCGGTTGTCTCGTTGTCCATCATAACACTCCAGCTAGAAAATCGGCACTCCAGAGCCTAGGGTTAAACCCGAATTTTGTCAAGGCCAGGCGCGTAGCTGTCATTTTCATTGCTTATTTCGGTTCAGACGCTAGAGTATGCCTCTTATGAGTTTGCCAATTGTTTCCATCGTGGGCCGGCCTAACGTCGGCAAGAGTAGTCTGCTGAACTGCCTGGCTGGTCGGCGGATATCCATTGTCGACCCGACCCCCGGCGTAACGCGCGACCGCGTGAGTGTGACGATAGCTCTGGGCGAGGGCGACGACGCCCGCTACGTCGAGCTGTTAGACACCGGCGGGATGGGCATCGAAGACGCCGACGACCTGACCGAAGATGTCGAAAGCCAAATCAGTTTTGGCATATCCGACGCGGCTGTGGTTATCTTCGTCGTCGACGCGCGCGAGGGTATCTGCGCCCTGGACCGCCATGTCGCGGAAAAACTCCGCCGACAAAACAAGCCCGTGATTCTCCTGGCCAATAAAATCGACACCCCCACCGTCCGCTCGGAACTGGGCGAGCTGAACCGCCTGGGCTTCGGCGAGCCTTTGGATATCAGTGCCAAGCACAATCGCAACATCAACGAGGTGCTAGCCAGGCTGGCGGACACCCTGGCCCATCTGCCGCCCGAGCCTTTGCGCGAGCCTGTGCTGAAGTTGGCTGTCGTGGGCAAGCGCAACGCGGGCAAGAGCACGCTGATAAACGCCCTGGCTGGTGAGCAGCGGGTGATAGTTTCCCAGACCCCCGGCACGACGCGCGACAGCGTGGATGTGATGATAGACCACGCGGGCCAAAAGCTCCTGCTGATAGACACCGCCGGGGTGAAACGAAAGAAGAAAATCGCATCCGACGTCGAATACTACAGCCAGCACCGGGCGATGCGTTCGGTCCGCCGGGCTGATGTGGTCGCCCTGATGATCGACGCGTCCGAGCCTGTCTCCCAGATCGACAAGAACCTCGCGGGCATAATAGCGGACGAGTTCAAGCCCGTGGTTATCGTGGTCAACAAGTGGGACCTGGCCCGGGACACCAACAACCCGGAAGACTACGCCGATTATTTCGCCAAAACTTTCCCGTCGCTTTCCTACGCTCCCATCGTCATGGCCTCTGCTACCGAAGGGCTGAACTTGCGGGAAACCATAGGCCTGGGCGAGCAACTTTTCCGCCAGGCCCAGACCCGGGTAACCACGGGGCAGCTCAACACGGTAATCGAAGCCATCCTCGACAAACGCGGGCCAAGCCATCGTTCCGGCACGCGCAGGCCCAAGATATATTACGCCTCGCAGGTAGCCGTCGCCCCGCCGACGATAGTCTGTTTCGTCAACGATGTCCGCAGCTTCGACCGAAGCTATCAGCGGTTCCTGGTAAACCAGTTCCGCGAGTACCTCCCCTTCGAGGAAATCCCAATCCGCGTAGTACTCCGCCGAAGTCAAAGTGGCCAGGAGCGGTCAATTTGAGCCGTTAAACGGACTGGTTGACTAGGTGGTTTTTGCTCCACAGGAGCGGTATATGACATGCCAGAGGCCCGCACAGAGACGGACTTATCGGGTGCCACTACCAGCGGACTCGTATGCTGATTTGTATATCTGGCTGCGTTTGGCCTCGGGGATGTCGATAAACGCGCTAATGGCGGCGGCAATTGCGCGTTTCTTGGTCCAGCCTTCGCTGCTAACGATATGATCAAATCGCTTCGCCAATTCGGGTGGAATTTCGGCTCCAAACGGTATTGTTTTTATTTTTTTTTGCGTCACATAATCCATCATCACGACTGATGTTAAGTCAAGTCAACAAAAGTTTTCTTAATAAAACTTAAGTTTTCTGTTGACAGGCTGCCAAAGTCTGTTATGATATGTCAATGGTTAGAAAGGCCTTGGGATTGGCTCGGGGGCGGACG
>Ga0190284_1000576_pt1 | contig 20012 bp, 4 predicted proteins | sample 48691812_MG_FD_161668 | JGI IMG/M metagenome (GOLD analysis project Ga0190284, IMG submission 161668) | Hydrothermal vent microbial mat bacterial communities from Southern Trench, Guaymas Basin, Mexico - 4869-18-1-2_MG | ecosystem: Environmental > Aquatic > Marine > Hydrothermal vents > Microbial...
CGGCCGTATCTGCCGCCGCCGCCGAACATCGTGCTGATCGACAACAAAGACTTCAAGACGGTTTTCCTGGAGATCAGTTTCTTCTGGGATGGGGAGGTGAATGAAAAATTGGTCGAATCCGTGGCGGGCAAGAGCACTTTGCCTGTCAAGGGTAAGGGGGACATCGTGGAAATCGTGGGGAGCTACGCCGACGGCGAGGCGTTCGGGCCCAAGCGGATAGTGTTCGACGACAAGAAGAAAGACCGGACGTATGTCGTCGCATCACACACGCCCCCACCGCCGCCCACGGTGGTTGATTTGGCGGTGAACAATCGGCATAATGAGGCAATATACCTCGATATCATCACGCCGACCAAGGACGATCCGTTGAAGGTCGAGCCCACAATGGTGTTCGAGACCGGCGTATCGGATGTTCGCGAGTATAAGGACGTCGAATCTGTGATGGTTACGGCACGTTACGCCTCGGGCGTAACTCATTCCAGCCAGACCTTCAAACCGGGCCTCGGCAAGCAGACGTATGACGTGCCGCCGGAGCCGGCCGAGCAGGTCGCGCATACGAGCAAACCTGACGTTCGTGCGATCGACGCACCGCCGAATCCCAAGTTGACTGTCACGGCTCTCTTGACCTACCCCGATGTGGACGAGCTGTGGACCCAAGAGATGATCGTGACCGATGGTCGTCAGCGGAAGATCATCCGTGCCGGTGAAGAAGGCGCCGTGGATGATGGAACGCTTCTTGCCGTGGTTCCGACGTTGGGCGGCGTGGTCAAGATGCCGGAGTCGGGGAACTACTACATTTATCCCTTGGGGAGGAAGTTTACCGAGCGGGTCAAGCTGGAGGCCGAGGAAGATGCGGACTTGCCGGCGGCGATCGACGCGTGGACACGGCGTTGAGAAGGCCGCGCTTGTGACCGCCGGTGTGAGGAAACCCGCCTGAAGAGGCGACAAAAGGACCGACCGAGCGTGGGGGTGTCTGTTGCTCGGTAGTTGATGCGGAGGCACGATGATGACTTCATCCAAGCGTCAGAAGAAACGTTCACTGGCCTGGATTATGGGGGTTTGCGTGGGCTTGTCGCTGGCGGCATACATTGGGGACGCTTTCGGCGCTCTCGTTCAGGCGGATGATCCACCTGAGACAAAGCCTGCCCAAACCACAACCAAGCCGGCCAAAGAGAAGTCCAAGGACGAGAAGTCCGAAGACGGGAAGTCTGAAGACGAGAAGTCCAAAGACGAGAAGCCTAAGGAAAAGAAGTCCAAGGAAGATGAACCCCAAAAACAGGTCGAGGAACCGCCCGAGAAGGATGAAGGTAAAGACTCGGATTTGGCTGACGCCAAGAAGGAGGCATTGGCATCAATAGGCAAAGGCGCCGCCGGCAAGAATGAAGCTGGCAAGAATAAAGTTGGCAAGGGCAAGGCTGTCAAACGCAAGGCCGAGGCCCCCAAAGATAGACCTTCCAAGAGCGAATCCGTCAAGCGTGCAGAAGACAAAGGCGCGCCAGCGGCCAAAGGTCATTTTGATGTCGGCGTCAAGCCACCCGCCCCGCGTTCAGCGGAGACGTCGTCGTCGGCCAAGCCAGTAACACCGGGTCCTCAGACAACGATGAAGCCGGTTAGTCGCAAGGCCGCGTCGGAGCGTTCCAACGACAAGGTTGAGGACGACGATAAACCGAGGAGTAGCCCCCGCAGGACTCCGCGGCGATCCGCACCCAAGCCCGATCGTCGCACATCGCCCCGTGATCGCCTGAAAGATAGGTCACCGCCCCACACGAAAGGGAGCCGGCCAGGACGGGATCGGCCTGGAGTGGAAGCACCTGGGGAGTTGGAGGATACCGGGGGCGTCGAAGTCGGCAAAACAATACTCGCGCCGGTGACGGACACCACGACCACGATGTCGTCGTTGAGGTTCGATGTCACTACCACGGGTCCCGAGTCTCGGCTATACCGCTTCGATTATGACGCGACACCTTGGACTGACGTTCTGATGGATTTCTCTCGCATGAGCGGCCTGTCGATCCTGAACGCGCCTGATCCGCCGATCAGCGGCGCGATTTCCTTCCGGAGCACTCGAGATTATACCTACAAAGAGGCGCTACATCAGCTTAACGAGTTGTTGCTGTCCAGACTGGCGGACAAGTACCTTATCAAGCGCAAGGAGTGCTACCTGGAGATCAAGCGTCTTCCGGATTGGATGCGCGACATTCCACCGGACAGGATGTTCGGCTCCTTCGCGGAGATAGAGGCCGCGAATCTTGATCCGTTTGACATTGCCCTCGTGCAGATCGACGTTCCTGATGGCTGGTCGCCCTACGAGATCATCGAGGAGTTCCGCCCGATGTTCTCCGACACCTACGGGACGCAGGTCAGGGGCGACAAGATCGAGCTGACCGGTCTGATCCGTGAGCACCAGCGCTGGCGGAACGTCATCGAGAAACTGACCGGCATGGCGCCCGGCGGTCCTTACGAGGCCGACACGCGGATTACCCTGACCATCCCCTTGAAGTCAGCCAGGGTCGCCGACGTTCAGACGATATTGAAGCAGCTTTATCCGGTGGACACGAGAAGGACGAAAGGGGGCCGGGGCCCAGGCATCGACCAGAAGGCGGAGACCGCCAAGCAGATCGACATCATTGCGAACATCAAGGACAACTCGCTTATCATCAAGGCATCTCGGCGGAAGGCCAACGAAATCGCCGAGATGATTGAGAAGCTCGACAGCGGTCTGCCTCCCGAGCTTCCCCACATGAAGATCATCAGGCTCGAGTACGCGGACGCGGCGGCGGTTCAGGCACAGTTGAAGCCGATCTTCCAAAAGCAGTTGGCGGAGGTCGCCGGCGGCGGCGGCAGGAAGGGCGGCGCGGATTTCGTCCCGCCAAGCATGAAGAGGATTCTCGATCGGGATATCATCGCGGATCCGAGCACCAATTCGGTCATCCTGATCGGCAGCGCGGAAGGGGTTGCCGACGCAGAGCAACTGGTCCTCCAGCGGGACGTGCCGGACACCAACGTCGTTCATGAGATCATCGAGCTTCAACATGCCAAGGCAACGGATATGGCCGCAACGCTGTCGGCCGCCCTGCCCGGCGCCGCCAGGGGCCCCAAGGGCGTTCCCGCTGCTCGGGGTGCTCAGTTCATGGCGCGGACGAGCAACACGCTGTTGGTGTTATGCAGAAAGCACCAGTTGCAGAAGGTCCACGAGCTTGTGGCTAAGCTCGATGTGCCGCCGGACGATGAGGCAAAGGAGCATCTGGTCAAGCTGAAGGCCGCGAGGCCGAGTGTGATTGCTCCGATTCTCCAACAGCTTTTTGCCAAGAGCGGCGCTGCCCCTCGTACGACGAAGAGGAAAGGCCAACCTCGTCATGTGCCGACCGGGGGGAAGATCCGCTTTATCCCCGTTGATGCGACCGGCTATCTGATTGTCTATTGCGCCGACGAGGATTGGGAACGGGCCGAGTCGCTGATCAAACAGCTCGACGAGCAGGAGCGGGGCAGCGAGCCGATCTGGCGAACCTTCGTACTGCAAAACGCCGAGGCGTCGGATGTGGCGGCCATGTTGCAGCAGATGTTCCCGCCACCTGCGGCAGCGAAGGGCAAGGTGGCCGCGCGACAGCAGATCACGGCCGATCCGCACAACAACACGATCAACGTGTTTGCCAGCGCGGACTTCATCGATAAGGTCACGCCGCTGATCGGGAAGCTGGACATCCAGACGAAGAGCGAGCTGACGATCATCCGCCTGCAACATCTCAAGGCGGCGGAGGTCGCGCCCATCCTGCTTCAGAGTTTCCCGGGCACTGGCGGGAGGGCGCCTGTTCGTCGATCGCCGAAAGGCAAGGGGTCGCAACGGGTGGCGCCGCTTGTGAGCGGGGGCGGATCGGTTCGTATCGTGGCCGAGCCGGTGACGAATTCGCTGTTGGTCACGGCATCGCCGAAGGAGCTCGAGCAGATTCAAAACCTCGTGGCGGACATGGAGGTCAAGGCGGAACCTACCCGGGTGATCCTGTTCGCGCAGAATCGGCCCGCGGCGGAGATTGTTGAAGCATTGCAGAGTTTGATGGGGTCAGCGCCGCGCGGGCGTGTGCCAAGGCAGAAGGGCGGCGCGGCGCGCATGTCCAGTGCCGCCAGCGGGGCACTGAAGATCGTGCCGGATGGCGATCGCATCATCCTCGAGGGTCGGCAGGAGGAAGTCGCCAAGGCGATGCAGTGGATTGACCAGATCGACGTGATCGACCAAAAGCCTGTCACGAAGAAATACTATGTCATGGATGCCGAGGAGGATGAGAAGAAGCTCCGCGCGATGCTGGCCATGAGCCCGTCGCGGCCGCAGGCCACGCCTCGCAAGGGAGGCAAGGGAAAGCCGCAACCCCGCCGCGCCGCTATGCCAAGCGCGATTCAGATCTATGCGGATACGTACGAAAACACGCTGTTGATCCGCGCGATGCCCAGGGACTTCCTCGAAATCGATGAGTTGTTGGTGTTGATCTTGGGCGAGCCTCAAGACATTGAAGGCCTGCCGAAGCAACCTGAACCGCTAGAGGCTTTCTTCATCGTGCGGCTCAAATACAAGAAGGCGCTCGACCTCGCCTGGACGCTGGAAGACTTGGTGAATACCGGGTCGAAGACCACGATCGAGTTTGACGAGGGGCCGGACGAACGGATGCTACTGGTTCGCGGCTGCAAGCCGGCGCAAAGGGAGAAAGTCGAAAGATACATCGAAATGTTCGACGTGCCGGAGAGCGGCATGACTCTTCCCGAAGACATGCTGGTCTTCGAGCCGGACAAGATGTCGGCCGAGCAGATGATGCAGGTCATCCTGACCCGCTACAGCAGCCCCATGGGCCGCCCCGTCCAGATCCTGGATACCGGCCCCGCCGCGGGCAGGGTGCAGATCATCGACATCCATGAAGGTGAAGAAGAGGAAGAAGAGGAAGAACAGGAACCGGAAAGAGTCGGTGCGGTTGGCTTCGGCAGTCCGTGCGTGATGCCCGTGAGTCTGCTGTGTAGTCTACAAAGGCTTACCCTCGGCCAGTCTGTGGGAGCGAACCAGCCGAAGGAGTTACCCGGTGGGGCCGTATGTCCGGTCTGCGGCAAAAACCCCTGCGAGTTGGTGGCGGGGTTGTCCGTGACGCGACATACGTTCGCCTTGGCATCGTTTGACGATGACCCGCCCGCAGCCGGCGCCGGTGACGTGCCTGCGGCGTCGGAGGTGGAATCGGCGTTGGGGCCGGCGACCACGCAGGCATCACCCGAAGAGCCTGTACCGTCTGAGGCGGTGCCGTCTTCGCAGAAGACAGGTGCGAGAAGGGATTCTCGCACCAGCAGCCCTGATGCGTCGCCGGAAGCGCCTGTTGACGAAACGGCGGAGACTACCGACTCGGCCGATGAGGCGGTATTGGGTTCGATCAAGATGTTCGTCGACCCATTCACCGGTAAGCTGATCGTGCAGGTGCCGGAAGATGAGAAGGACTTCCTCGAAGACTGGCTCGGCGACATCACCAGCGGCAAGGCGCCGACGGTCTACCGCGTGTTTCCGCTTAAATACGCGGATGTCAACACCGCGGCACAACTGTTGAATAATATATTCAACCAGCCGCAGACTCGGACTCGGCGAACCCGCCAGCCGTCGCGCCAACAACCGGGCCAGCCCGGCAGCAAGCAGGCGCAAGGGGATCAAAAGGCAGGGCGACAGAAACAAGCCCCTGCGCCGCCGCCGGTGCCTGCGCGGATCAAGGTCGTACCTGATCCACGGACCCGGAGCTTGTTCGTGGCGGCGCCGCTGCCGGACATTCCGCTGATCGTCGACATCCTTCGGAAGATCGACGGCCAGGTTCCACCCGGCAAATCGAACATCAAGATATTCAAGCTGGTCAACCTCGATGCCACACAGGTGGCACAGAATCTGCGGGAGATCCTCGGCCTGACCACGACCAGTCGCCGTCCGACGCGCCAGCCTCGTGGGCGCCAAGGGAGCGCGCAACAGCAGCAACAACAGAAAATGCTGCAATTGCAAGGGCAACAGGGTCAGGGAACAGTAGTGTCATCCGCGAACGTCAAGCTGACGGCCGATTCGCAAACCAATTCGATCATTGCCCAGGCGCCGCCGGACCAGTTGGCCTTGATCGGCGACCTGATCGAGCAGTTGGAGGAACAAGACAACACCACCAAGATCGAGATGCGGCGTGTTCAGTTGATCCACGCTCGAGCGACGGAAGTGGCCGGCATTGTGAAGGAGATCGCCGGCAAGCTGGTTTCGGGCGCCGCGCCGGCGGGTCCACGAGGCCGCGGCGCGCCCCGGCGCGCCAGCACCGGCGTGTCGGTGAATGCCGACGCGCGGACGAACAGCGTCATCCTCGCCGGACAAGTCAAGGATCTCGAGCGCGTCGAGGGAATCGTCAAAGAACTCGACATTGATGACAGCGGCAGTTCGCCTATCCGTCAGTTCGCCGTCAAGGGCGATCCAAGGGCCACGGCGGATATGTTGAAGGCCCTGTTCAGCTCGCGCGGCAAGCAGTCGGACATCGTGATCACGTCCAATGCGGCCACCGGCGTCGTGCTGGTCAAGGCTCCGATACCGCTGATGGCCGAGATCGAGAAGCAGATCGTCGAGATGGATGCAAAGGTTGAGGCCGAGCAGGCGCTGCGAGAAATCAAGATGGCGTTCGCGGATGCCGAGGCGATCGCGAAGAATCTGCAAGCGATCTTCGGCGATGCCGGCGGTCGGAGGAGCCGTAGCGGACAGAAGATCACTTTCAAGGGCAACAAGTCCAACAAGACGTTGTACGTGCAGTGTCCCGACGATCGGTTCGAAGAGATCAGACAGGTCGCGCAGGGCATGGACAAGGCGCCGGAAGCCTTACAGGTCAAGGCGATTCAACTCAAGCATGCCTCCGCGGTCGCCGTCCAGAAGCAACTCGAAACATTATTAGCTCAGGCCGCGCGGACCAGGGGTATGGGTGACGTCAAGCTGGACCTGATCGGCGTCCTGCCGGATGCGCGGACGAACTCACTGATCGTCAGCGGCGGGCCACTGACGTTCCTGCTGATCGATCAGGTCCTCGCGGCGATCGACGTGGAGCCGGAGACGCCGGTCAAGATCGAGACCAAGACCTACAGCCTGCCGCGGACGGTCAATGCCCGAGACGTGGCGAACAACATCAAGGAGTTGTTCAAGAACGAAAACCCGCGAACCACCGGCGTGGAACGGCCGGTCGTGACGTTCAACTCGGCGGGCAACGTCGTGACCGTCAAGGCCAACAAGACCCAGCATGAGGAGATTCAAAAGAACATCATCGAGCCGGTGGAGACCGCCGTCGGCGATCCGCTTCAGGATTATCAGGTGAAACTCCAGTTCGCCCGGGCGGACGAGATCAAGCCGGTCCTCGAAGAGTTCATGAACAAGTGGCGGCAGAGCCGGGGCAACAAGCCGCAGGACGGTTTCACGATCACGGCCGATCCAAACAGCAACCTGCTGCTGCTCAACTGCTCTCCGAGCACCAAGACGGTGTTCGACAAGCAGCTTGCCGAGCTGGACACGGAAGCCAGGAAAGGACGCGACCGCATCGTCCGGACCTACGTCCTGAAGTTCGCGAATCTTTCGAGTGTTCTCAATGCCGTCAATCAGGCTTTCCGGCGGACCGGGCGCGTTCCGATGCGCGATCAGGTTAATGCCAGTGTCGATTGGGACACGAGTTCAGTGATTGTGCTGGCCAGCGAAGAGAATCACGAATTGGTCACCGAGATGATCCAGTCGATGGACATCGAGGACACCACCGGTGGCCGCACCACTCGGACCTTTACGTTCAAATATGCCGAGGCGTGGCATTTTCCGAACGTCATTAACCAGCAATTCCGCACCAAGAGTCGCAACCCGAATGATCAGGTTACGGCGAGCTTCATCAATGGCACCATGTCGATCATCGTCTCGGCCAACCCCGAGAACATGGAGAAGGTCGCGGCATTGATTGTGGAGGCGGACGTCCCGTCGGCTGCCCAGAAGATTACGAAATACATCAAGCTGAAGAATGCTCGGGCGGACACGTTGGCCAGGATGCTGAACGACGCGGTCCGGGCATCGGAGCCGCGACCCCGAAGCGGTGTGTACTCGGTGGTCTACGGTTCGGAGATGAGCAGCAATACGCTGATGGTCTCTGCTGCGGCGGAGAAGTTCGAGGAGATCGAGGCCCGCATCGCCGAGTTGGACGTGGCGGACACCGCCGGTCGGATTACGCGGACGTTCACGCTGAAGTACGCCGAGCCGTGGTATTTGCCGGGTATTATCAACGCCCAGTTCCGCGACCGCCTTAGCCGCAACCCGAACGACCAGGTGAACGCGAGCTTCATCAACGGGACGATGTCGGTCGTGGTGACAGCCAGCGAGCAGAACATGGAGAAGGTGGCGACGTTCATCGAGGAGGTGGACATCCCGTCGGCGGCCGAGAAGGTCACGAAGTTTTTCAAGCTGAAGAACGCCCGGGCCGACGCGCTGGCCAACATGCTGAATCAGGCGATCCGTGCATCCGAGCCACGGCCTCGCACCGGGATTTACTCGGTGAGCTACGGCTCGGACATGAACAGCAACACGCTGATCGTCACGGCTGCGGAAGACAAGTTCGAGGAGATCGAGGCCCGTATCACCGAGTTGGATGCGGAGGACCGCGGCCGGATCACGCGGACGTTCAACGTGCGTTATGTTGCGCCGTGGACGATGGCCAGCATCATCAGAGGGCATTTCCGCGCGGGCAGCCGGAATCCCAACGACCAGGTTGTGGCCAGCTACGAGGACGGCACGCAGTCGATCGTCGTCACCGCCAACGAGCGTAACATGACACAGGTGGAGGCGTTGATCGCAGCCACCGACAAGTTGCCGGAGCACATCGCCAAGGAGACACGATTCATCCAGTTGAAGCACGCCCGGGCGGACGAGTTGGCCCGAACGTTGAACGAGTCGTTTCGAGCCAAGACCGTGCGGAACCGACAGGGTCAGTACCCCGTCACCGTCACCGCCGACGTCGCGTCGAACAACCTGATCGTGACGGCGAAGACGGACATGTTCACCGAGATCGAGCAGATGGTGGCGGAACTGGACGTGGAACAACCGGGCGAGCGAATCCGACGCATCTTCAAGCTGACATTCGCGGATCCGGGCTCCGTTTCGAGGGCGATTCAGCAATCGTTCCAACAGTATGGTCGCCAGGCCTCGCCGCGCGACAGGGTGACGACCGCAGACGACTGGACGACCAACAGCGTCATCATTACGGCCAGCACGGACAACATGACCGAGATTGCGGAGCTGATCGAGGAGTTGGACCGGCCCGGCGATCAGATCAGGTCGCAACACATCATCGAAGTCACCAATTCCAACGCCGGCGACGTGGCCCGGAGCTTGCAGCAGATCTTCGACGCGGCCAATCGCGGTCGGCGTACCCAAAGTGGTTCGGTGACGATCCGGGCGATCGAGGGTACGACCAAGATCGCCGTCAACGCGAACGCGGAGGAGATGAAGCAAATCCAGGAGTTGATCAAACAGATCGACGTCGAGGGTGGCAAGACGGTACACGCGGTGACCATGCCGGAACTGGTCCCCGCCAAGAGCATCGCCGAGAACATCAACAAGATTTACAGCTCGGGCCGCGGGCGTGACGGCATCAAGGCGGAATACCACGAACCGACCAACACGCTGCTTGTCTTCGCCACCGATTCGGAGTTCGAGAGGGTTAACGAGCAGGTGATCAGTGTGCTGAGCGAACAGCCCACGATCGGCGAGTTGAAGATCCACAAGATCCCGCTGAAGTTTGCCGTGGCCGATGAGGTGGCCAGAACGTTGCAGGATTTCTTCGACAAGAAGGGGGGCGTTCAGCGCGGCAGGGGCTATCGACCGTGGTGGGCCGAGCAGTCCGCCGAGAAGCAGTTGGAGAATCAGGTCACCATCATCGCCGAGCCGGCGAGCAACATGCTGATCGTCTATTGCACCGACACCACCAAGGAGATGATCGACGATCTGCTGGCTGACATTGACACGGACGAGCCCGTTGGCGGCAAGAAGGTCATGGAGATGGTCGCCCTTAAGTACATGGACGCCGCGGAGATGCTCGAAATCTTGACCGAGTACCTGAAGGTGTCCAAACGCACGAAGGAGGACACGAGCGACAATACTCCATGGTGGATGCGTGGACGGGGGGGGAGCCAGAAAGAGGAGAAGGTCGTCCTGGCCGGCGATATGCGGCTCAAGGCGGTCGAATCGTCAAACTCGATCATCATCGTCGGACGGCCCGAGAGCGTGAAGGACGTCCTGGCGAAGATCGAGGAGATGGACGTGGAGGACGCCGAGGGTGCGAACGTTCCCAAGACGATTAAGCTGGCCAACGCCAATGCCATGGAAATGGCGGATACGCTGGATTCGATCTTCAACGATCCAAAACGGAACAAGGCTCGCGGCGCAAGCTACGTGCCTCCGACGATCGTCGCAGTCGAGGCGACCAACAGCCTGGTTATCCGCGCGAAGCCGTCGGAGTTCAATCTGATTGAGAAGATGGCCGGGGGTCTGGACGCCGAGATGGAAGACTCCGGCGGCGTGCGGCTGCTCCGCGTACCGATCGGTCGAAGCGTCGAGAAGCTCGCTACCGTCATCGAGGCGCAGATCAACGAGAACGAGGAAAACAAGAAACAACAGAATAAGAGCTACCGTCCAAGCAAGGTGACGATCGGCGCGGATACGATCTCCAACGTGCTGATGGTCGCCGGCTCAAAGGCCCAGTACGAGGAGGTCAAGCGCCTGGTCAATGAACTCGTGGCCATGGGACCGGCGGGCGGGACCTCTCGGCGCGTGATCAAGTTGAAGAACCTCTCACCGGACAAGGCCAAGCGGCTCATCGAACAGCTTCAGCAGGACAAGGAGGGTTCGGGCGGTAGCAGTGGCAGGCGGTCCGGTCGTGGGCGGGGACGCCGCAGTGATGCCGACTGGACGCAGTATCGACGGTACGAAAACGTCGAAACGTCGAAACGTCGAAATGTCGAAACGTTGAAATGTCGAAACGAAGAGTCGCGTGCTTTAGCACGCGCGGCTGCTCCCACACTGTTATCAAGTGAAATTTTTGCGCCTCACGAAGAAAACTGTGGCACCGGCGTCTCGCCGGTGGGGACACGGGCGGGACGCCCGTGCCACAATGTGGGTGCGGCCACGCTGCCGGTGCTGGCTGCCCAGATCGCGCTGACCTCGGCGATTGCGCAGACACCGACGACCCAACCCGCGCAGGAGCAGAAGAACCGGCTTGAGGACAAGCTGGCTCGCAGTCAACCGGTGATCAGCAAGATTCGCCCGAGGCGAGCGACGACACAGCCTGCGGTGGAACCGGATCGAGACAAGCCGGCTCGCGGTGCGGGGCGAAGGCGCCCCCCGGCCAAGGCCGGAGGCTCTTTGCAGAGGGGTTCCCCCCCGGCCAAGGCCGGGGGCTCTGAGAAGCGGCGCACTCGTCAGGGTATGACGCCTGAGGAGCGGATTCTCGCGACAACCCAATCGGCGGAATCGCCTTTTTGGTCGCAAGGCGCGCAGGAAGCTGTGCAGCGACGTCTGACCGGCGCGCCGATCGAGATCGCCGAGGCAAGTACCGATACCATCATCGTGGACGCAAACGACGAGGACATGGAGGTCATCCTTTCCATCATCGAGATGCTCGACACAGCCGTGCCCGAGAAGAAGATCGAGTACATCAGGCTGAAGAACTCCCGAGCATCGGACCTCGCCAAGATCTTGCAGGACGTGTTCTCCAAGGTGGAGAAAGTCGGCGAGCGTCAGCCGGGACCCGAGGACAAGGTGGACATCATCGCCGATCCGCGGACGAACGGCATCTACATCGCCGCCACCGAAGAAAAGATGGTTCAGGCGCTCGACCTGATCCGGAAGAACGAGGAGGCGGAGGACATCGGCAAGGAGGTCAGGACGTTCACGTTCACGAATCGGCGGGTGTTTGAGGCCGGCGAGGTCCTCAAGAAGATGGTCGCTTCGTATCTGAAGCAGAAGAAGCTGACACCGGACGCGATCGGCGTGGAACTCGATCTGCAAACGAACTCGGTCTTCATTACCGGCGGCGAAACGGACCTCGAGTTTGTGGAGAAGATCTTCCAGGGCCTGGATGCCGAGTTGCCGGACGAAGAGGAGATGAAAGAGGGCGCCAAGCGGCCGATGCAGGAGGCTGACATCATGCTTGTGCCGCTACGTGTCGCCGATGCGGACAAGCTGGGAACGTTACTCAACGACCTGCTGCAAAGGGCCGCCGTGGGCGAAACACCGATGAAGGACTTCATCCGCCGGATGCGGCTGCTGGACGAGAACGGCGAGCCCATCGCCCAAATCGATCTTACTCGGCCGATCGCCGTCTTCGGCGACCAGGACAGCAACTCGTTAATCATCGCCAGCAGCAAGGAAAACTGCCTCATTATGAAGCAGATCGCCGTGGCGTTTGACAAGGAGCCTGCCCGCGCGGAGGTCAGCCACGTTGTGTTGACCCTTGATTATGCCGACGCGACGGAGGTGGCCGATCAGCTCGGCACGCTGCTGGCCGACAGCGAGGCACTGACGCAACGGCCCGGCAAGAGCGACAAGTTCGGCCTGCCGGACGGCGAGTCCGGCGCGCTGGTCTACACGGCCGTGGTCCAGGCGGACCCGAGGACGAACCAGGTTGTCATCGTCGGCCGGCCGGAGTCGGTGGTGATCCTCGAAGGGCTGGTGAAGGCCCTGGACGTCAAGGGGCTCGACGTCATGCCGTTCGAGATCGTCAAGCTCGAATATGCCAGCTCGACGGCACTCGAACAGGCCTTGACCGATATGATGGAGAAGCGTGCAGAGGCGTTGCCCAAGGGGACCGGCCCGAACGCCGACAAAGCGGAGACAGTCATCATTAAGGCCGACCCGAGGTCTGAGTCGCTGATCATCGCCGCCAAGCCGGCCCGGATGGAGGAGCTTCGCGGGCTCATCAAAAAGCTGGACATCAAGGCGTCGGCCCTGATTGAGAATATCCGCACGATCACGCTCGATAACGGCAACGCGAACGACCTGGCGGACAAGCTGAAGGACCTGTGGGAGCAGCGCCAGAATCAGCGAGAGTCCGGTTCGGAAGGCCTCAAGCTGGAGATTCCCGCCATTGTCGCGGACGAGCGGAGCAATTCACTGATCGTCGCCGCCAGCAAGGCCGACTTCGAAGCGATCAAGGCGGTCGTCGACAAGATTGAGGCCCTCGAACTGAACCCGATGGCCAACATTTACCTCGTTCGAATGGAGTTCAATTCCGCCAGCCAGTTGGCCCCCGCGTTTGCGACCTTGTTCCAGAAGCGCGCCGAGATGCGAAGCGCCGACGGCAAGACGCGGCCGGAGGACGAGGTGGCGATCGAGGTCGATGAGGTGACGAACTCCTTGTTGGTGGCCGCCTCGCGGGAGAACTACGAGGTTCTGATGCAGAAGGTTGCGGAGCTTGATCGGGAGATCGGCGTGCCGGGTCAGATCGAGTTCTTTGTCTGCGACAACGTGGGCGCCGGGCGCGTCAAGGACACCATCGACGAGTTGTTCGATGAAGGCGTCTATAAGCCCGGCGGTGTTGGCGAGAGCCAGCTTGCGAAGGACCGCGAAGAGGTCACGATCAGCGTCGACGACCGTTCGAACATCCTGATCGTCTCGGCCAGCCCGGAGAATATGGAGCTGGTCCGCGAGATCTACAAGCGGATGAACAGCGTCACCCTGCCGTGGGACGTGGCGATCACTCGGCTGGTCATCATCGAGCACGGCGACTCGGTGAAGATTGCCGCTCAGGTGCAGGAATACTTCGACAAGCTCAGGGACATCCGCGAGTCCGGCAGCGGCGGTGATGGCAAATCCGGCGCCGGGTTTGAGATCACCGTCTTCGCCGACGATCGGAGCAACCGCATCATCATCGGCGGCACCAAGGACGGGATCGACAGTGCCGTGGAGATGGTCAGGAAGCTCGACGTGCCGCCCGGTACGCCGGGGCAGATCATGGAGGTTTATACCCTCCTCGAAGCGCCTGCCACGACCGTCGGCGAGATGATCGACCGCGTCTTCCAGGAGCGCAATCAGCCTCGACAGGGCGCGACGGGAGCCCAGGTGCCCAACATCACCGTCACCGTGGAGGCCAACGATACGACGAACAGCCTGCTGATCAACGCATCGCGGGAGGATCATATCCTGATCTCGGACCTGGTCGGCCGCCTCGATCGCCCCTCGACGATCATCGATATGGTGCGGGTCTTCCCGTTGGAGAAGGCTCGGGCCGAGCGGGTCAAGGAGATTCTCGAAGAGCTTTATCAATCCGCAGGCGGCGGCGAAGGTCGTAGCGGCAGAACGATCGCCGTCGTGGAAGACATGCGGACGAATGCCGTCGTCGTGGCTGCCCCACCCGGTGAGTTGGAGAACATCGCGGAGCTGGTCGCGCGACTCGACGAGACGGAGGTCAAGGGCCAGGCGGAAATCGGCGTTTATACCTGCGACAACGAGGACGCCGAGAAGATGGCCGAACTACTGAACGATATCATGACCGGCGAGACGAGCCAGGGCGGCGGCGGGGAGGTCTCGGAGGAGGCCAGGGAGATCAGTTCCATGTTGATCTCGTTTTCATCGCGGGATCCCGGCGGCCGCGAGGCGTTCCTCAAGACGATCCGCGAGAACGTCCAGATCACGTTCAACGTCCGGTCGAACAGTGTCATCGTCGTGGCACCGCCGTCGTCCTTGAAGCTGATCGAGGCATTGGTTCACCGGCTCGACCGCATCGAGAAACGCCCCGTGCTGGTCAAGGTGTTCCAGCTTGTCAACGCCGACGCGACCCGCATGGTCGATCTGCTCGAAGAGATGTTCGCCTACGAAGAGGGCTCCGAGTCGGAACGCGAGTTCCAGCAGGGCCGGGAGATGAGCGTCGAAGGCGGGCTCAGTGCGACAGGCGGCGTCCCCATGGCTGCATCACAGGGCGGGTTGATGCGCAAGGGGACGTTCGGCCGACCCAAGACGGTCTTCGTCGCCGACGAACGTACGAATTCGATTATCTCGGCGGGCTGGCCAGAGGATGTCGACGTCGTGGCGGACATCATCGACCAGCTCGACTCCCGTGCGATTCAGGACCGCGACAACGTGGTCTACACCCTGGTCAACGCCGAAGCGGAAGACGTCCAGGCCGCCCTGGAGTCGTACTTCCAGGCGGAACAGGCGCGGCTTGATCGCTTGGGAGACACCCTCTCACCGCAGCGGCGCATGGATCAGGAGGTCTCGGTGGTTTCCCATGAGGCGTCGAACCAACTGATCATCTCCGCCAGTCCACGATACAGATCAGATGTCATGTCCATCGTCGAGCAGCTCGACACGCCGCCGCCGCAGGTGATGATTCAGGTCATGATCGCCGAGGTGACGCTCGATGATCGGTTCGAGATGGGCCTGGAGTTCGCCCTGCAAGAGCTTCGTTTCAGCGAGACGGCGGTGGTCGGCGGCAACAACGTCCTCCAAAGCAGCCATTTCGACGTGGTCGGCGGGACGGACCTCGGCGCCGCCGGATCGGGCATCGCCGGCTTCAGCTTCACCGTCACGGGGGAGGATTTCAACTTCCTCGTCCGGGCCTTGCAGTCCGACAGCCGGCTGGAAGTCATTCAACGGCCGATGATCATGTGCCAGGACAATATGGAGGCGAACATCACGATCGGTCAGGATGTGCCGTTCGTGCGGAACAGCTCGGTCTCCGATTCCGGCCAGGTGACGGCCAATGTCGAATACGAAAAGGTCGGCACGATCCTGGACATCGAGCCGCATATCAACCCGGATGGGTTTGTGTATCTCAAGGTCGCGCCGGAGATTTCGGCGATCAGCGACTCGACGATCGATATCGGCAACGGCGTCCTGGCGCCGATTTTCACTGAACGCTCGGCCGAGACCACCGTTGCGGTAATGGACGGCGAGACGGTCGTCATCGGCGGACTGATTACCACGACGGAACGCGAAGCCGAAAGCAAGGTGCCTTTTCTGGGCGACATCCCCGGGCTCGGCGCGTTGTTCCGCTCGACGACACGAAACAAGCAGAAGACCGAATTGCTTATCGCGCTGACGCCGCACATCGTCCGCACGATTGAGGATGGACGCCGCATGAGCATCATGGCACGCGACGAGGCCGGCATCATTACGGATAACATGAAGCAGAGCGTGCTGTTCGGGAAACTGCGTATCACTCCGGAGGAACAGGACGAATTGTACGACATCGAGACGCCGCCGGGGAAGGTCGAGCCCGGCGCACCGGTCGAGACCGACTCCAAGGAGAAGTACGGTCCGAAGGCTCCGCGATATGGTCCACTCACGCCTGCGGACGATGATGTCGTTGCGCAGCGTGATCAAGAAATAGTGTGGAGCAGGATCTCCGCTGATCGGTAAAGGTGTGGCACCGCGCGGGCTTCGGCCGCAGCCAAACTGTGGCACGGGCGTCCCGCCCGTGAGCCCACCGGCGAGACGCCGGTGCCACAATTGTCCTCACCGGTGGGATGGCAGTGACACAGTCCAGGGTTGAGTTATGTCAAGACGACAGTTATTCCTCGGCCGGATAGCGGGCGCGCTGATCCTGTGGGCGGCGGCGGGCTGTGTGGATGGGGATTCCAGTGGCTGGGGAGCCCAAAACGATCCGTCCATGGAATCGAACATCATTCGGGTGAACAAGTTCTTCAGCGCCGATCCATGGCTGTCTTTTGATGGCGAAGGGGCCGGCAAGGTCGACGGTGTCCGCTGCACGGTGTATCTGGAAAGCGCTAAACAACCTAAAGGTGTCTTCGGGGACGGTACGATCGTGGTGGACATGTACCGCCTGGATGGTGCGCCTTCGGGGGGGAAAATGCTCACGCATGTCTTCAAATGGGAACTGTCGCCGCAGGAGGCCTACCCCTGGCGGGCCAAGAAGGAAACCATGATGGGTTGGGGATACGGCCTCCGGTTGAATTGGGGGAAGGGCCAGGACGTGGCGGGCAGACGGGTCGCGTTTGTGGTCAGGTATATCCGCAATGACGGCCGTCTTATTTCTTCGTCACGTCAGGTGTTGAAGGTGCCTATCCGAGGCGTAGACCGCTCCGGTATGGGCATGCACTGAGGCGCATCTGGTGTCAGGTGGTTTGGCGGTGGCGTAAATCGCAGGACTGTGGCGCCGGCGCCAAAGCCGGTGGGGACTATTGTGGCACCGCCGTCTCGCCGGTGAAGAGCATTGTGGCACCGCCGTCTCGCCGGTGAAGAGCATTGTGGCACCGCCGTCTCGCCGGTGGTTTTTACGTCCATGAATGGCGTTTCCGAACTGCTGTTTTCCATTTTACCACGGGCTGCTAAGGAGTTTACTGCACTGCGACGTCTGTCCCCCGCTTTGGCTATGGCCAGAGGCCGCACTGTGCCACAGTTCTGAAACAGTCTCCAGAGGTATTGGCCTTTCAACGTAATCCCTCGGGTCCTTGAACCCTCTCTCAGGAAGCCATCGTCATGGATTACACGGATGCAACAGGTCGCGGGCTTAGTCGTGAGCACCTCGCGGCCCTGGACGTTCTGCGCCACGCGAAGAACGTCTTCTTCTGGTTGGTGATTGTTGCCGTCGCCTTGCACGTCGCGGCGTGGATTGTCGTCAGGCACACGGATGCGCTCCGTCCGCTACAGCCGCTCATCGTGTACGGGGGTGACGAGGACGGGGTCGGCCAACCGATTCCCACGGAAGATCAATTGATTGCGGCGGGACACTGGAAAGTCGGCATCGGATGGGCGCTGGCCCTGGCAGGCTTCGTCGGCCGCGCCTCGGCCTTGGTCGTCACCGGTGTTATGCTGCTCTCGTTGCTCGTCAGTCTCTCGGCAAGACTCGGCGGCGCCGCCGACCTGGCGAAGTCGTTTGTTTGGGCGCTCGCCGCGCTGGCGATGCTCGTGCCGTGGCTTCGCGCGCCCGAGGAGGCCGCCGCCTTGGCGTCCGCGTTCTACGGGCTCGAAGACTTGAGCAGTGTTGCTTCAGGAGAGGACGGAGCGGCCGGCGGTGTGTTGTCCGTCGTCCGGTTCTTGGTTTGCCCGATCATGGTGGCGGTCTTTCTCCTGGTTGCGCAGCACAGGTTTCGCCGTGCGTATGCACAAATAACCGCCGCCCCCGGCGCGAAACTTCCCATTCACGAGGTCTGAGCAGTACCTTTCTATCTGCTATTAGTCGGAAGCGCGGTATCTGATAGCCGATAGCGAATAGGACCTGGCGATGTCCACCCATTCTCGATTTACCTTCCTGCTTCGCCTCCTCTTGATCCTGTCAGCGATCGTCGGCTGCGTCATCTGTCTCGTACTCGTTCGCCTCAGCGTGCCGAGCGACACACCGACCATGATCTTCGGCTCTGCCGTCTGCGCGCCGTCGCAGGGCGTGGACTGTGATTACGTCCTGAGCAGCCGTTGGTCCAGGATCGGGCCGATTCCCGTCGCCGCCCTGGGGATGGCGTATTTCGCCGTCATCGCGGCATGGTTCACGGCCGTCGGCCTGCCCAACTACCACGGTCGCCGCTGGCACCTGCTGCCGCTGGGCTTGGTCACGATCGGGATTCTTGCCTCGATCGGTTTCATGTTTGTCATGGGGTTCCAGTTGCCGGTTTGGTGTACGTGGTGTATCGCCGCCCACGTCGTGAACGGCCTCGTGTTCGTCTTCATCGCGCTGGCTTGGCCGAGGCGGTTACGGATCAACGTGCAGGCGACTGAGAGCCCATCCCATTGTTGTGGCACCGGCGCCAAAGCCGGTGGCCATCACGGGCGAGACGCCCGTGCCACAGAAGATTGCGAACCGGGTTCCAAGACCGAAAGGGCCTATCCGTCGAATGCCCGTGTTCTGGCCGTGGCCGCCGCGTGCCTTGCCATCGTCCTGCTGGTTCTCCTCGCCGGCTACGCCCACAATGCTCGGACATTGGCTTGGCGATATCAACGACACTACATCGCCGCCACCAATAATATCGACTACATCGAATGGCGTTATGGGCAGGCGCCTGTGCGCGACATACCGATCCGTGCGGACGATCCGTCGTTGGGTCCCGGCGCGGCGCCCTTCACGGTCGTGGCGTTCAGTGATTTCGAGTGCTCGAAATGTCAGGCTTTTTTCCTCAGTGCCACCGCCTTGGTGGAGCGTTTCCCGGGTAAGTTGCGCTGCGTCTTCAAGCATTACCCAGTCGCTGCGGCGTGCAATCCCCATGTGCCTGGGAGCTTCCATTACTTCTCGTGCGAGGCCGCGCTGGCCGTGGAGGCCGCGCGCGCCGTCGGCACGCCACGGCAATCCCTCGATTACCACCGCGCATTGTATGCCCACATGTCTCAACTCGATGAACGTCCTTACGAGGCGACGGCCGTTCAGGTCGGGATGGATCCCACACGGTTCTCAGCGGCACTGCGAGACGGCACGGGCCGTGATCGACTTGAAGAAGATATCACGCTGGCACACGAACTCGGCGTTGAGGCAACGCCAACGCTCTTCCTTAATGGGCGTCAACTGCCCACGTGGAAGATCGTTTCTACTGACAAAGCACACACATTGGATGTCGATAAGACCGTTGCGCTGTGGGAACGCTTGCTGGGAGAGAGGGCGAAGCGATGAGACCCCGAACCGGCGACTCCCGCCGCCGGCTATTGACGTTTCGACGTTTAATCCAGGTATCCCAGATCGCTCAGGCGCGTGGCCACTTCTTCCATTTGTTCTTCGGTGAGCACCGGCGCCTCCTCTTCCACCTTGCGCTCTTGCGGCGGCTCATACTGCACCGTCACCGGTCTGCTGAAGATGTCGGTCAGCACATGCCCATCCATGTCCTTCGGAACCCGCTCTCCCAGACCGGCCAGGATCGTCGGCGCGAGATCCGCGATGTGTGCGCGGACCTTATTGCCTGCCGCGATGTTTGGACCGTGGGCGGCAAAGACGCCTTCCAGCCGGTGCGTTCCCTCGAGCCGACTGAGCGGCACCCATCGCACCGGCGACCGACCCCGAATCTTCTTCACCACCGCCAAGCCGTGC
>Ga0190284_1000577_pt1 | contig 20009 bp, 17 predicted proteins | sample 48691812_MG_FD_161668 | JGI IMG/M metagenome (GOLD analysis project Ga0190284, IMG submission 161668) | Hydrothermal vent microbial mat bacterial communities from Southern Trench, Guaymas Basin, Mexico - 4869-18-1-2_MG | ecosystem: Environmental > Aquatic > Marine > Hydrothermal vents >...
ATCTAACAAACGGCTTAAGTCAGTTTGCAATTCCGCTGCGCTCCATTGCAACCGCTTAGCCGTAACATTAGCTCTCTTTGTTTTCAAATGGTGAGGTGACAATGTTTAAATTCATCCACGCAGCCGATGTTCATTTGGATAGCCCATTGCGCGGTCTATCTCGCTATGAATCTGCACCTGCGGAATCCATTCGTGATGCGTGCCGAAGAGCTTTCGAGAACCTCGTAAATCTGGCCATTGAAGAGAAGGTCTCATTCGTTTTGTTGGCAGGTGATCTCTATGACGGTGATTGGAAGGATTACAGTACCGGCATATTTCTTAGCCAGCAGATGGGCCGACTCGGTCAGCACGATATCTCGGTTTTTACTGTTGCTGGAAACCACGATGCCGCCAATCGAATGACAAAAGCCCTTGATAACCCCGCCAACATGACGATTTTATCGTCTCGGAAGGTTGAAAAAATAAAGTTAGATGAATTGGCGGTTGCGATTCATGGGCGGAGTTTTGGAACGCAGCGCGTTGATGAAAACCTTGCGGCAGGGTTTGCTGCTGCTGAGAAAGGAATGTTCAACATTGGCCTATTGCACACTAGCCTCGATGGCCGAGAAGGCCACGCGGTGTATGCCCCTTGTTCTGCAGATGATTTACGCTCTAAAGGCTACCAATATTGGGCGTTGGGGCACATTCACAAGCAGGAATTTGTGTCCAAAGACCCATGGATCGTGTTCTCTGGCTGTATTCAGGGCCGTCATATTCGAGAGACCGGTGCCAAAGGATGTGTGCTCGTCACTGTCGAAGACGGCGCTGTGAGCACAGTAGAGAAGTGCCCGTTGGATGTTTTGCGTTGGATCGAGGGCAATGTCGATCTAACTGATGCCGTTGAAATGCGAGAGGTGCTTGACAGCGCTCGAAAATCCATTGAAAACGAACTATCATCAGCAGACGGACGACCTATCGCAATGCGCATCCGTTTTGAAGGGGCAACCACAATATCGGATGAGCTAGCAGCGTATCCTGAACGATTCGAGCAACAAATCAAAGCGCTTGGCGCGGAAATCGCCGGTGACGATTTGTGGATAGAGAGAGTTGAAAATACAGCGGTCGGCAAGCTCGACCTGGAATCTACGTTGTCCGACGACAGCGCATTCGGAAAACTGCTCAAGGACATATTGGCTACACCAGACAATCCAGATGAAATAGACGGCCTCAAAGATGTTATAGCCGATCTAAGGCAGAAAATTCCATCAGAAGCTTTTGGCGCTGACTCCGTCTTGAATCTTGATGAAAATCAAACCGTCGAACGTTTGGTTGAAGAAGCCAAACATATGTTGGTTGGAAGGTTGTTGACGGTGGGAGGTGCCAAATGAGAATCGACCGTCTTGATTTGATTGCATACGGTCCCTTCACCGATAAATCATTGAATCTATCAGACGGAGCCTCCGGACTACACTTGATATACGGGGACAATGAAGCGGGCAAGAGCACCTCGCTGAGAGCTCTCATTGCTTGGTTGTTTGGTATTCCAACCCGTACAAACGACAATTACCTTCACTCGAACCCTCAACTGCGAATTGGCGGGAAGCTCAGGCTTTCAGGTGGCGAAGACATAGAATTCATACGGAGAAAGGGTACGAAAGGTACTTTGTTAGAACTTGGCACTGATGCTACCTTGGACGACTCGATTTTATTGCCGTTTTTACCAGGTGGCATTGATGAGAATCTATTCACGAAATTGTATGGAATAGACCATCGTGGACTGATAGCAGGTGGCCAAGAGCTGCTGAAACAATCTGGCAACCTCGGTCAAGCACTCTTCAGTGCGGCAGTCGGTACCGCAAGTCTTCGCGAAATATTGTCCGATTTGCAGAACGGCGCTGAAGAACTTTTCAAGCCTCGAGCTTCTACAAAACTTGTGAACCAGGCTATATCGAGTTTCAAAGAAGCACAAAAACGAATTAAGGATTCGAGTCTTCCTGTTGCAGAATGGAAACGGCTACAAAAGGAACTCGCTGACACCCTCTCTGACATTCAACAAGTTGAAGAGGATATCAATGGGAAAAGCAAAGAGAAAAGCCGTCTAGATCGGCTCAATCGCGTAAAGGGTGCCCTAGCTGAGCGCCGTGAGGTTGTAGTTCATATTGAAAAATTGGGAAAAGTATTGCTTCTTCCGGAAGACTTCGACGAAAAACGCAAAACCGCTAGTGACAACCTGCAAAATGCCAGTGAAGCTCAAGCAAGAGCTGGAGCCAAGCTGTCTCGCCTAAAAGAAGAATCAGAAACGTTGAATGTCCGTAACGAATTGCTGGATAACGAAGCGGCCATTTTGGCCATTCACAAAGAATTGGGAGCTGTTGAAACAGCAATCAAAGATCGTCCCCAGCAAGATGGGAAAAGGCGTCTGTTGCGCAACGAGGCAGAGCAACTGCTAAAAGGCGTGCGTCCTGATCTCGGTATCGATGATTCCGACCAGCTACGACCATTGACCAACAACAAAAAGTGGATCTCCGGTTTGGCTCAGAAGCATAGCCTCCTGAATCAGAAAAAGGAAACGGCCGAGACCACGCTGTGCGATGTCGAAGACGAACAAGAGACAATCAAGAAAGAGCTGGGTGAACAGGCTCAATTAAATTTGGACCTAAGCGAACTGAAGGCGGCAGCCGCAGTTGCTCGCAAGGCCGGTGACCTGGAACAGCGACTATCCGATTCACAAAAGCGCACTTCGGATGAGAAAGCAGCCTGTGAGGATGGACTTTCTAGGCTCGGAAGATTTTCCGGAACAATCGAAGCGCTTTCAAAAATTGCCATGCCCGTGTCAGAGACTTTGGACAGGTTTGAGAGAAAGTCCGATGAACTTTCCGAAAACATTAGGGATTATGACCGCAGGCGAAAAGTGCTCGAAGAGGAGCAGAAACAGGCAAAGCAGGACCTAAAAGCACTGTTATTGACAAGCGACGTGCCGACAATTTCGGAGCTTGAAGGAGCGAGATCGGTACGGAACACCGGATGGAATCTCATAAAGCGAAAGTACATCGAAGAAATTGATGTAGAAAAGAAAATCGCAGAGTTTGCGTCTGATTCCGACCTCCCGACATTCTATGAGCAAAAGGTCGACGTTGCAGATAACGTATCGGATCGACTTCGGTTAGCCGCAGACCAGGTGGTGAAACGGGCGGATCTTGAGGCAAAGATTGAAAACCTGAAATCGCGTCACAACGACATCACGGAAGACGTCAGAAAGGCGAATGAGGAAAAGGAAGCATATCAAAAGGAGTGGAATTCTATTTGGGAGCCATTGGGAGTAGATCCTGGATCTCCAAGGGAGATGAAACAATGGCTTCTAAGAGTAGACAAACTTCTAGCGAATGTTCAGACAGCGAATACCGTTTCCGGTGATGCAAAAAAACTAGCCGAGGATTGTAAAGCCCTCAAGGAATCCGTCTCTCTGCAGATATCAAAATTCGATGATTCAATAGACCTGCAAGAGATGAGCCTTGAGGCCATGATTAATCTGTGTGAACATCGAATCGAGCGAGAGGAAGCTGCCCTTGAACGGAAGCGCCAATTGGAGCACTCGCTAAACGATACAGAGATTCGCATCAAAAGAGCGCATGAAGAGCAAACGTCAATCGAGAACGATCAAGCCAAATGGGCACAGGAATGGGGTCAGGCCATTGATGGCTTTGGGTTGAAACCTGATGTCCATCCAGAACAAGCGACGGAGGCATTCGATCAGCTATTGGCATTTTTTAACAAATTCGACAAATCAGAAGAGCTTCGCAAGCGAATGTACGGAATAGACCAAGTCACGGAGAAATTTGAAAAGAAAGTGTTTGAGTTCGCCGATAGCACTGGATTAAAAAGAGACGGTCAAGAAGCGAACACTATTGCTGCTCAGCTCAATCGAGACTTGAATGAGGCGCGTGAAGCTCAGGCAAGCCTCAAAACGATAGAGACCCAAGAAAAAGAGATAAAGGAAGAAATCGAAGACGCTGACATAACGATTCGAACGGCACAGGAACAGCTCGCTTCATTGAGGGGCCAAGCTTGTGTTGAGACAGACGATGAGCTGGAATCGGCCAGTGAAAGCTCACGAAAAATGCGTGAGTTACAGCAGAAGCTTGATGCGCTTGAACAAGAACTCATACGCAATGGGGATGGTCTGAGTATTCAAGAATTGGAGCAAGAAGCCAGCGAGTCGGATATCGATGCAATCGAAGGGGAGCTGGAAAGAGTCTCATCTGAACTGAAAGAGCTGCAAGCAAATCGGGACACGGTTCGCGATCAACGACAAACGCTTCAAAACGAGATTAAAGCCAAGGATGGCAGTGCTGTAGCCGCCAAAGCATCAGAGGAGGCAGAGCAGCAACTTGCCACCATGGTTTCTGGTGTCGAGCAGTACCTTCGCCTACAAATCGCTGTGCTCATCCTTGAACAGCGAATTGAGGACTATCGTAAAAAAAACCAGGCTCCGGTACTGGCGAGGGCTGGTGAACTTTTTTCCAAACTCACCGTGGGGTCTTATGCGAATCTTCGGGATGAATTGGACGAAAGCGGCAAGCCCATCCTGCTTGGTGTTCGTCCCAACGATCTTGAAGTGTCCGTCGATGGGATGAGTGACGGGACCCTAGATCAGCTATACTTGTCGCTTCGCCTTGCTACCCTCGAGCAACATCTGAGTAAGGGAGAACCCATGCCTTTTGTAGTCGATGACATTCTCATAGGCTTTGACGACAATCGTACAAGAGTCTGTCTCAAGGTCCTTTCGGAGCTGGCGCTTAGTACCCAGGTATTGCTTTTCACCCACCACAGGCGGGTCCTTGAGCTGGCAGGCGAGCTTGAAGCGAAAGCAGGAATTTATAACCATGAGCTGTATTGACGGTACTATTGTACACTTTAAGCAAATTCCCTTCTATAATGCGTTAAATACGCTCAATAATTTTGGCTATATTAACATTTATTCCCAATTGGAAGTGATCCGCTATGAAGAAGATATTTGATTGAAGGCTCTTAGGGTCAAACCTTGATCAGTGCTTTAAGTCTGCTATAAATCTTTCCAGGCGAGTGTCAGGACGCCCTTTTGAATTAAACTTTACATTTTATATTTGACAAGATTTGAAAACCATATGCCAAGACAAGCAAGAATAGATGCTTCTGGAGCATTACATCACATCATCGTAAGAGGAATAGAGCGGTGTAAAATATTTAAGAACGATGCAGACAGGGAAAGTTTTGTAGAGCGTTTTGGAAAGATAATGGGGGATACCGCTCATTGGTTTTCTGCCAGGTGTATGGTGAAAGAATACATTAAAAAATTCTACATTAAGGCTTTAAAAGAAGTGTAAGGAGGGCTCGCAGGCTTGTAAGCTTATTGAAGATACGCTATTAAAGAAGGTGATTTCTGTAGGAAGTAATAGAGCCTACACATATTGCAACAGTAAATGTCATCTCTTAAAAGAAAGGAGTCTGGTAATGTTCAAGAAAATATTATATCCAACCGATTTTTCAGATGTTTCAAAGAAGGCCATAGACTATATTAAGCAGCTAAGAGAACGCGGATCCGAGATGGTCATCGTGTTGCATGTCATTAATCAACGAGGTATGCAAGCTATTGAGCGGTATGCATCTGGGAATTCGATTGAAATAGAGCAGAGGATAATGGATGATGCAAAACAGCAAATAAAGGTCATAGAAGATGAATTGAAGAAAAGTGGTTTTAAAGTAAAATCAATGATTAAAACGGGAATTCCAGTAAGAGAAATACTAAAGGCTGAAGAAAAAGAAGAAAATGTCTCAGTTATCGTAATAGGATCTCACGGGAGAGGCAACTTAGAGGAAATTTTTCTCGGTTCTGTTTCCGAAAAAGTTTCCAGGAGATGCAAAAGTCCGGTTCTAATTGTTAAAAGATAGGGCGGTTTTCGGGGAGTTTTCAGGACATCCATTGGGTTTTAGTTTTTGATAACACATTTTGCTAAACCCGCTGGTTATCATTAGATAAACAGTTTCTCATCAATTTTCATGCAAAATTCAGGTCATGATCTTTGGCCCTGATCATCCCCCCATATCGCAAAGACGGTTGTGCCGACTACGCCGAATGAAAATGCTGTCAGAAAGTTGACGGTGGGCCCTAGCATCCACAGGAAGGCACCTCCAAATGCTGCCACTGATACGACAATATCACGTATAAGATAATACAGACCGAACATGCCTGCTTTGCGATTTTCCGGCGCAAGATCCATGATAAGTGCTTTCCGGGTGGGTTCACCAAATTCCTTTAAGCCGCGCAGGATAAATGCAAGCACCAGCAGAGGAAAAGACTGGCAGAATAAAAGTGCCAGGGGAAAGAATGTAAAAAAGATAAATGTAGTTACAACAAAGGGCTTTTTTGTGCTTTTGTCTGCAAAATATGCCACAGGAACATAAACAAGCATAGCCACAATCATTTCAATGCCTGTTAAAAAGCCAAACTGGATTGCGGAAACGGGCTTTGCAATTGTTTTCATGCTCCATATAACAACAAAAGCATACGGAATCTGCTCGCAAAATCTTACCAGGATATCTGCAACAAGGAGTCGTTTAAGGGATGGACTCATGTAGCGCATAAGTTTCAGCGGATTTTTTTCCGGTGAAACAGACCCCTTTGTCGATGCTTGCGAATGATCGTCTTCTATTAGAATTTGCTGTACTATTGTTGCAACAACCGATAACAGCAACGCAACAACAAATGCCGCCCGAACTCCGTCGCGCTCACCCCATAAACCTATACAAAGCCCTCCAATAATCGGTCCAAGAGCCATGGGAATTCTTCTCACAAGGGAAAGCATGGAGACCCCCATGGTTCTCTTTTTCAATGGAAGAACTTTTGAAATAAGACTCATGGTTGCCGGCAATGATATGGCCGACCATGACAGAAAAAATACGGCACCTACCAAAACAGCCTGCCATGAAGGAACAAAAATGACAATAAGATATCCGAACATGGCAAAGATGTTGAAAACAAGAAGAGCTCGTTTGGTGCCGATTCTATCGGAAAGATAACCGCCTGGATAGGCGTAAAGAGCTGATAGAAGATTATCAAGGCCGTTTAAAAGCCCGATGGACAGAACGCTGCCGCCGATTGCGATCAGGTAAATAGGTAAAAACCGCTCGGCCATTCTCTCACCCATACCCACAAGGATGACCATAAACAGCATTCCGATAGTGCTTCTACGAAGGCCGAAGAACTCAAGGATATGTGAAAAACTAATCATTTAAATAATATTGTAAGGCTATAGGTTTTTTTTTAAAATTTACCCTTACCGGTGTATTTTGAACCGCAGAATACCGAAGTGAACCATAAAAAATAAACTTTACATGAATCAGAGAAATTTTCAACCTGCAAATTATTAGTCAAGAATGCCTACCCGGAGGGCATGGATTCTTTACTTCCTGTTCTATAATCATTCCGGCATAATTTTTGCAGTTCAATCGGATAAATAGGGTAAAACAGAATTAAGACAAAAATAATTTTTTTATTACACCATTTTTATTAAATCACGGGCTATGTCCGGGCGACTTCACGAGGTTATATCGTTCCGGTGCGAAGGATTTACCTTACCAATAACCTGCCCCCCGCTATGCTGGTTGCAGGTTATTTGAGCCGATGCTTAGGGCTTTTCATTATGACAAGTAAAAATGAGAAAAACAGTGTTAGGGAAATAGTCTTGCTGGGGGTATTCTGGCGCATACTGATCATTGAAGGAATACTGCTGATAGGGACACTTATATACGCTGCTTTGACCGAAGATAAGGGATCTGTAGAACTTTTCTGGTATGCCATAAGAATCATATCCCTTGTAGCAATCATCGTTTTGTTCATGATGATTACGCTAAAGAGCTTCCTTGAAAGGCGAATCATTTCACCCCTTGAAACCATTGCCTCGGCCAATCAGCGTTTCCAGAACAATGACGCCGCTGCAAGGGAGGTAAGCTTGCCCGAAGACGTCCCTAAAGAGATCAAGGGGATCCTTTCCTCCCGCACACAGATGTTGGACACTATACTGAAGATATCAGAGGAACGCTTGCACCTTGTCAAATTTATTCGAGACACCTTCGGTCGTTATCTTTCCAAAAAGGTGGTTGATGAAATCCTCGAATCACCGAATGGGCAAGAAATCGGTGGTCATAGGGAAACCGCAACTATCATGATGTCAGATCTTCGCGGCTTCACAAGTTTATCTGAAACCAGAGACCCTGAAGATATGGTTCGGCTTTTGAATCGTTATCTCGAGCGTATGTCAAAGGTCATTATGGAATATGATGGGATGATAGATGAGTTCATTGGAGATGCAATACTGACAGTTTTCGGCGTGCCCGACGAACATGATGATGATCCTCTGCGTGCGGTTGCCTGCGCCCTTGCTATGCAAAATGCACTTATAGAATTGAATAATGAGTTGATGCGTGAAGGTTATCCTGCCCTTGAGATGGGAATAGGGATCAACACTGGATCGGTCATTGTAGGAAACATCGGTTCTGAAATACGAACCAAATACGGTATTGTCGGCACCTCCGTAAACATAGCATCCAGAATAGAATCCAATACTATTGGGGGACAGGTTCTTATCGGAGAAGCCACTTACCGTCTTGTCAAGGAGTTGGTGACCTCAGATCCTGCCCAGACCGTTATGATGAAAGGATTAAAAAAGCCCCTGGTAATATATCCGGTAACTGCTATCGGGCCGCCTTACGATGTTAAATTAGGCTTCCAGGCGGCCAGTAAGAATGGTATTGAAATCAGCCTCCCCTTTCACTGCTGGAAAGTGGAAGACAAAAAAATAGCGAGTGAATCCATGTTGGGGGAAACCATAACCCTCAACGATAACGAGATAACCGCGTCAATTGAACCCCATCTTGAACCACTGACGGATATTAAACTGATATTTGATTTCTGTATGGACGCCCATTGTTTTGACGATATTTATGCTAAGATTTTGTCCTCTGAAGAACAGAAAGATAAAATTATCAATCTACTCAGAATTACTTCTATCAACCAAAAAGACAGGGATATTCTCATAAAATGGATTTCAGAAGTATCCTGAATTGAGAATGCCGGAATGAAGCTTTTAGGATTTGATTAAATTACAGAAAGAAGGAGAGCAATAATGAAAAAAAGCATATACCTTATATTTATCAGCGCTCTCTCATGTTTTTTAATTACAGGCTTGGTAACCAACGGCTGGTCCACTCAGGCAGTAGACAACAGTCTTTATGCCTGGCTGCTAAAGAAATATGTGAAAGATGGCGTTGTGAACTATCAAGGCTTTAAAAAAGAAGAATCTGTCCTTGATAAATATCTCAAAGTTCTCGAAGAAGTCGATTCGAAGATACTGTCTCGCAACGAGCAATTTGCCTTCTATATCAATGCTTACAACTCCTGGACCATCAAGCTCATCCTGAGCGGATACCCTGATGTTAAATCCATCAAGGATCTGGGAAGCCTGTTTAAGAGTCCGTGGAAAAAGAAGATTTGCCGTATTGATGACAAGATCATTACTTTAGATGACATTGAGCATAACATATTAAGGCCCCGCTTTAAGGATCCGCGGGTACATTTTGTAATAAATTGCGCAGCTAAAAGCTGCCCCCCTTTACGGTCTGAGCCATACCGTGAGGGCGAATTGGATCAGCAACTGGATGAAATGACAAGGGCGTTTATCAACGACCTCGAAAATAACCGCCTTGAAGACCACACGCTTTATGTGAGCAGTATATTTAAATGGTTTAAGAAGGATTTCAACAAAGATATCATCGGCTTTTTCCTTAAGTACGCAAAATGGGATCTGAAAAGACAACTGGAGACCAAGAGGGGAAAGATCAAGGTTAAATACCTTGATTATAACTGGTCATTGAATGGAAAATAATGCTGTTTTTCGCAGACATAAACAGATAATAATTTTTGATTCTTTTCCAAATAGTTGGAGAAGAGGATTCAAGGGGTCGAGGGTTCAAGTGAATGCAAATGGCTTAATACAGATGGCATAAACACTTACGTTTTCTCTGCCTTTACTCCTTAATATTTTCAAAGTATCTCTATGAGTCAGGGATTTTTCTATATGTATTTGTTTTTCGGTGATTTTCACTCGAACCCTTGACCCCTCGAATCCTTGAATCCTGATCAATCGACCAACTCTTTGGGAGATGATCCTGATTTTTTTAATCTTGAAAATCTGCGCCCATCTGCGTCCAAAAGAGTATTATTAATACAACTTGGAGGATATCATGGCAGAATATGATTTTGATATTGGTATTATAGGCGGGGGCTCCGGGGGACTTACCGTTGCGGCAGGGGCGGCACAGTTTGGAGCCAAAACACTTCTTGTGGAAAAAGAGAGTGAACTGGGGGGAGACTGCCTCCACTTTGGCTGCGTTCCCAGTAAAACCCTGATCAAGACAGCCCATATTTACCATTCTATGAGAAACTCAAAGGCATTTGGCCTTCCTTCTGTAGAGCTGCCGCCGGTGGATTACAGGGAGGTTAGTAAGCGAATACAATCGGTGATCAGCACTATTCAGAAACACGATTCCGAAGAAAGATTTTGCTCTTTGGGTGCAAAGGTGGAATTCGGCAACCCGACATTCTCCGACGAACACACCATCCGGTTAAACGGAAAAACATATTCAGCGAAGAACTGGGTTGTCTCAACAGGCTCATCGCCTGCCATTCCTCCCATTGATGGCCTGGACAAGACCTCCTATATCACCAATAAAGAAATCTTTTCTTTGGATCATCTACCCAAATCCATGATTATTTTAGGCGGCGGCCCCATTGGAATCGAAATGGGTCAGGCGTTTAACCGCCTGGGAACAAAGGTATTTATTATTAATCGCGACAATCAGATCCTTGGAAAAGAGGATAAGGACATGGCAGATGAAGTCATGAATGTGATGCGTTCTGAAGGAGTTATATTCCATCTAAATACTTCTATTGAAGCCACAAGAAACAAAGGCTCTGAAAAAGAGGTAATCATAAAGGATATGGATGGGAAAACAAGCAGTTTGAAGGCGGAATCAATGCTTGTTGCATTGGGAAGAAAAGCCAATGTTGAAGGAATTGGGCTTGAAGATATCGGCATTGAATTCAACTCAAGAGGTATCAAAGTAGATAACCGGTTGAGAACCGGGCACAAACATATTTATGCGGCAGGTGATGTGACAGGCGCATATCAATTTACACACGCCGCAGGATATGAAGGGGGCATTGTGATTAGCAACGCAATTTTTCATCTTCCCAGAAAGGCTGACTACACCTTTCTTCCATGGTGTACTTACACAGATCCGGAACTTGCCAGCATTGGAATGAATGAAAAGGCAGCCAAGGCAGCCGGAATTAAGTATTCCCTTTGGACAGAAGCATTCAAAGATAATGACCGAAGCCTGGCAGAGGGTGAAAGGATCGGAAAGATAAAGATGATCCTGGATGAAAAAGAGAAACCTCTGGGAGTTCAGATCCTGGGTCCCCATGCCGGTGAGCTGCTCAGCGAGTGGGTTGCCGTCTTAAACGGGAAAGTTAAGCTTTCCACCCTGGCCTCCGCCGTCCACCCATATCCGACACTTGGAGAGATCAATAAGCGTGTGGCCGGCACGTTCTTTTCTCCCAAAATATTTTCAGAAACGATCAAGAAAGGCCTTAAATTCTTCTTTCATCTCAAAGGACGGGCTTGTGAGCTGCAAGAATAAGATCTGAGGAGCAAAACCATGGAAGTAGCAACACAACAAACTGTGAAGAACCGCAATAGAGCCATATTGAAGGCCGGTATATTCCTTGCGTTTATTATTTTAGCCATTTCCCTGATCCGTTTTACACCAATTAAGAATTATCTTACAGCACAAGCCCTGGGTCAATTCCTGGAAACGGCAGGATACTGGGCGCCTGTGCTCTTTATGTTGATTTACACCGTTGGAGTTTGTGTGTTTTTGCCGGGAACATTACTGACCGGTCTGGGAGCCGCCATTTTTGGAGCTTACTGGGGATTCCTATATGTCTGGATCGGAGCCATGTTGGGCGCAAGTGCTGCTTTCTTTATCGGACGAACCCTGGGAAGGGAGTTTGCTGCCTCGCTTATCGGAGACAGGCTCAAAAAATATGACGATGCCATCGAGCGAAACGGTTTTGCGACGGTACTCTACCTGCGCCTGGTCTATTTCCCATTCACGCCCATGAATTTCGGCATGGGCCTGACCAAGGTGCACTTCCGTGACTATTTTTTCGGAACCGGTTTGGGTATCATTGTCGGCACATTTATTTTCACGTTTTTCATCGGAACACTGAAAGATGTGTGGGCATCCGGCAATTGGGGAGAGCTTATATCTTTAAAAGTCTTCTTTTCAATCGGATTATTCATCTTTTCATTCTTCATCCCAAAGATCATTAAAAAGGTGAAAGGGGAATAGTAAAGAATTATAGCCCAAAGGACCAGGCTTTGGTTATCCCCAGAGGGGATTTGCTTTATTGAAAGTTCATTGACTTATTGAAATTCTAAATAACAAATCCCAAAAAACAAACAAATAACAATGACCAAAATTCAAAACCCCAAACAAAAAAAACAATCACTTTAAACTGGTTTGGAATTTGGATTTTGAGATTTATTTGGAAATTGGTGCTTGGGATTTGTTATTTAAGACACAAACTCCAAGGCAAATCTGGAGAACTCTGATCTGGCCCAAAGGACCAAGTTTTTCAGGGCAAAATAAATCGAACTTTTTATGAAACCGTCATATTTGATAAACATTTGAAAAAAAATTTCCTGTAAGGAGGAGATTAAATGCAAATAGCTATGATTGGATTGGGACGGATGGGTATGAATATGGCAAAAAGACTTTTGCAGGGAGGACACGAAGTCGTAGCTTTTAACCGAACACCAGCCAAGACTGACCAGTTGGTGAAAGAGGGAGCAATCGGAGCCTACTCTCTTTCCGAGGTGGTTGATAAGCTCTCTCATCCCCGTGTAACATGGATAATGCTGCCGGCCGGCTCCACGGTGGATGAGCATATCAGCCAACTAAAAGAGATGCTTTCACCTGACGATATCGTGATCGACGGTGGGAATACTTATTACAAGGACGATATTCGCCGGGGCGATCTACTTGCGAAAAGGGGTATTAAATTTATGGATGCGGGTGTCAGCGGAGGTATATGGGGCCTGGAAAAAGGCTATTGCCTCATGATTGGAGGGGAAAAAGAGACTTACCAGTATCTTGAGCCCATATTTAAAACCCTTGCCCCAGAAAAAGGATATCTTTTTTGCGGAGGCGTTGGTGCCGGGCATTTTGTAAAAATGGTCCATAACGGCATTGAATACGGCATGATGCAGGCCTACGGTGAAGGATTCGATATTTTGGAGGCATCCCCTTACGGTGAATCACTGGACTATGCCGCAGTCTCACACCTTTGGAATCAGGGGAGTGTTGTTCGCTCATGGTTACTTGAGCTGATGGAATCCGCTTTTGCCAACGATCCAAACCTTTCGGATATCAGAGGGTATGTGGAAGATTCGGGAGAAGGCCGCTGGACAATACAACAGGCTATAGAAACCGGTGTATCGACACCGGTCATTGCTTTATCCTTAATGCGCAGATTTCGCTCTCAAGTACAGGACTCTTTTTCGGATAAAGTTGTGGCAGCCCTTCGACGGGAGTTTGGCGGGCATACTACAGTGGCTGCGAATAAGAAGTGAGATGCAGGGAAAATATCAGCATGAACAACAAGGATGAAATGCCAAACACAGGCAACACCACTATAGCCGAAACCACAGCGCCGGATCTTGAGATTCCTTATGAATCCTGCCTCATAGAAGGCATCCCGGATCCTTGTATGATAGTTATTGTAGGCGCATCAGGTGATCTGACAGCCAGAAAAATCGTTCCGGCCCTTTTTAATTTATATCTTAATGATGGTTTGCCCGATCCCTTCCATGTTGTTGGATGTGCCCGTACAAAGCTGAGTGATCAGGAATTCAGAGATAAAATGAAGAATGCTTTGTTGACAGCAGGAACCCTTGATGTATCAAAGTGGGATTCCTTTGCCCAATTGCTTCACTATCATCCCATTGACTATAAAGAGCTCTCATCTTTTTCGACATTAGCCGGATCTCTTGGGGAACTGGATAAAAAGCACGGCACCGGAGGAAACAGGGTGTTTTATCTGGCTATTCCCCCATCCCTTTATAAATCAACCGCACAAATGATAGGCATGGCCGGCCTTTCTATTGAAGGCGAAAAGAAAACCGGCTGGTCAAGGATCGTTGTGGAAAAACCATTCGGTCATGACCTGGACACTGCTATTGATCTGGACCGATCCCTGCATGAGCATTTCCAGGAGCATCAAATCTTCAGGATTGATCATTACCTGGCCAAAGAGACCGTCCAGAATATTCTCATGTTCCGTTTTGCCAACTCGATATTTGAACCCATCTGGAACAGAAGGTACATTGACCATGTAAGCATCACCGCAGCTGAAACCCTTGGTGTAGAGCACAGATCGGGATACTATGAACAGGCAGGTGTTTTAAGAGATATGTTTCAGAACCATATGATGCAGCTTTTGGCTTTAACAGCCATGGAACCCCCCTCCCTTTTCGAGGCGAACCGGGTTCAGGATGAAAAGGTTAAGGTATATCGATCCCTCAGGCCTTTTCCTACCGACGATCTCCAAAATTACCTGGCTCTCGGTCAGTATGGGGCAGGATCCATCGGCGGAAAAAGGGTCCCGGCCTACAGAGACGAGCAAGGAATCAGCGCTGATTCCTTGACCCCCACATTCGCCACAATGAAAATTTTCTTAGACAATTGGCGCTGGCAGGGTGTTCCATTTTTTCTAATATCGGGAAAAAGATTGGCTAAAAAATTAACGGAGATCGTTATCCAGTTTAAAGAAGTCCCCCATTCAATGTTTCGCCGAACGCTCGGGGAGCAGATCACTGCCAATCGACTTATTTTAGGGATCTACCCGGATGAAAAAATATCAATGACCTTTCAGACCAAAAATCCAGGCGCCAAGGTATGTCTCAGATCCGTGACTATGGATTTCCATTATCATCAGAACTACACCGGTCCCATACTGGACGCTTACGAAAAAGTGCTCTTAGACTGCATGCTGGGTGATCATATGCTCTTTTGGCGACAGGATGGTGTTGAACTTTGCTGGTCCTTTCTGACCCCCATTTTGAAGGAATGCGAAACATGTGCAAACCGCGGTGAAGCCCTTCTTACATACGATTCAGGGACATTGGGACCAAAAGCTGTAGGAGGCTTGTCCAAGAAAAGATAAAAAATATTACGCTTTAAAAATACAAAAGGAGGAGTTCAACTATGGAAACTTACTATAAACCGGAAGATCTTCCAAAGTTCGAAGAGATCGGGAAAGAAGCGCAGGGTTTAGCAAAAAAGTTTTTTGATTATTATGGGGCTGTATTTTCTGAAGGAGAATTAACAGAAAGGGAGAAATCACTCATTGCTCTTGCCGTGGCCCACACAATTCAGTGTCCGTATTGTATAGATGCATACACTCAGGCCTGCCTCGAAAAGGGATCGAATCTAAGTGAAATGACAGAGGCGATCCATGTGGTAACGGCAATAAGGGGTGGAGCCTCACTTGTGCATGGTATTCAGATGCGTAACATTGCCGAAAAATTGTCTCTGTAAGAGCACGAATAGGGAAATTGCAAAAATGTATTCCGAGCATTCACAACATACAACAGAAATGAATTTAAAAAAAAGGTCCCCAACAATAGCGCCTTTTCGCCAGACCCTGAACAATCATGTTCTCAAATTGGAGCGTGGTCAAACAACTACCTTACAGATTAATTTGGGTTTTCTCTGCAACCAGGAATGCCGACACTGTCATCTCTCCGCCGGACCAGGCCGCAAGGAAAACATGAATTCGAAAACTGCGGACCTGATTGTGGATTATGCGAAAAGAAGTTGCTTTGAAATCATAGATATCACAGGGGGTGCGCCTGAACTGAATAACAACCTTGTCAACCTCATTAAGAGACTCTCCGCCCTTGCTCCAAAAATCATGGTTCGATCCAACCTCTCTGCCCTTAATGATGGCAGACGAGACCATCTGTTTGAACTCTTTAAAGAACATCGTGTGGTGATTGTAGCCTCTTTCCCTTCCCTGAATGAGAGTCAGACTGAATCACAGCGTGGCCAGGGTATCTTCAGTATGAGTATCGATGCTCTAAAAAAACTTAACTCACTTGGATATGGGCAAAAAGGAACCGATCTGGAACTGAACCTGGTCTCAAACCCTTCGGGGGCATTTCTCCCTTCATCACAAACTGAGACCCAAAAGCGATTTCGCCGAGTTATGATGAAAAAGTGGGGGATCATTTTTAATAATCTTTTTACTTTTGCCACCGTCCCCCTGGGAAGGTTTCGCGAGTGGCTTTTGCAATCAGGAAACCTTGATAATTATATCGAAAAACTCGCTTCAAGTTTCAATCCGTGTGCCGTTAAAGAGGTCATGTGCCGGACAATGCTCTCTATCTCATGGGATGGATATCTTTATGACTGTGATTTTAATTTAGCCAGGGGGCTTTACATGGGAGGGCAGAAGATCCACGTCTCCGACATGCCCGGACAACCAAAACCAGGAAGCCCTGTTGCTGTATCGGACCACTGTTATACCTGCACCGCAGGGACAGGGTTTACATGAGGTGGAGCCATAGAGACCTGAGTTCAGGTTGGAATCGGGGGTTAAGTTTGGAAAAAGAAGGGTTCTGTGAATATATAAAACTTTTTGAGAAATGACGAACAAACAGATCATCATAATCGAACCCGGTTTCACAGACCTGGCGCGCAAAGGGGCAGAAATGTTTTCCCGGGCCGCTAAAGAAAGTATTGAAAAAAAAGGACGCTTTGCCGTGGCCATATCCGGTGGCTCTACGCCGAGATCTATGCACAGTATGTTAGGGGAAGAACCTTTTTATTCGGATATTCCATGGGACAAAACAGATATATTCTGGGTAGATGAACGATGTGTTCCAAGCAACCATCCTGACAGCAACTTTGGTGCGGCAAAAAAAGACTTCCTTGATCGTGTTCCCATTCCCAAAGGACATATTCATCCCCTGCAAGGAGGCATTTCCCCTGAGGAGGGCGCACTTTGGTATCAGCAAAAGCTCATAAAATTCTTTCAACGTAAAGAGGACGAATTTCCGCTTTTTGATCTGATTTTCCTGGGCATTGGAACGGACGGACACACGGCCTCTTTATTTCCAGGGCAAAGCGCCTTGAGTGAAATAAAAAGATGGGTGGTGGCTGTTAAGGGGGGGAAACCGTATGTCAACCGTCTTACCTTGACCTTTCCCGTAATTAACAGAGGTAAACAAATCGTCTTTATGATTTCCGGGAAGAAAAAAGCGTCAGTTGTGAAAACAGCATTGAAGGCTATTCAATCCGGATTACCGGCACAACTTGTTCAACCCTTAAAGGGCACATTGATATGGCTATTGGATCGGGAAGCCGCATCATTGCTCGATTGAAAAAAGGAGGAGAAGATCTTGACTACAGCCATAAGAAAAAAAGCCGAAACTTTTAATTACACTGAAATGATAAAAGACAAAATAACCGGATTTGGTGCTGATCTTGTCGGCATTGCCGATATTGAACCATTGAAGGCGCTCAGGATAGATCCGCCCAGGCTGCTCGATCATTTTACCAGGGCCGTTTCAATCGCTGTTAAGCTCCCTGTGGTAGTATTCGAGCAGATTGTTGACCGCCCTACCCCAATTTACAAATCAGTCTACACGACAGCCAACCTCATCCTAGATGAGATCGCTTTTCGCTCCGCAATGGCCCTCCAAAACGATGGTTTTCATAGCCTTTCCATTCCTGCATCCCAGGTTCTGGATATGGAAAACTGGTATGCGGCCATCAGTCATAAGGCAGTAGCACGAATGGCCGGGCTAGGCTGGCAGGGTAAAAATCTGCTTCTCATAACTCCTCAATACGGGTCCAGGGTTCGTCTTGCCACTATCCTCACAAAGGCCCCTTTGGATGTGGATGGGCCTGTAAAAAATCGCTGCGGGGATTGTACTGCCTGTCAGGATGCATGTCCGTCTCAAGCCATAAGGGGCGTAAACACAGAAACCCATTATAAGAACAGAAATGAAGCCATGTATTTTTCCAGGTGTGTGGAAAAAGTTACGGGCGAATTCGCAAAGATTCCCGAAGTCGGCGTTCCGATTTGCGGAATATGCATTAAAGTATGCCCTTTTGGGCGGAAAATGCATGCCAAAGAAACAGATGAAAGGAAGAGGTAGTTTCAAAATGTTCAATTTTGTTCAAGATCAAGGGAAGCGAAAATTTTAACCACAGGAATACAAGTAGTATTTCGAGGATTAAAATTTGAGCCTGTTGACAAATCCCGCTCATCGGGGACGCAGATATTGGACAAAAAGGGACGTTTTGAAATTGGCTCGACAGATATGAACAGAGGTCAAACTACTTCACGCGATCGGCTGATCATCTTCGGACGCTACCCGGTTCCGGGTCGAACCAAGACGCGCCTTATCCCTGCCCTTGGTCCGGCGGGGGCTGCTGACCTTCAGCGTTGGCTTACTGAGAATATCTTAGAAACGGTCAGAAGGTTTGCAAGGCCCCGCGAAATCGAGGTGGAGATCTGTTTTGAAGGTGATAGCAAACAGAAAATGCGTCAATGGCTCGGTTCAGGCGAAATCTTGTCTCGACAGGTGCCGGGGAACCTTGGCGAGCGGATGCAGGCTGCGTTCTTAGATGCATTTCAAAGAGGGGCGGATCGGGTTATTCTCTTAGGTACGGATATTCCGCAGATTAGAACGGATCACCTTGAGCAGGCATTCAACGCCCTATCCGAAAACGATCTCGTTATCGGACCGAGCACCGATGGCGGGTACTGGCTTATTGGGCTGAATCACCCTGTCGATTTGTTTGAGGGCATTAAATGGAGCACCGATGCTGTATTCGGTCAAACGCTCGCCCTGGCAAAAGAACAAGGGTTAAGGATCAAAACACTCAGTCCCCTCAGGGATATTGATACGGCGGAAGATCTCAAACAAGTGCTCCCTGGGTGGAAGGAGATAAATAATGTTTGACATAAACGAATCCTTTATAAGGTTATTACTCTTTTGGGGAGGGCTCCTTTTCTTTTTTTCACTGGAACTTCTGGCCCCATACAGGCTCAGCTCCGTATCCAAATTGAAACGCTGGATAAACAATATCTCACTCACCATGTTTAACAGCATCGTGCTTAACCTGATTTTCTCAGCAGCAATTGTAAGCACGGCAGCGTATGTGCAAACTAATGGATTAGGAATACTCAATTTTGAAGGACCAGCATGGCTCAAGATCCTTGCCACAGTAGCCTTCATGGATTTCATGTTGTATGTCTGGCATCTCCTTAATCACGAGATGCCGTTTTTCTGGCGGTTTCACCGTGTTCATCACTCCGATTTGAACATGGACGTCTCCACAGCGACCAGGTTTCATATCGGGGAACTGGCCATATCAGCCGTTATCAAGATATGCATAATATTTTTTCTCGGTGCGAGTTACCTGGGGGTGCTAATATTTGAAAGCGCAGTGGTACTTTGTATCCAGTTCCATCACAGCAGCCTGAAGGTTCCAGGGTGGTTCGAAGCCATATGGTGGATATTCTTTGTGCCGCCTTCCATGCACCGAATACACCATTCCGTTGTTATTAAGGAGAGGGATACAAACTACGGCGCCATATTTTCCATCTGGGATCGGATACTGGGCACTATGCTTACCAATATAGACCAGAAGAGGATACGAATTGGTGTAGGGGCCTATCACAATTCAGATAAGCTGAATTTCCACAAATTGCTGGGTATGCCATTCAGGTAAAAATCCGACCCCGCAGGGGCCGGCTTTGACTTAACCCCTATAAGGGGATAAAATTAATAACCGCCTATCCTGCTTTCTAAAATAATTTCCAGTTAATTCGAATTGTTTTGCCAGTACGCATA
>Ga0190284_1000578_pt1 | contig 19984 bp, 15 predicted proteins | sample 48691812_MG_FD_161668 | JGI IMG/M metagenome (GOLD analysis project Ga0190284, IMG submission 161668) | Hydrothermal vent microbial mat bacterial communities from Southern Trench, Guaymas Basin, Mexico - 4869-18-1-2_MG | ecosystem: Environmental > Aquatic > Marine > Hydrothermal vents >...
GTGGGGGTCCTCGGAGACCTGGAATGCGCGAGAGTAGTACCTGGCGGCCGTCTTGTAGTCCTCGTCGGCAGCACAGGACGCGGCTTTTTTCGCGTGTTGTTCCGGATCGACTTCGCGCAACTCCGAAGCCATGAACACACCCGCCGCGGTGATCACCACGAACGCCAGGAACGTCAAGCCACCGATCAGATTCTTGTTAAGTCGCTTTGTCTTTGCCATGAATCACCTTCTTCCCTTGCGTACGGGTTTCCCAGGTGTCGGCACCATGCCGTGCCGGGTCAGCCTCGTTCATCCGGATTGGTGTTTTCCGCCAGCTCCCAGTCAGGCCAATGGTCCTCGATCAGAACAGGAAGAACCGTGTTGAGAAACTTGGCGGTCGCCACAACGCTGTCTTCCCGTCCGAGGTTCCTCGGTTGGCTTTTCCGGCCGCCGAAGCTGACCTCGACCTTGGAGAAGTAAGCGTGTTTGTCGCGAAGGCGAGTCAAGACGTTGCGCACCTTCATGCGGTTGGCCTGGAACTCGCCATTCGCGTGGAACGTGTAGACCACCGTCGGCGTGTCACCGCCGGAAATCGCCGTCTTGACGAACGTGCATACCCGCACGGGAATCCTGCTCTCATCCGCACCGAGTGCGGGCACGTCAATCACCCTGCCCTCGTGCGGCTGATGCTGTTTGTAACCGCTGGCGACTCGGCAGACGTCCGGCGTGTGCGGGACCAGGCTCGGCTTCCCCGTGTAGTAGGTGACCGACAGATGCACGTACCGGCGCGGATCTTTGGGACGCTTCGCCGAGGTGTCGATCAGAACCCAATCGATGTACTGATCGGTCCCCAGTGTATCCTCCATCGCCGCGGTCATTCGATTGGCGTGCACTAACCGGTAGGGAGTCAGGCGGTCTTGGTCCATCAGGTCGAGGGGTTTTCGCAACGGGAGCGCCGCCTTGCGGGTCACGATGTCCAACCACTGCACCAAAGCCGTCTGTCCGATGGCTCCCGTCGCCAGTATCAGGACGCAGAGGATGAATGGAACGCTTACGATAGAGGCCAGCAGACCTGGATTCCGCCGCGTCATTCGTAATCACACCCCACAAAAGAAGTTGCGCGAAACGAGGACCGTCTTCGACCACGAATTCGATGAGAATAGCCCCATTCCGCCCCTCCGTCAATCGGCACCACTTCGCTGCCGCTTGACAGGGCTCCGATCGCGCTACGCCCACGGGGGGGAGAGAGCAGGCCATCCCCGTCCGGGTGCCGGGCCTTCGGCGGTCCCACAGGCTCCCCTGCGTTCGCTACGACGGCGACTGGTTTGAGTTCAGACATCGCGGCGTGAGTCCGATAAAGAAATATGGGCACGGGCAGGCAAGACCTTGCCCACTACGTCGAGCATCGCTGCCGGAAACGCGGGATGGAACGATGAAATGCATCATTGCCGGCGCGGGCGGACACGGTCGCGTCGTACTCGACATCCTGCTCAATACCGCCGAACATGAGGTCGTCGGGTTTGTCGATTCCAACTCCGACCTGACCGGGCGGCGGATGGACGGGCGGCTCGTCTTGGGCGACTTGTCGTGTCTGCCGCGGCTCCGCGACGAGCACGGGGTGCAGGGCGCTGTGGTCGCCATCGGCGAAGGAAACATTCGACGCGAGTTCGCCGATCGAATCGAGCAATCCGACCTGACTTTGATCAACGCGATCCATCCGTCCGCCAACATGGCCCACAACGTGACCCTGGGGCGAAACGTCGTCGTTGCGGCGGGGGCCCTGGTGTGCGCACACTGCCAGATCGGCGACTCGGTGATCCTGAACACCGGGTGTATCGTGGACCACGAAACCATGATCGGAACGGCCGTGCACATCTGTCCCGGTGCCCGCTTGGCCGGGCGCGTGACCGTCGAGTCCGGCGCGTTTGTCGGTATCGGAGCCACCGTTGTGCAAAACCTGCGCGTGGGTTTCGACGCGATCATCGGGGCCGGCGCGGTGGTGATCCGCGACGTTGCCCCGATGTCCACGGTGGTCGGCGTGCCCGCACAAGAGATCAAGGAAACCATGGACCCCGAGACCTTCGCCGCCTGGCTCATGCCGGAACTGCGCTCCGCCCAGGTGGCCGTTGATTCTGCCCGGTAGACCTACAGGCCACTCACTCACCCTATCGACGATGGAAGAAGCGGCGGAGGACGCGTTCGGCCGGTTTGTTGCGCGGCGAGTAGCTGAAGTCGTCGGGACCGCCCGGGGCGTCGTTCCATTCCCACCAGATCATCCCCACCACGTGCGGTTGATTGATCCACGTCTCAACGAACGCCTGATAGTTGCGGCGTTGTTCCTCGTGGCCGGCGGGAGTAGCTTTCTCGTTTCGGTAGTAGTTCCACGCCTCGACCGAGCAGCCCTCCTGACTGCACCATCCCACTTCCGTGAACAGGATCGGGAGACCGACGGTGTCCCGCCACGCGAGAATCTTGTCACGAATAGGCTTCCATGCCTCGCGCAGCTCGTCGAGTGCGGGTCCCGGTGTGTCGGACAGCTTGTGATAGGTGGTCAGACCGATCACGTCCAGGTCGCCCCAGAAGCGGATACCCGTGTAGTGATCCCAGTTGGCCGAATAAGCCAACAATCCGCCGAAGACCTGGCGTACCTCGCGGATCAACGTCTTCCAGTGGTCGGTGTGCTTTTCGGTGGAGATCAGTTCCGAGCCGACGATGAGCATCTCCACTCTGCCCGCTTCCGCCAGTTCGGCGAAGTGCAGCACGAACTTGCCGTACTGCGCGAACCAGGCGTCCCAACTGGGAGGCTGGATCTTGCCCCGCCATTTGCCGTTGGGGCGGGTCAACAGGATTTTGGGCATCAGGATGACCTTCAAACCGGCCGCATGCGCCCGGGCGAAGAGCTCGAGCCACACGTCGTCCGGCGGGCACTCACCAAGCCGGGTCTGGATCCGCGTCGACTCGACCCGCTCCTGGTAGCCGTTGACGCTGAGCATCACGCATGAGGCCCCCATCTGGGCCGCCTCGTTTATGAGCCGGCCGTACTTCTCCACCGCGTCGTCCGCGGAGTAGACTTGGATGGCCAAGCCGTCGAATGGCCCTTCGATGATTCGTTTCCCCAACGAAGCGGGCGCAACCGCTCCGTCATCGGATGGGATCGCTTGCGGAGTGGAGTTCCTGGACGTCGCCAGCCATACACCGGTGACGATCGCGAACAACACAATGACAACACGCAGACCGGTCACCGTTGCTTCGCTCCGTGATTCGTTGCCGCCCCGAGCAGGCGTGCGGACCAATCGGTTCCGTCGAAGGGGAACGATTCGGTGTCCGGCACCGCCCCTGTCAACCCGAGGATCGTCGGGGTAACGTCAACCAGTCGTGCGGCCTCGATTGCGGCGGAGCGATCCAGCATGTCCCCGGAAAAGACCATCGGGACCCGCGTGTCCGACGCTCCAATGCCTCCATGGCCGCCGCGGTTGCCAGGCGTGAAATCCCAACCTTCGGCGGCGAAGAGCACGACGTCGCCGGCACGGGGCGAGTCGAACAGGTCAGCCAGTTGCTCGATAACACCGGGATAGGCGCTGCCGGCCGTCGCCGCCAGCCACGCCGCGTCGCCGTGCCAGCCGGCGCTCTCGATGAACGACGCATCTACACCCGCGCCGAAGTCCAGCGCCCCGCGCTCGGCGATAGTATATCGGTAAAGAACCGTACCGTCAGTACGGCGGCGCTCGATCTCCGACTGCCCGCGGCGCGAATACAACTCCACCACCCGGCGGTCACCTTCGGCGCCGCGACGCACGGCCACAACGTCGATGGCCTCTTGATCAAACAGGCGATTGCGTACACCGCCGAGGACGCTTTCGAGCCGGCGCCGCGTCGGGCGCTCGTACCAGCCGCCCGAGCCCTTCAGGTGGATGTGTGCGATCCGGTCGCCGCCGACGATCACCACCGCGCCCACGTCTCGATAAGCGCGTTCGCGATCGGCCAGGCGCTTGCCCGCCGCGGGCGTGGTTCGTACGCGCAACCGCGCCGTGTCGCGCAGCCACGCAACGACATCAAACCACTTGTCCGGCGGCACGGGCGTGTGGTTGTGGTCGGCCACCAGGAGGGTGCAGGTGCGGTCGGTCATCCCCGCTCCCGCGAGCGCCTCGTGAATCAGGCCGATCTGGTGGTCGACGTTGGCCAGCGCGTGGCGGTACTGCGGCGAGTCGCTGCCGTGACGATGGCCGATCTCGTCCACGCCGGGGAAGTAGGCGTGGATCAGCACCGGCCAGCACCCTCGCCGGTTGGCCTCCTCGGCGATGATGTCGAAACGACGCGGAATAAGCCGGTCGACGGACTCATAGCGGCCGACGAACCAGCGCAACCCCGACGAGGCCCAGTTGTCGATCGTGCGTCCCACCCCACGGCGGATGGCGCATTGAATCGACACGGTGAACGCGTTGCCCAGGTGTTCGTAAACCGTGGGCACCAGGATGTCGTCATTCACGTCGCGATAGGTGCGTGTGGTGCCATAGTCGCGGTACAGGAGGGAGTAGCGATCGAACCATTTGTTCCCCACAATGCCGTGCCGGCCGGGAGAGCAACCCGTCAGGAGGGTGCTGAAGCTGGAGTAGGTGATCGACGGCACCGAACAAACCGCGCGGCGCACGCGAACGCCTCGCTCGATCAACCGCTTAATGTGAGGCAACTCGGCGGCGTTGAGCATGTCGTCCATCACCCGCTCCGACATACCGTCCACACTGATCAGCACGACCGCGATCTTTGGCCGAACGACGGAGTCGTCGAGACAAATCCTCGGGTGATACGCAGGTGTGCAGCCGACCGCCGACACGACCATCGCGACGAATGAACAAACCACAAAGACCAACCGAGCCGCGACCGTGAGGGAGTGGAACAAGGCAACAAGACAACAAGGCAACAAGGGCAGAGCAGAAGGCAAGAGGCAAGAGGCAAGAGGCAAGAGGTAGGGCGGGCCGTGCCCGCCGCCTCTGAACCGAGCCGCTACCGTCCGGGAGCGGCACCTTGTACCCCCAATGACCGCTCCCGGACGGTAGCGGCTCGGCTCGGAAGGGCACACGTTTGAAACGACGCTGATCATCCGCTGTCCCCTCTCGTCGGGTCGCCCGACCGCGCGGCGGGCTTGATACGGTAGATGGTAAACGGCGGTCGTGGCTTGCCCGTCAACTCTCCAGACGGGTAAACGCGCTCGGCCAAACCCGGTGTGCTTTCCAGGTTCCGGGCAAGCCGCCCATGGTCGGGATCGGTGATCACGAACGAGGCGCCGAAGTGGTCGCGAATGTCCTCCAGCCGCACCTCGACGGTCTTCCTGTGCGTCCGCGTGTCATCGCCGAGAACGTCCACGGTGGCGACGACGGGGAAGCGTTTGGACTGGGTGATCTTGACATAGCGCTCCCAGAGCACCGGGTCGTGGGCGTGCGAGAACTCGGGGTCCAGACCGACGATGTAGCGGTTGTGGTGGTTGTGGTAGAAGTAGAGCGGGAAGATGTCCCAGTCATCGGTGAAGACGATCGCGTCGGTCGGGCTGTTGGCCCGCAAGTAGTCCATCGCCCCGCGCACCGCGGGCAAATCGAAATTGCAGCGTGCCGAGCGCTGCACGCTCACAAATTGGCCCGCCCCGCCGAGGATCAGCAGCAGCACGAACGTCCCGCCGGTGAGCACCGTAGTCAGAAGTGCCAACATCATGACGCTCAACGAGCCGCGGACTTCAGTCCGCGCGGCCCCGCCGACCGTTTCCCCTCCGTCCGTCTCGCGCCCCCGCGATCCGCCTATCCACGGCGCCGCGGCATAGGCGATCCCGAGTACGACCCACGCCCCAAGGGAAACGTGCGACCGCGCCGCCGACAACTTGCCCGTGCCCCAGACCACGAGGATCGGGCCGAACGCCAGGAGGATCATCAAACCACCGCAGAGCACGTTCACCCCGCCGGCCAACCAGAGCGGCGTCGCCCTCGTCGACACCTCCGTGTAGCAGCCGGCGTCCCCGCCGGCCGAACGGCCTGCGAGACGCAGGCCGCTACGGACCCCATGCTGCCACACGCGCGACATCGGTACCCAGAAGACCAAACCCGCGACGAACGCCCAGATGCGCCACTCGGCGACGAACGGCCCAATGTCCAGCCGTCGGCCGCGGGCAAACAGCAGGTAAAGCGCCGTCACCAAGGTCACACCGATCGGAATCAACGCCATCAGCCAGAGTCGCGCCGGACCGATGCGCCGAGCGGTTTGCCGGGCGTTGTCGGTCATGCGATCCAACAACGGAGCCAACAGCAAAGCCGACGCCAGTAGCCCGAACGGCGGCCAGTATTCGATGAAGCGCCGCTGCCGAAAAGCCATGGTCAGAAAAACCAGGTTGATCACCAGCACCGCCGCTTCCCGGGCATTGAGGCGCCCGCCCATGCGCAGACGGGCCGCCACGCACACCACCAGCATGCTGAGCGTGAAGCCGAAGTAGATGAACACCACCTCCCACAGCTTGCCCTCGTACGATTTCCACTCGCGCCCGACGGGGATGTCGGGCGTCAGACCCGAGCCGAGCACCTGGACCTCGAGGAAACCCAACACGTCGGCGCCATAGGGGTGGGTGAGCAAACCGACCAGCGTGCCCACAATCGCCCAAGCCGGAAGCTTCCAGGAAACGCGGTCCCCTTCCTCGCCCAGCAGGCCGACCACGAAGTACGCCCCCACCAGCAGCGGAACGTAGAACACCGCGCCCAGGTAAACGTGGACGTAGCACGCGATTGCCAGCGCGCACCAGACGTACCGGCGGCGGAACATCAGCACCAGAACCAGCAGCATGCACGCCAGCGACGGGGCAATGGCACGGATGAACATGTGCCGACTGAAGAACTGCGCCGGCATCACCAGATACAGCCCCAACCACAACCAGCGCATCCGCACCCGCTGGGTCATCAGCAGCAGTTGGAACAGCACCATCGACACCGAGAAGAAGAAGGTGATCCCCCACTTTGCTCCGGCCAGATAGTCACCGACCAGCCACTTGCCGGCGTGCACGAACGGCGTCATCAGGGCATGAAAACCCCAGTGATGGCTGACGAAGCGGTCGGCGAAAATGGTGGTGGTAAGCCACTTGAACTTGTCGATCAGGCCGATCTCGGGCATGAGCACGGCCATCTTGACGTGGTAGAACGAGTCGTGCCCCGGCACGCCGTCGCCGGTGCCGTACAGGAACTTCATGACCACCGTGCCGGTAACGAAGACGGCCGCCAACTCGGGCACATGCCACCACGACCACCACGCCCGTAGCGGCTGCTCGTCCCAGAATGAGCCGCCGGCCGGTCGTTCTGCAAGTTCGGGATTGACGATGGTTGCGTTTGTCACCGCGCCTGCCGTTTGACTCGGAAACTCATTACTAAGAGATGAATATCGCCCAGAGGTGGCTGGCGTCAAGAACGCTGCTGGCCCGCAGGCCTTGACTTTCGCGGTACCGAGTGGAAACTGAGCGGTGACATATGCCAATGACGAGCCATGTCAGTGCATTCGGACGCGATGGGTTTGAGCTCTGGAGTCACACATGGGGCATGAGAACCACAAAACCGAGTTGAGGGCCTACCGCGAGCATCTGATAAAGGCTGAACAAGAATCGTTGCGCGATTATGATAAGACGCTCTTGAGCCTGTCCGGCGGAGCACTCGGCATCTCGTTCGCGTTCATCAGAGATATCGTCGGCGACGGTCCCATCGAGCATCCCCGGCTGCTGCTGGCGGCGTGGATCGCATGGGGCCTAGCCGCTACAGCCACACTCTTCTCGTTCTACCTGTCACACCATGCGTTGAGGACCGCTATCAGACAAGTCGATGCAGAGACGATCCACAAGCGCACCCCCGGGGGGTGCGCTTCCTGCGTCATCAGCGTTCTAAACGTCACTACCGGCGTGCTATTCCTGGTGGGCGTGATTCTCATAGTGTTGTTTGTGTCATACAACTTGAGGTAAGCCATGATTGAGCAACTTGTTTCGCAAACCGAGCCGAAGCCGGAACCCGCGCCACCGCCACCGCCGCCCCAGCCTAAGCCGGAGCCTCCACCAGCGCCGCCTCCTCCTCCGCCGGGATCGGTGCCGTACGCACCCGGGCGGGAACGCGGGTACCCACCGCCTCCGCCGCCTCCGCCGGGACCGAAAGAGCCTTCGGACTAATATGACGGCGCCAGAAGGCGCTCTTCGAGCCGCAGGCTTCAGCCTGCGCGGTCTCAAACCGGCCTTGGCGCCTATCCAATGGGGCGCGCCGCGCGGGCTGAAGCCCGCGGCTCTTCATTCTGAGAACGATCTAACGCTGTCATACTAAGCACCGGGTGCGGTGGGTCCTATAGCAAGCCCACGCGGGCGTTGAATTCCTCGATCCGGCGATCCCACTCCTCGACCTGGTTGAAGGTCTCGGGCCAGAAGTCCGGGTCCCACATTTCGTTCAGTTCTTCGATGTCGCGCTGCTGCTGCTCGACCCAGGTGAAATACTTGAAGTTGTGCAGTCGTTTGCGGTCGTAGTAGCCCAACTCGTGCAGGTGCTCGATGCCGATGCCCTCCAGGTAGCGGGCGAAATGGGCGCCGGCGTCCGCATCGGTGTAGGGGCCGTGAAGCTCGCGTTGCTCGGCCACGCGCGAGGCGTAGAGCTCCGTTGAGTCGGTCAGCGCGGTAACCACCACATCGCGCGAGTCCATCTCGTAGTAGCGGGCCGTGCGGATCGACGTCACCAGGTTGCAAATGCTCGAAATGCCCAGCAGAGGGAGTTGCTCGACGAGCGACGCCGGAACACCGCGGCGCTGGAGGAATTCCCGGCCGGCATCCTCGTTAAACAGGCGCAACAGGGCCATGCACTGCTCGTCGTCCACCGCACAGATCATGTCGGTGTTGCGTACGTTGTGGATCCAGGGCACATGTTTGTCCCCAATGCCCTCGATGCGGTGTCCGCCGAAACCGCAGAGCAACAGCGTCGGACATTGCAGCGCCTCGGTGGCGACGACTTTCATCAGTGGGTGGCGCGTGCGCAGGAAATCGCCGGCGGCGATGGTGCCGGCGCTGCCGGTGGCGGAGACGTAGGCGCTCAGACGCGCAGGGCACCCCGCGCGGGCTAAAGCCCGCGGCTCGCTGTCCGCGATGCGATTGAAGACTTCGTCGATGATGCTGCCGGTGAGGTGATAGTGCCAGATCGCGTTGCCGAACTCCTCGAACTGGTTGAAGATCACGCAGTCCGGACGCGTTCGCCGAATCTCCCAGCACTTGTCGTACACTTCCTTGACGTTCGATTCGCAGCCGGGCGTGGCGATGACCTCGGCCCCGATGGACTGAAGCCAATCGAAGCGCTCGCGCGACATTTCCTCGGGCAAGATGGCCACCGCCGTGCAGGCCAGCAATGCGCAGTCGAACGCCCCCCCGCGGCAGAAGTTTCCCGTGCTAGGCCAAACCGCCCTCTGCGCCGTCGGATCGAACTGGCCGGAGACCAACCGCGGGACCAGGCAGCCGAAACCCGCCCCGACCTTGTGCGACCCGGTGGGGAAGTACTTTCCGACCAGCCCCACAATCCGCGCCGACACCCCGGTGAGTTCCGGTGGAAACTCGATCCAGTTGCCCTCGTTGAACCCCCCGCCGCGTTCGACGGGCTCGTTCTTCCAGGTGATCCGAAACAGATTGGCCGGGTCGACGTCCCACAGTCCCACGTCGGCTAACCGTTGCTTGATTTTCTCCGGGACGGTGGTGGGGTCCTTCTGTTGGGCGAAGGTGGGGATGATGATGTTCCGCTCACGACACCTTTGCACCGTCTTCTCGATCACGTGTTCGTTGATGTCCTGGATTGTTCTCACTCGTTGGTCTCCTGGTCGTTCTCTATCGCGTGGCAGGAGATATCCTCGGCCGGCGCCCGGTTGTCAACCCACCGTCGCGCGCACAACTCCTGCAGACGTGTGGGGGTGTGTTTTGGCGGCGCCAACAGCGTGTGGGCGCTCAGGTCTGCCGTTTGTCCGGATCTTGTGACGCCGCGAAGATTGTGTGCCAGTCGCGCCGTCGGAGGGTGACGAGTATCCACAGAACGACCGGGAACCCGTAGTAACTCCCCGGAGACATGACCAGGGCGCGGATGGCCCAGGCCAAGACTCTGTGCATGAACGGACCCAGCTCGAACAGGCAGAGCGGGTCGTCCTGGCTGAGATCGCGCAGGAGCACCAGGGCAATACGCAGGGCCACAAAAGCGTTGATCACCAGAAGGCCCCACAGCAGCGCCCGGCCCTTCCGCGACCAGGGGAGTGGCGTGGCCAGAACGAGACTGACGAGCACGACGGTCGGCACGTAACCCATCTTCCGACTGCAGTGCAGCACGGTTCCGGTGGCCCCACTTGCGGGGTTCTTCATGACGACCTCGGTGTCCCACCCGGCAGGATTGTTCGGAGCGGGTCGAAAGCGTACGCCGTTTTGGGTGCCGAACGACCCGAACAACAGGCTCCCCGCGGCCTGAAAGCAGACGGCGTAGGCTTCTCTCACGCCCGGCCACGGGGCCATCAGCAACCCGTAGATCACCAGGCACAGCAGAAAGAATGTGGCAACGCGCTTACGTTGGAACATCTGAGGCCGTTCTTCGCTTGGCCCACGTGGCCCACAGCAGCCAGAAGCAAACCGCCAAGAGGATAAACAGGGGCTGCCAGACTTCGACGTGGAGGGTGTGGAAGGTTTTGCTGGAGAAGTGAATCCCGGCGTAGAACAGGCTGACGATGCGGATCAGGTTGATGAGGCCCAACAGCAGGATGCCGCCCAGAACGCCCGAGATCTTCGACCGCAGGGCAACCGGCGAGGCGATGACCGCGGCGACGAACAACGCGGTGGCGTCCATGGCGTCGCATCCCCGCACCACCCGAACCTGAAACTCCGGCGAGGAGATACTCTGACCGTAAACGGTGATGTCGTGGCCCAGAACATCCAGAACCGCGCCGGATATCTGCGAATAGAAGTTGAGGTACCCGGTGAAGAAACTGCCGAGGGTGGGGTGTTCATCCGGCGGCAGCAGCACCACGGCGTAGAACACGCCCATCAACACGCCGAAGATCAGCAGGAAACGGAGCACCGGCCTTTTACTCGGTGGCCGGGGTGACGGCGCCGACGCGCTGGTTTCAGAACCGTCACCAACGGAAGCGGACTCCCGCCCCCGCCCCGGCGCGGACCGGTCGGTAGGCGGGAGTCCGCTTCGTGGTTTCCGACGATGTTTCTTCGATTGACTCACGACCGTTGGCCATCCGTCCCGAGATCGCTGTCCGTCCCGAACGTGAAGCTTACCCGATCCACCGCCGTGAGCCAATGCGGCATTCGCCGCCGAGTCATTCCGCGAATCGTCGCGCTACGCACCCGCTGCCTTTCGGCGGCGGGCAAAAATGGTCGCCCCGCAGGCGCAGAGCAACACGGCCAGGCCGATCAGGCCCCACTCCGAAACGGTGGGGATGGCCTCGCGAACGCACGGCCCCGGACCCACGTCCTCCTGAGGGTCAATCTCGAAGGCCAGATCCAGCGAGTTGGAGTTGACGGGATCGATCAGCTCGTTCCACGGGCCCATATGGGGTGGCGGCCCATCGCCCCACACCGCGTCGTCATGGTTCTGCTCGGTCGAGGTCTTCCAGCCGAACTCCCCGAGACCGTTGGTGGTCACCTGAATGTCCAGCCAGTTCAGCCCGTACTCCTGGTACGCGTGACTACTAGGAGGGTCGGGGTCATGGCCGTCGGCAGTGTCCATGCAGTACTTGAAGTAGCGGGTATGGTCGTTGGGAATGACGTCCCCCCCGGGGTTCGGGTCATACCATCCTTGGGTCCCGACATCCTCCAGCTCCTCCTCAACCGTCCAATCTCCCGGCCAGAAATCGGCGCTCCAACGCAGGGCTCCCGGCTGACTATAAGGTGGCCCGGGTATGTCCGAATGGAGACTCAGATGAATGTTGCTGATCGTGCCGATGATGTCACCCTTCCACGAGCCCCAGAAACAGATGGTCTCAATTTCCCCATACTCGAGGCACTCAAAATCGTCTGCCAGGACCTTCCAAGCAAGAGGATCTTCCCCTGCTCGATGACTCACCTTCACGTCCCAGCCGGTGGGGTCGGGGGGTTGCGGCAAATGCACCTTGGCGTGGACCCCGTGGTCCGCCGTCACCAACGTGCCTACTTCCGTCCCTCCGGTGGGGGTGTCGTAGAGTGTGATGTTACCTTCCGGCTTCAGGTAGACCCTAGTCGGCTCAATACAGTTGATATGTTCCTCAATCGTCATCGGGTCCACGTTGTAACCGTAGGTTCCATCCCCGAAATCGACCTCGAAGTACACGTCGAAGAAGCTGAAGGCCCACTCCGGGTCGCCGGAGCACTGTACGATGGCGCCCTCGGTGGCGTTGATAGTGTAGCCACCTGCCCATATTCCGGCTCCGGCTCTGATGGTGACGCCGCCGCCGACCAGGCACATCGAGGTGATTTCGGTATTGATCTGACCACCCGCGGGGGCGGACCGATCGATGTTCAGGGTGTTCTCCGGGAAGGAACAGGGTCCCATGATGAGGTTGACTACAGGCTGCCCGGTGATTTCAAGCCCGACCAACAGGCTGTGGTCGGCGATTACGTCCGTTCCCGCGGTACAGGTATTGACCCAGTAGACTGCCCCGCCCCCTCCGCAGTCCTCGCACTCGGCGGCTTGGGCACTTGTCGCGGGCACCAGCAAGGCGATGCACATAAGTGCGATTCCGGTTCCAATGATCCGAGCCATTTTTGTTTCTCCCTATGAGTTGAAGCCTCTTCTCGTCGGAATCCCTCGATCGCCAGAGACTACGCATCTCCGTGACCGCCAATCTTGCCACGTCACGCGTCAGTCGCACACCACACAGGCCCCTGCATCCATTCGGGCTTCGCGATGAGCCGGAGGATGGGCGCGCGCGACGTCATGCCAACGACGGTGGAGCGCGGGGTTGGGCAGCCCGCAGAGCAAGTGCTGAAAGACACCAGAAGGACCCCGGTTCCGGCCGTCCCTTCAGATTATCCGACCGGGGACAGCATCGCGGCGCCGACGCGTTGAAACGGACTTCGATCAAAAGCGCCAGCAGCAACGCGTTGACGTACGCCACCAGGAAAGCCACAAACACATAGCCGAGCAGGCTTCCGACCCACAGAACAAGCACGCCATCGCCCTGCGTGCCGGCGAGCAGGCCGCACCGCAGGTGGAGCGGCTGCAAGGCGAACTCCACCCCGACCCAGCCAAACGCCAATACCAAGGGGCTGAACCCCACCCGGCGGGTGAGCAGTGCCCCCAGATAAGCGTAGGCGGCGGGAACGGCGCCCAGCAGCGCCAGGGAGTGGACGGAAGAGCAGTCAATGGGCCGGTCAGGCGCAAAGGCGCCGAGGCAAGCACCCCATAGCGCGCCGCAGAGTAACGCCCGCAACGGCGCCAGCACGCGGATGACCAGGAACAGCGGAAGCAGACTGACCCACGCAAGCCAGCCCATCCCCGGCGAGGCAATCGCCTCGCCCATCAGATAGGCGCTCAAAGCGACCGAGCCGATCAGTAGCAGCGCACTCACCGGCTGCCGCGCCATGTCAGACGTCGGGTTGTCCTGGTTCCTCACGAACACCACCGGCCTCGGTGTCGTGTTGACCCCCCTCCAACAGCCAACTCGGAATACGCCCCGCGCAGGCCTGATCGTCAGGCACGATTCATCAAGTGATCAACGTTAAGGGCCCAGACGGGATTGTCGCCCATTGTAATGGATACGTCTCCCGATGCAAGCGGAAAATCCTGTGGCGTTCAGAAGTCCGTCTCCCACAGACACCTGCGTAGCGCTAGCGCCACGGCGGTCGTGGATTGGCATCCTGCTATCTAACTGCTATAAAGTGTCGCGTGATGGCAAAGGCCAAGGTAGACAAACTGACGTATGCCGTCGAATCGGATCGGCCGGCGCTGTTGGAGCCGGTCCGGCCGGCGAATCGATTCGGGCGCTGGGTGCCTGCGATGGTCGTGTTCGTGTTGGCGGTCGTGGTCTACATCCCGTCGTTGAGCAACAGCTTCGTGAGCTGGGATGACGACCACTACATCTACAACAACCGCCAACTGGTTCACCCCAAAGGCCTCAACGACATCTGGACCAACACCAAATATTCCAGATTCAAGCAGGAAGGTCTCAAGAAAAGTACCCACCAGTATTACCCGCTCCTGTTCACTACATTCTGGGTGCAGCACCAAGTCTACCACAGGATCAACAACGAGTTGCTGTTCAGTCTCCCGGTGGAGATGACAGGCGAGTTGGGCCAGGACAAACCCTCCGAGGCGTTGAAGCGGGAGTTCGCCGACCGTGACATCCCGATTCCCAAGCCGGCGTCCGTCATCGTGGTGGAGACGGGCCGGCGCTGGCTGATTGCCAGGGTCCCGCCCTATATGGGGCATAAGTTCTACAACGCCGTGGAGGGATACGGCGTTCGCCTGGAAGACGGCAAGCTCAACGTCTACAGCGGCGATCCGGCGATCTTCGAATACGACAACGAAGCCTGGGGCATCCACGCGGTCAATACGATTCTGCACGGTATCACGGCGGTGGTGATGCTCCTGCTCCTGCGCCGCTTGGGGGTGGGTGTGTGGGTGGCGTGGGTGGTGGTGGCGCTGTTCGCCGTGCACCCGATGAACGTGGCGTCGGTCGCCTGGGCGACCGAGCGCAAGAACATCCTCTCCCTGCTGTTCTATATGCTCGCACTGTTGTGCTACCTGCGCCACCGCCGAAACGGGGGATGGCTCGCTTACCTGGGCACTTTCATCCTCTTCCAAGGCGCCCTGTACAGCAAGACCGTGGCCTTGACCTTTCCGTTTGTGCTGATGTTGACGGACCTGCTCGTCGACCGGCAGTGGAACCTCAAACGGGCGGTGCTCCGCGGCATCCCGTTTCTGCTCGTCACCGTCGCCGCCTTCGCACCGACGCTGCTGGTCACCCGGACGGGGTACGCCAAGTTCTCGCTCACCCTCGTGGTGCTGGCTACGCTGATTGGGGTGGTCACTGTATGCGTTGATCGCCAGCTCCATCGACGACTGACCGTGCGGAGCCTGGCGGGACTCGTGCCGACGGTACTGATGTTTGGGGTCGCCTGTGCCCCAACGCTGCTGCTGGGCAATCGCCTCCTGTTCAGCGTCGACACGGCGTTCCAGCGCACCCTGGACAGCGGCTCGATCACGAAGGAGTTGTGGAGCAGACTGAAGCACTACGACGTGGTTTCCAGGTCCGAGCGCCCCGCAGATGCCACCGTCTCGGTCAAGGAACCCGGCAAGAAATGGGTGATCACCACCTCGAAGCGGACGGTTGACCCTGCCACCAAGCAGCCGCGCGTCCGTAGGAGCCAGCGGTTTACTATCGAGTTGGCGGACCAGAAGCTGAACGTCTATCAGACCCGGTGGTACCCGGCCGGCGTGTGGTTCCGATTCGCCCCGCTTTGGGCGGTGACGGTGGTGATCTTCCTGATCAACCGCGCCGCCGGCGGTCGCTTGGATGTCGCCAGCCTTCTCCGCATCGCTCCATTGCTGGTGCTCGCCGTGCTCGCCGCCGACACCACCATGTACATGGAAGACCGCGCCCGCTTGGTGCCGCTGATGGATTCGCAAAGGCCTTTTGTTATCCCCGCGGCGACGTGGTTCTACGTGCTCAAGCTGCTGGTCCCCATCGGTCAACTGCCGATCACGCCCCTGTGGAACCCGTACCCGCTGGACCCGAACCGGTGGAACCCGGGCGGTGACCCGGTGTGGTGGCTGCCGTTGTTGGGGTTGTTCGTCGTCGGATGGGCGCTATTCCATTGGCGCAAGAAGATTCCGCCGCACTTTCTGTGGGGACTGGGTTTCTACGTGGTCACACAGTTGCCCATGCTGGGCTTCAAGAACATCAACATCTTTCAGTTCGCCTTCGTTCACGAACACTATATTTACAACGGCGCCTTGGGTGTGCTCTTGATGTTCGCGATTCTCCTCGACGTCCTGCGCAAACGGCTTGGCGCGGCGAGGAACGGCACGCGGGTGGTGACCGGGCTCGTCTGCGGGGCGCTGATCGTGTACGGCCTGAAGACGGCGACGTACTCCAAAGTGTGGGAGTCTGCCGAAAGCTTCTGGATGACAACGCTGGAGGGAAACGAGCGCTGCTGGGCCGGATGGTACAATCTGGGCAACATGTACAAGCGCCAGATGGACGTCTTGATCGAGGCGGGTAAAAAGGAGAAGGCCGCACACAAGGCCGACAAAGCCATCGAGTTCTACAAGGGCGCCGTCAAAGCCAAGGAGGATCTGACGCTTGGCTACAACAATCTGCTTCGACTGCTGGATGCCGGAGGGCATCTGGACGACATGGAGGAGTACGCCAACCGGCTGATGCGCTACCTCCCCGGAACGGCGCACCGCTATCTGGGCATCGTCCACTACCGAAAGAGGGAGTTCGACGACACAGAGGCGCACTTCCTCAAGGCGCTGGAATACGATCCTAACGACCGGCAGAGCAAGGCCTACTTGAAACAGCTCAAGAAGCGGAAGCAGCAGCAGGGCCGAGGATCGTAGACAGCCAATCCCCCAGGGGGTCCGCCGCGCCGTGGAACATCGGGTGAATCCAGGGAAGCACGACGAAGAACGCGATGTTGAATAGCACGGTCACGTCGTACGGAATGGTTCCGCGGGGGTATCGCCAGGGCCGCAGCAGGCTCACCCACCGTCGGTCGGGGATCACCGGCGGGGCGTCCCGTCCGGCTTGTTTGGCGCGGATCGCGGCCCGCGCGTAGCGCACCCGCCGCAGGAAGGTGAAGAACGGCGAGACGGCTTGCTGCCAAAGCATGATCGGCACGTGGCAGGTCGCCGCGGCCAACAGCATCGCGGCGCCGCGCTCACCACGCTGCCAGAAACCCACGCCGCAGTTCTCGATGCAGTCTTCAGCCCGGGTCTTGGTGTAGCTGATCAGCAGTCCGTTGCACAGCGCGGCGACCGCAAGGGTCGCATAGGTAACATTCCCCGCCGCCGCGAAGTGGACCACCATCCCCAAATGCAGCACCATCTCGCTCAGACGGTCCACCACCGAGTCCAGCACGCCGCCGAATTCCGTGCCGAGATTGCCCAGGCGGGCGACGGCCCCATCGAGCATATCGCACGCGTCAGCGACGAACAACCACGCTGCGGCCAACAGCGGCCAGTAGCTCTGCGCCAAGCCCCCGACAGAGGTCTCCGCGGGCGAATGGTGGCCCGCACCAATCACGAAGCAGACCGCGGCTGCACAGTTGGCGAAGAATCCCGCCACGGTCATGTGGTTGGGCGTGATGCCGGCACGGATCAGCCCGCGGGCGATCAGGTCGCGCGCGAAGACAAACCCGCCGCCGATCGATTTGCTCGAACCGGCCCCCATGCCCGACGCGCGCAGTTCGAGAAAGTCACTTTCTTGGGAGTCGGGTTCGTTCATGGTCTAACTTCGACCTCCTCGAGCACCGGGCCTAGCGGGCTGACCGACGGCGCCCCTGGGCTCACGTGAGCGGCCACGGCAGCGTACACGGCGTGCGCGCCGGCTTCGTGCAGGGTTCGAGCGCACTCTTCAACGGTTGCCCCGGTGGTCATTACGTCATCGATCAGGCACAGGGTGGCCTCATCGATGCGTACGCCTCGGGTCATGCTGAACTTCCCGCGTACGTTCTGGATTCTCTGGTGTGCCGTCAAGCCGATTTGCGAAGGACCGCCCTTGATACGGCGCAACGCGGGGATCAGGGGGATGCCGGTCCGCTCCGAGACATACCGCGCCAAAACGGCCGGGGCGTAATCCCCCGCAAGAATACGCCGGGGCCACCAGGGGGGTACGATGACCAACGCGTCGATGGATTCGAGCCAAGGCGAACGTTCGAGTTCGGCAGCCAGGCATTGTCCCACGTACGCCGCCAGGTTCCAGCGGTGTTTGTATTTGATCGCCCGGAGGATGACGCCGAAGCTGTTGACGTACGGTCCGGCGCGGACCACGCCGGCGGTCCGCCGCTGGCCGTCGCGGCATTGGTTGCAGCGACCGTCAGACACGGCGAAGGGAGGCACCGTGCGAGCACACGTCGGGCAGTATGCCCTGCTGCACAGGTCTTTGAGTGTCGCCTCGCATGGACCGCAGAGCAGTTCCGGGCCATCGATTCCGGGCGTCCCGCAGACGGCGCAGACGCGCGGAAAGAGGATGTCCGCCGCTGCGTGGAGATGGCGGTTGACCAACATGCGGGCCCGAGAGGCGGGCCGGCGAGCGGGTGCGGCGTTTTCCTTCACATTTGTCAATAGTCTGCATACCACGTACTATGGTTTGCCCGATAGGGAGAACCGTTTTCGCTATTGGGCTTTGAGAGGCGTAGCTGATCCGATGAGATATCGCAAGACATGGGTGTTGGTTTTTTTGACGGGCCTGCCGGGTGCGGTCTTGGCGCAGATGCCGGCAGCGAAGGTGGTCGCGCAGCACGCCGAGATGCGCCGTTTGCCCGCGACGATGCCGTTGGTCGCCACCATCGAACCGGTGGTGCGCAGCGTGATCGGATCGGAGGTCCAAGGCCTGGTTGTGGAGATGCCGGCGCGTCAGGGCGATCGGATCGAAAAAGGGCTCGTCGTCTGCCGGCTCAACGACGACACGCTGTCGGCGGGGTTGGCCTCGGCTCGGGCACGGTTGGGGGCGCTGCAGGCTCATCTGGAGGAACTGGAGGCGGGGACCCGCGCCGAGGAACTGGCCCGGCTGAAGGCGGCGTACGAGGAGGCCAAGGCCCGCTACCAACAATGGACCGCCGAGAAGCAGCGCATCGAACGGCTAAAGGAAACCGGGACGTCCAACGAGAAGGAAATCTACGACACCGAGGCAGGCTATCTGGCCGCCGAGCAGCGCATGTTCTCGGCGCAGGCGCAGCATGAGGAAGCCGTAAACGGACCGCGGGCGGAGGTGATCGCACAGGCCCGCTTCGCGGTGGCGGAACAGGCGGCGGTCGTCGAGCGCACCGAGCGCGACTTGGCCAAGACCGCAATCCGCGCCCCGTTCACCGGGTTCGTGGTGAAACGTGAGACCGAAGTGGGCCAGTGGGTGCAACGCGGCGGGTCGATCGTGGAGATGATCGATTTGTCGAGCGTATTGGTCACCGTGGACGCGCCGGAGAACGCGTTCCCCTACGTCGGCACAGATGACCAGGCCACCGTGCTCGTGGACGCCCTCGGCGAGGTGTTCACCGGGCGGGTCAAGCACGTCATCTGGCAAGCCGACGTCGCCGCCCGAACGTTCCCGGTCCAGATCGAGATCGACAATTCGGACGTCAAGCTCAAGGGCGGAATGCTCGCGTGGGCAACGGTGACCACCGGCCCGGACACGGAGGCGGTCGCGGTTCCGAAGGACGCGGTGGACGTGCGCCAAGGAACATCCTGCGTGTGCGTGGTGACGCCGACCGGGCAAGGCATAATGGCCATGCCCACATCGGTCACCACCGGGGCGGATGTCGACGATTGGATTGCGATAACGTCCGGCAACATCGCTCCAGGCGCCTTGGTGGTCGTGCGGGGCAATGAGCGGATTTTGTTTCCATCGCCGGTTCAGGTCACCAACATGGAAGTGCCGGGCGCGCCTCCGCCTTCGGAAGCGCACCGCCAGCCTTCCGAAGCGTCAGAAGGCCCCGAACACCCGTAGGGGAGTGGAGCCGAATCGAGCCGCGACCGTAAGAAACTATGAAAGCCGGGTCCCGAAGTCGGTCGGTTTACGGGATCATGGTCCCAATTGACAAACGGCCTGATCGCGTGGATCGGCCAAGGACCTAACCACGGAGACCCGGTGATGATTATTCTCGCTTTGGATCTTGGTAAGAGCAAGATGGCTGGCTGCGTTTTTGACACAAAAACTCATGAACCGCGCTATGACAGCGCCCCGCTCGATCGCGCAACGCTTCGCGGCGTATTGGAGAGTGAATGCCCCGATCGGGTGGTCATCGAGGTGGGCTCAACGGCGGGCTGGGTGGGCGACCTCGTCCGCGAGGCCG
>Ga0190284_1000579_pt1 | contig 19967 bp, 26 predicted proteins | sample 48691812_MG_FD_161668 | JGI IMG/M metagenome (GOLD analysis project Ga0190284, IMG submission 161668) | Hydrothermal vent microbial mat bacterial communities from Southern Trench, Guaymas Basin, Mexico - 4869-18-1-2_MG | ecosystem: Environmental > Aquatic > Marine > Hydrothermal vents >...
CGCCGTGATACCGGCGCAATCTGATTTTTGCGCAATGTTTGATTGCAGTATCCAGACCCCGGAGGTCGAATATGTTTTGCAGCGAATGTAATCCGGTGAGCTGGTGGCGTTTGTGGCGGACTGGTCAAAATAATAAAAATACACCTCGCCGGCGGCGGTCTGCACGATCCCCACACCGTCATCGGTCGCAGAACCTGATCCGTAAACATCGGCGCAGGTGATATGGTCCACACTGCCGGCCACGTCCCCGGTCAAAGACGTAAACGATCTCCAAAACAGCGCCTGAGCGGGCGTCGCTAAAATCAGTATGGACAATATCGTGAATATAAATCGTATCATTTTACAATCTCCTTAATCGGCGGCGGCCGCAAAGATATTTCGGAAAATGCATTTTTCTGCAAAATATCCTGCAGGGCAAACAGCACGTCACGCACCTCGGTGGACCTGTTGCGCGCCTTGGCGGCATCGGCCTGGCACCCGCGCACGGCCGCCTCCACGTGCGGCAGGTATTTCACCAGCCAGTCCAGCAGGTTCCAGGTCTCGGTTTTTTCCACCACCCGGCCCGGATTGGTCTTGCCGTCTTCAAACGTAATGTCACGGTTCATGGCCTGGTTGACGGCCTTGAGCACGATCTGGCCGATCAGGTTTTCGCCCGCCTCGCTCTCAAAAAATTCTTTCAACTCATCTTGTATATCCATCACCCATTACCTCTTACCCATCACCCATTACCTCTTTCTTAGATATCCGGATATTGCAGCGTGCCCACCGCCGCCGCCGGTCTCACATCCGCCGTCGATTGCGCTCCGGTGTTGCCAGCACCCCCGGAGGTAGAATCGTTGTCCGTGTAACTATCCGCCAGGGGCGCGAAACTGGAGTTGTATGTGCGTGGTATCATACTTTCGATACTGTCCTTGGCATCGCCTACAAGTAGATTGGTTGCGCTGCCGTTACTGAGATATGTTTTATCACTATAGTATTTGGTCTGGTTGTCATACCACTGATGATTATGGCTGTGATTATGACTCGGTCCGGTATGCGTATGGGCTTTCAGATTCGCCCAGCTTTCGCCGGCCGTACCGCCGCCGGTGCGGTTATACAGCCCGCTGCCGCCTTTAAGCGCAATCACCCGGTCCGTCACCGAGGCGTCGATGGCCCAGCCGTCATCCGTATCATTGCGGTAGATCCATAGCTTCTGGTTGGTGGTGCCGGTTAAAATTGCCAACCAGGCATTATTGGCATCGTTTCGGATCTTGGGCAGGTTTTTGCTGGTATCAAACCACGGATGCCCCGCTATGGCGTTTGACGGTGCCGAGGCGCCCGAAAAAAACGAGCGATGGCATTCGTGGTTGGCCTCGATATTGGCCAGATCCGTCTGACCGACATGGTCGGACTGGAAACAATTGGCGGTATAAGTCTGGCTCATTGAGTCACCTCCATCATAATTTCATCCAGCACACCCTGGGCAATGGTGCGGATATTTTCCCGGCTTTTTTCGGCCGCCACCAGGGCCTCGAACACCGGCTTGATAGCGTCCTTGAGCTCGGCGGCGCTGTTCGCCTGAAACGTTTTCTGGCCGGCCACTTTGCCGTCCGTATCTCTCACCGCCCGCACGGACACGGTGTATGTGCCGTCCGGTTCCCTGGTGATCGCGCCCAGTTCCATGGTCAACATTATTGGGGTCCCTCGTATGCCAGCATATTCAATTCTTTTAAATACAGGTTTGCGTCCAGTGACGGGTCGGTGATCGTCACCACCACCGACAGATAGCGCGCCTCGACCTCGGCGCACAGCAGCTCGAAAAAGTCTATTTCCTTCCAGGAATCTCCCGACAGCACCTTGTGCCGCAGGGTGGCCTGGAGCTGGGCGGCGCTGGTTTGTGCGAATATTTCCTGCCAGGTTTTTGTCGCCCCGGAATCCACATCGGCCCAGGTAACGGAGTTGGCTTCATCGACTTTCAGCAAAGACACCGTGTCATACCATACGATATCGCCGTTGGCGGCCGCCGCCAGCCAGATCCGCACGGTTGTACATCCCGCCGGTGTTTTGAAAAGATAGTTGAAATCATCAAAAGTAGTCGAGTCTGCCAGGTCGAAGCCGTGCTCCGGTGTGATGTATTTTAACGCCGTGCGGTCCACCACAAAGATTTTGGCCGTATCTCCGGCCGTGTTTTTATACCGCCCGCGCAGGATATACCAGGTGTCCGCCGTCACGGTAATATCCTGATAGATACCGCTGTTGTCACCGGACAGGGTCAGCTTTGCAGCGCTGCCGGTATCGCCGGCCACGTCCTCGGCGGCGTCGCAGTTTGCACCCTCGGTCCAGTCATCCAGGTCATCAGACGTCCAGTTGTCAAAAGCGCCGTCGGTTATCAGTTCGCTGCCGGTGGTGGTCAACGGAAACACCCCGTCCCAGGTGGTGTCCGAGCTTTCAAACGCCACCCGGAAATCTCCCCAAACCCGCACCTTTTCCAGGGCACTCAAGTCATGGGTGGGTGAGGTCCAGGTGCCGGTCAGCACATCGGATGTATGGGAGCATTTCAGTGAGTCTTCGCTGTCATAGGTCACCTGCTCGGTATTGTCGAAGGTGCCGGCGGAAAAATCCCAGGCCCAGGAGCCATAGGTGGCCAGCTCTGAAAAACCCGGCGGCACAAACACCGTCACGGTTGCAGACACCGGCGAGGCCGAGTAGTTGCCCTTGTTGTCTTTGGCCGCCGCCCAAAACTTATGGGTGCCGGGCCGCACGCCGTTTAGCCGCAGCGAAATATTTTTGTTGAATGAAACGAAAATACCGCCGTCCCAGGTATCTCCCAGCCGGATCTCATAGCCCTCGATATCGGGATCCGTCAGCGGCGTGCCGTATATGCTCACGCTGTCGCCGTTGGCAATCGTCATGATGGATGTCAAACTCGAAGGGGCCGACGTCACCCCCACGATGGTCTGGGACAGTTGGGTACAGTTGTCAAAATCCTCTTTGGCCCCGAAAATGGAAACCGAACGAACTTTAACATAATAAGTCTCGCCCTCTTCCACCGGGTCCACCTGGTAGTTGGTATCGCAGCGGGTCATGTAGCGCCACTCACCGGATCCGATCTTTAGCCAGATTTCGGCATAGTCCCACCAGGGGTAATCCGCCGCCGCCGGCGCGTCGAAGTCAATTTTCCAGCGGGTAAACGAGCGGTTGCGATAATAATACACCTCCTCGGAGTGACTGACGTTCACCACCGACGGCACCGCATCGAAGGGGCCGGGCAGATCGGTGCTGTCGAAATCGTGGGCCGTCAGGTTATAGATATCATCATAAAAAGTGTCGGCCTCTTCGATTAACGTCAGCGATACGGTGTGATCGCCGTTGATCGGGCAGCTTTCTACCCGCAGCACCTGATCATCCCAGCCGGGCATGGTGTGATCGAAATTCACCAGGTCCATCGGTTCCAGGGCAATCGCCCGGCTGCCGGCCACAAAAGACACGGTTTTATTCAGCCGCTCGCGCTCCAGGTGGTAATTGCTCATCTTTTGCACCAACTCCAGCTCCGACAGGCCGAATAGCTCAATCTTTTTTTCCCGCAGATCGCCCTCGGCGGTTATGGCCGTGGCATCGGATGTGATCACGTCGTCGGGCTTGTATTTTTTTTCGGCGCTCAGGTGGATGGCCCGGATGGCGTTGGGCCGGCGGCCCACATCGGGCTGGGTGATCTCCAGGCTGGAAAACCCGTCGGCGCCCCGGATCACATCCGAATCGCTCAAAGACATCACCACCGACTCATAATTCAGATCCTTGAATTTGATCTTGATCTTATCGGCCGACTGCAGCACGTCGCCGCGATAATTGGCCAGGATCCGGCCCAGGTTGTCGGCCACCGCCTGGTTTTGGGATATGGGCATATTACAGGTCCAGCCCTTGGCGGTGCAGTAGTCGATAGCACTGGACAGGCTGGCGGTATCTATGCGGCTCGCCGCGATACCGATACCGCCGCGCGCCGATGAGCGCGTCAGATAATCATAGGTGCAAAGTGCGGGGTTGTTGGTATATTCGGTCACCGTGGCGATCGGGTTGTATATTTTCACCCCCCGGACGGTGGCCTTGACTTCCGGTTCGACATTGGTTTTGTCCACGTCGTACTTGAGCCGGATATACAGATAGGCCGTATGTCTCAGGGTCTGATCCCAGCGTGATACCTCACCCTGCAGGCTGCTGCATACACTCTGCGACGACGAGCCGGAAAAAAACTGGATTTTAACCACATCACCGTACTTGGTGAAAAGCTCATCGTCCAGGTACACCAGGGGCGGGTTGCCGGCAGGCAGATCGCTGCCGGTGGTGGTATAGACCGTGCCGTCCTCGCGCACGATGCCGTCGATCTCGCCCTCCCCCAGCTCGCATATCATATACAGGTAGGGATTTTTGACATGCAAAAAGGTTTTATTCACCCCGGTCATATATTGGCCGTATATGATCGGCAGCGGCTGACGGCTCGAACGGGTGTTGACCTGCTGCCCTCCCAGGGCCGGGTCCTTGCCGGCCGGCGACTGGTTGCCCCGTGAGGCCCGCTGGTACTGATAGGCCGCCCCCATGGCCGAAATGGCGAATAAAAATATCTGGGCAGCTACCACCGGCGTCACTTGCGGCATCAGACCACCTCCCGTGCCATGATCGGCCGGTTGTAGCGGTCCAGGTTAAAAACGCACACCCCGGCACGGATAAAAGACGCCAGCGCCATACCGCCGCCCAGGGCCACGGCCGGAAACAGCCGCACCCCCGGCTGCATCACCACCAGCAGGCTGCCGATGGCCGGGTATTTCGTGCTGGCCGGCTTGCCGATCTGCCTAAAGGCGCACAGCATCTCGTACTGGGCACGCCGCACACCGTACTCCAGTAGTTCCCGGTAGTTTCCCACCGTGATGTTGTCGATATCGTCGGGCAGCGGACGGCCCAGATCCCGCAGCACGGCATCCACCAGCTCGATGCAGCCGTAATCGTCAAATGTTTTGCCGATATATTTTGCGGTAATTTGTGCCAGTTTCATACCCCGCCCTTGTAGCCTTTGACCCCCCACCAGATCTTTTTATCTTCAATCGATGTGATAAACCGCCGTCCACCAAAATTATCGTAATTGTTCAACTGTTTGCAGCGCTCCACAGACTGGTCACACCAGTCCTCGGCGGCGCCGTACCCGCATTCCGCACCCTTGAAATTCCAGGGGCAAGATGGTGTCGGCAGCCGCAGCGCTTTTTTGCGCCACAGCAAAAACTCATTGGCCAGATTGATCACGGCCGAGCGCTCGTTTAATTTCCAATCGGTCACAAATCCATTAAACAGCGTGGGCGGCGTGCCGATCAGCGAATAATAGTCGCCGCCCAGCAAAACCACATCGCCGTCCATGGGCACCACGTCGCCGCTCTCGATAACCACGCCGCCTCTCTCCTCGCCGCCGGCCATCACCGGCACCGAGGCGTCGTACATAATGTATTTGATTATCACGGTATCGTTGGCCACGTCCTCGTTGAGCAATATGCTGCTCATCCACAACCCTACGTTGCCAAACTCCAGCGTAACCTTGTCCACCGAAAACCCGGCGCCCTGGCGCACATTGGTCACCTTCAACCCCTGATCACTCTGGTAGGTGTCGCCGGCATACACCAGATCTATATCGCAGTCCGTAAAATAATAAGTGGTGTCGAACCGGCATTCCACCAGCCAGAAAGCGCGGGCCTCGATTTTGGCCAGTTCGGTCACTATATCGGCGTCAAAACTGCGCATCAGTTACCCGCAAGCCCTTTCAGCTCGATGCCGAAATTATACAGCACCGTCATAAAAAGCTCCTTACTCAGCCGGTCCTGGGCAAAGCGGCAGTTGATCCGCAGCTTGCCGGTAAAATCACATGAAATTGATTCACCTGTTGCCGGTGCCGCCACAAAGTCCACCCGGTCCGCGCCGCCGTCCCCGCCGCCGGTCAGTATGGAATAGGAGCCCGCCACCCCGTCCACATAGACGGTCTGGGAGGACGTGGATTTGCCCGGCAGATCAAAAATGTCGGTGGTGCCGTCGCCGGTACCCACGTATAGCCCCTTGTATGTCGTGGTGATGCCGATATCCGGCGCCGGGTCGAAAAAATAAAAGGACTCGAAAGCACCCTTCCTGGCCATGTAAAAGTCCCACATGGTTTGGGCATCGGCCGCCGACAGCGCCCGGTATTTAAGCTGCACGTTAAAACGCGGATACAGCGATTTTTGCCGGCGCTGTTCGCCGCCGCTGTCGAAGGTGCTCACCAGGGTGTCCCACACCGGCTCGATAACCACCGGATAAACCGGCAGGATATTTTCAGGAAATGTCGCCATCTATATAATCCGAGGAAAGTGGTTCATGGTCTTATCCTTTACCCATTCTCCATTATCCTTTCTCCGTTATCCTCTATGTATTCTCCAACATGGCCTGCCTCAGCAGGCCGTTATCACTCAAATTTTCGGCCGCCAGCATCGGCACCGCCCCGGAGCGCCGCATCATGTCCACAAAACTGGGGGCATCCATGGCCGAGATATTGTATACGTTATAAGTGTTGCCGCCGCCGCCGGACGCAGCACCCAGCTTGCCCATGGGCAGCACCACCTCGTCGCCGTGAAATTCGTAGGATTTGCCGGACTTCATTCCGACCCCCACCACGTTTTCGCCGATGTAGCCGCCGCCGGCAAAAGCGAAACCGCCGCCGGCTGCACCCCCGGCACTGTATCCGGCAAAGCTGCCGGCAATTTTAGAAAAAATGGAGGTCAGCAGGGTGCGGGTCTGAATCCGGATCAGATCATATATAATGGCATCGGCAAACGCCTTGAAATTAAACTGTCCGGTAGTGGCAAAACTGGCGATCGCAGCAGACATGCGGTCGGCCATATTATCGATCACGGCGGTAATCTGGTCGTTGCGTATCCGGACGTTGTCATAATAGGCCTGCACATGGGCATCCATGGCCTCATACGCCTCGGCATGGTTTTTTGTCATGGCCGCCAGCGCCTCGGCCTGGGCATCCGCCATGGATTGACCGATGGCAAACCGCCCGCGCTCGTAACCGGACAGATCCGGCACGGGCGGGAAGTAAAACTCCGGGGTGTCCTTTTTAACCGCCGGCGGTGCCTCGCCGCCGAATCCGCCACCGGTGGTATAGGCCGTGCCGGCATAAGCTGCATATCCGGGAGTGTCCTGGGTGATTTTTTTAGTCACCACTCCCAGCCGCTCCATTTGCCTGATGGCCTCGTCCACCATCTTCTGGCGCTCTAAAAAAGATGCGGCTACAAATTTATTCCAGTCGATCAGCCCCTGGGCGGCCAGATCCGCCCCCTGGGTGAAGGTGTCGTATATGCTGGGCAGTGCCGCATACTTGGCGATATCAGCCAGAGCATCGGCAATCTTTTTTAAATGTCCGGGGATATCCTGCTGGATGAGTTGCTGGTTGTTATCCACCCAGGACAACACGTTGGTGGACACCTCGGTGATCTTGGGCGCCAGTTTCACAATCGCCCCGGTCACCTGCATTCTTAGCACCTTGCCCAGGGTGCCCAGCTTGTCGTTGGCCTCTTCCGCGCCCCGGATCAGATCGTCATCGATCACAATCCCCAGGGCATGGGCCTCCTCGCGCATTTTATTCAGCTCGGCTGCTCCGTTTTTTACCATAACGGTCAGCTTGACGCCCGAACGCGAGAAGGCCGCATTAGCCAGCGCGGCCCGGTCGGCCGCGTCGGTGAGCTGCCCCATGCGGTCGAACACCAGCTTCAGCGCCGCTTCGGTGCTGCCCGCACTCTTGATATTATCCAGCAACTGCTCATCAAATTTTTTTAAAAACGTCACCAGCGGACCGGTGTTACTGCGCGCCTCGCCCAACCGCTTGTTAAACGCCAGAAACGAGCTGTTTAAAAGCTCGGTGCTGACACCGGATAAAGATGCCGCGTGCTGGTATTCCTGGAGCACGCCGGTGTGGATGCCGGCCACATCGGCCGCCTTGCCGATGGCGTCGGCCGCATCCAGCGAAGATTTCACCAGGTAGCCGATGCCGGCCGTGCCCGCCAGGGTGCCCACCGCCCCCTGCAGCGAAAACACCGAACGGGTCATGGCCGCAATGCTGCCCCGGAATTTTCTGAAAGCCGTGCCGGTGATATCCTTGGCGGCTAAAATTATTTGCAGTCGATGATCAGCCATATTTTTAAAAGAAGGTTAATGGTTAATGGACAATGCTTAATGGTTTTATCCTTTATCCATTTTCCTTTATCCATTTTCCTTTATCTCCGTCAGATCGCCGACATTGGACGATCTTTTTTTTTGGATACTACGGCATGGCTTTTTTATCGTTCTTATTCCTCGATAAATCCTGTGTGGCCTGGCGGCGTGATTTGAACATCCGCCGCGTACACCAAAAACGGCACATCCACCAGACCGATCTCAACGTGGGGAACTCCGCCGTCTTTGGCGTCCATTTCAATTTTGACATACAAAACATTTTCAAGCTCCTCGCCGGTATCGCTGTCTATGATTTTGCTGCCGTAAGGTTCGCCGTTTGAGACGATTTTCAGTTTCATGATCTCCATCCCCGGAAATATTCACGATAGGCCGCCGCCAGGCGCCGGAACCGTATCTTTTGATAATTATTCCGCACAATGCAGTGCACCCGCTGGCGGCTGAGCCCGAAATGATCCGCGATCTTAATTTGCTGCACCCCGAACCCATGCATCAGCCGGATCTGCTCGGTGACCGGCAACCTGTCAAACCCCGCCGACAGCGCCATGGCCATCATATCCGCTCGCCGCGCATCTTGCGGCGAAAATTGTTTCGGATATTGTCCCAGGCATCGCGGCGCTGCGCATCCCAAAAAGGCTCCATGATGGGCCGCGCCGGGGTAATAAAACGCCGGGTATTTTTTTTCAGGAAATGATAGCGCCGCGCTTTGGCCCGCCGGCCCAGCCGCGCCCCGGTCGATATAAACCCTTCTCGGGCACCCTCGGTCATGCCGGAGGTAAATCCCTGCTGCTGGATTTTCGCCAAATGTTTCCAGCGTCTTGATACATACGGACCCGTCCAGCCGATCTCAAGCTGCAGCGGATCGCGGTCCGCCACAAAATAGCGCACCGCCAACGCCAGGCGACGCAAGGGGGTGTTGCGCCCCCGGTGCATCCTTTTTCGGGCGATAAAAGACAACGGCGTAAACTTGCGCCCGCCGGGCGCACCCTTGCGGATCTCTGCTTTTAACAGCCGCATCAAACGAAAGCCCTCGACCTTGACGGCGGCGTTCAGGGCTTTTTTCTGACGCCGCGACTCGGCTTTCAGATCCCGGTCCAGCTTTTTCAACCCCTTGATGGTGACATCGATCATAGATCAGTCCAGCCCAAAAAAAATAGAAGTTATTTATTTAACTTCCAGGTTAAAAAAAGAAACTTCCATCCGTAAAATCCTTTTTCCTTTAGCCATTATCCTTTATCCTTCACCCTTATCCTTCGCCATGTCCCTCAAAACCTCGCGCTCCAGCACCTTGATCTTGCGCATCGTGCACACCGAGCACTCGATCTCAAGCCGCGCGGCTTCCGCATAGACGGCCGTATAATCGAGCCCGACAACGCCCAGGCCGCCGGCGCGCCACTGGGTCTGCACCTCCAACCAAAGCTCCCATGCCTCGGCGTTTGTCTTCCACAACGCCGGCGCTGTGGCGTAGCTGCAGCCGGAGCAAGGCGGTGTTTTCTTGGCACGCCGGCACTGGCGGCAATAATCGATGCGTGTCCGGTCTGAGTGCCAGGCCCAGACCGTGATCAGTTTTTTTCCTCATCTCCCGCCCCGTAGGTTTCCTTGAGCACCGCCTGCCACAGGCTCATGGCCGCGCTGTTGACCATGCCGTCGATGGCCCGGCGGGTGTCCTCGTCAAATACGATCTCAAACACGGCATCGATGGCGTCGTCGGCGGAGGCCATGGAAAGATCCAGCAAATTAATACCGTCTGTCTTCAGCGCCTTGACCTCGCCGCGCGTCAAACCGCGCACCAAAAAATGCCGCCCCTCCACTGTAATTTCTCGCATATTTTCTTTTATCCTTTTACCTTTTACCTTGCCTTAGGCAATCAAATCATAACTGGCCACCGAGTTGGTCACCCGCATCACCACCGCGCTGGCCTCGGAGCCGTTGGCGTAATAGCCCTGATAATTCAAATCCACCAAAAGCCCCTGGGGTCCTGGAATGTCCACTGAATTGCGCTCATACTGCAGCTCTTCGATTTCGATCTCGAATATCGACGAGGCCGAATTGGTGATGGTCAGCTTCAGACTAGTTTCGGTGGAATTCAGCGCCTTGTCCAGCAGGGTGGTATTTTCAAACAGTGTTTTGATGTTGCCGGACACCCCCACGATGCCCTCGGGGATGGAGCCCAGCACGCCGGATGCGCCGATGACGTATTTATCCAGGTCCAGGCCGAAATCGATATTAATCGAAAGCTCGGTGGCGTTGGACAAAGAGGCGCCGCCCTCCTCGATGGCCGCCTCGAAATTATCCAACCGCGCCAGGGTCACCGCCGTGGGGCTGGCGTCAAAAGAAGAGTTCTCCAGGCTTTCGTTGGCCCCGGCAATGTCCAGATTGGCCGTCAGCTCGCCGTCGCCGCCGGCCGTGATGGAAAACCCGGAAACTTTACAGCCGCGAAACTGGTTGTACTTGGCGGTGGCCAAATCGGTATAGGCCCCCTCCAGGGTAAAGCTGGGCATCACATCTGCGATCTTGAATTCGTGCACGTAAGGGTCGGCCCCGGTGCTGGTAGGATCGCCGAACATGGCCGCACACCAGTACGGCATGATACCCGAGTCCACCGGCACCACGACAGGACCGGCCAGAGATACGTTGCCGTCGAAGGGCTCGGCCGGATTGCGCGAGCCGGTCAGTGTTTCCGGCTTGTTTTTGTTACGGTTGGCCTTGAGCCCGAACGAATTCACACTCATCTGATATCCGGCCGCCGGGGCCGTGCCGAAAGTGGTTTCATAGCCGATCAAAAGATCGACGGTGGAGCCTTTTTGATGTGCCATTTTGTGTACCTCGCTTTATGTGAGCGGATCAGTTCCGATGGTGACTGTTTCTGAAAACGTAAAATCCAGATAAGCATATATTTCCGGCAGGCTGCCAAGGGTATCGGCCGAAAGGCTGTAACCGAAGGCCGTATTGGCCGGCAACGCGCCCTTGATCGCCGCCACAATCAGGGTCACGCCGTCTAAAATCAACTCGATTCCGGCGGGCAGCTCCACGTTTTCGTAGGCTGTAAGCTGCAGGGCATCGCGGTTGATGGCCACATCCACCGCCAGACCATACTCGTTGACACGCCGGTTTTGATGCTTGGCGGCTTCCGGGGTATGCATGATCACATAGGGCATACCATCGACGGTGGGCAGGGCGTGGCTGGAAAGATCGGCAAACACCGACATCATTACGCCGAATCGGCTTTTGGCCCAGGCATCCAGATCGCCGTCGCCCGCCACCGCCATGATAAACGTGTTATAGAAATCGTATAGGTCCATGCGATCTTATCGGTTAGTTATCTTTGGGTCCCGCACTTTTAGCGGATTTGGTGATTTTTTTTGGCTCCGGAGACGGCTCGACATATTTACGGGCCTTGCCCAGGTTGATCAGCAGCCGGGCATCAACCGGCGTAGCCTCAATAACCGCACCCGGTGAAACCCGTTGGCCGCCGCAAACAGTTCCCATCAAAATCTCTATTTCCACACCACCGCCTGTATTGGTTTTAACGGACCGGCCGCCCACCAGGGAGGCGGCCGAACCTTTTACGGATAACGTCATGCGGTTATACTCCGTCGTTGTTTAATGCAAAGCTGACCGGATGGCGCACGGCCACGTCCACACTCTCATGGACCACGATGCGGATGGTGCCGGACAGTGAGTTGGTATAAGGGTCTACCAAAACGTCCAGCCCGCCCCAGAATGCCACAATCAGATCGTTGAGATTGCCGAAAAATACATCTCCGGACGTAATCTGGCTGGACACCCCGCAGTTGTAGCCGTTAAGGGTTTCGCCGGGGCCGTAGATAAAAACCGCAGTGCCCGACGCCTTTTCGGTGGTTTTCAGGCTGCCGCGCATGGACGGTTCAATGATATAGCCAAGCTGACCCATCAGGGCGTTATCCACCGCCACGGCAGATTCCATTGCCACCACCTCGGCCCAGGTGGGCACGGCGGCCGCAAAATTCGTCGGCGTGTTGATGCCGCTTTGCTGGGAAATACCGGTGGGCTGGCCGGATGCACCGGATCCGTAAAGAGCCGCCCGGTCGATCTCGATGGCCACGGCCTGGGCCAGATCATCCCGGATCAGGGCCTCGACGTCCAGCGACGACTGCAGCAGCAACTGCCGGCTGATCTGCGAATAGGCACCCAGGGTCTTGGGTGTTAACGACACCTGGTCGAATTGAGCCTCCGACAGCGAGACATCGCCGCCCTCAGATGATATCCAGCCGGCGGCGGATCCCGACGTTTTGCGCGGGATCAGAATATCGCCGGTCAAACCGGTCAGGGTGCGCGCCCCCATCTGCATCACCACCGCAAGATTGCGCAGCACGTCGATAAACGAGCCGGCCATCAGGTTGTCGGCCACCAGCTCGGCGCCGTCTGTGGCGGTACCCGCCGTCAGTGTCCGGGCGCCCATGTAGCCGTTGGCCAGCAACACGTCATTGGGTACCAGCAAGCCCTTGGGCTGAATGCCGCGCTGAGCGGCGGCGGCCTTTGAGCACTCAATCTCGAATGCGCCCTCTTCCCGGAATTTGGGCTCGTTGGCAAATACCAGCATGCGCAACGCACGGGTAAACGAATATTGCCGTGTTTCGGACTCCGTCAGGCCGATGTTGGCATCAGGCACCAACACCGGGTCCTTGTCGGCGATGCGGTTTAACACCGATTCGCGGAATGCGTCCGCGCTGGTATCGTTGGCGATCGCCCTCTGCGCGTCGTCACGCAGATTGAATTTTTCGCCGATAAACATGATGTCGCGCTGGCGGATACGCTCAGCCTCTCCGGCCTCGCGGGCGGCATCCTGACGGATTTTGGTCAGGTCCTCCTCGGCGGGTTGTACCAGCTTGATTTCAGGCGGGTCCGCCCGGTTCTGATCAGGGGTGATTGCCGGAGTTTCATTTTTCTTCTTGTCGTCAGCCATAATAATGTCCCTCTCGATTGTAGTTAAATGGTTTTCGGTTTGCGACCGGCCGACGCCGACAGATACATCGGCCGGCACGGAGACCATACTGATTTCCATAGGCTCCCAGCGGGTGGCCCGGAACGTGGGGTTGTCGGGGTCGGAATCTTCCTGCTTCATTTTGTGGATGCGATAACCCACGGATATATTGCTGCGGATGCCGTCGAGCACATCGGTGAATATTTCGTTGGCCCGGCCGGATTTGGAATACCTCACCAGCGCCCGGCCTTTTTTGTCCGAACCGATATAAGCTTTTTCCACCACCCCGATTTGATCGCGGGTGTCGTGGTCCATCAGAAAGGCACCGCCGTTGTTAATGCGGTCCAGCATCACGGATTTTTTACCGTGATCCAGTATCTCCTTGCCCCAAAACCGTTCGATCGGTTCTTCGGATGAAAATGACAGCTTCACGGTTCGCTCTTCTTCGTTAACATTATCGCGTGTAAAGCTGAATTCTCGATACAGTATCCCGGTTTTGATCGTCGTCGGCTCCATCTTTTGAATCCTTTTCCCGTGTTGAATTAATATTCAGCCCCAACTCATCGGCCTTTTGCTTTTCAGCCGCCAGGCGTGCGAAGGTATCGTCCAGATCGCCGCCCTGCTCCATGATAATCTCACTGCGGGACTTGAACCCCATCTGCACCGCCGTGGTATTGGCCTGCATGTCTTTGAGCGGATCCACCCAGCCCCAGCGCCTCGGCTGCCAACTGACGGATTTAAACTCGTTATATAGTCCCGCCGGCAATGCCAGTTCTTTGGTCATCAGGGCCTGTAACAGCCAGCGCTCGAAAACCGGCTGGCAGAAATGCTCGATCATCCAGGATTGCAGCATCATCCAGATATCACGCTCCTCGATGGTGCCGTGGCGGATGGATGAATAATTGACATCGGCCAGGTTGTTCGACAAACTGGCATACGATACGTTGAGCCCGGCAGCCGCACCTCGTAAAATCGCCTTGATAAAATCATCGAACCCGGCATTGGGATGATCGGGGTCAAATTTTTCAAAGCGATAACCGGCCGGCAGCTCTTTAAACGTTCCCGGCTCAACCTCATCGATCAGATTGCCGCTGCTGTCCTTGTCATCATAGGGATAGCCCATATCGCCGTCTTTGTAGAAAAAACCCATTTTAGCCGCTCCCACGCGGGCCGATACCAGCTCGGACCACTCATAGTGGCCCAGCATGTGCAGGCGCTTTAGAGCCGTAGCCGTCCAGGGGATACCCCGTGTCTGGTCGGCACGCTCGGTGATAAACGCATGTATAATGTCAGTGGCCGGAACCCGCTGGCGTTTCTGGCCGGGCGCCTGATAGCTTAAAGCGCCTGGGTTTTGGGAAAACAGGTGATAGGCGACCGGTTCCTTGTAACCGTTTTTCTCCACCCCCATAACGATATTTTTATTGGCGTCCGAATAGCCGATATCCAGGTTGTCGGGCTCGATAATCTGCAAAGCAAACTGAAAAGGGTTGTCTTCTTTTGCCACCATGGAAATCAGGATCTCGCCGTCACGCGCCACGCTCTGGATAAACAGCCGCTGCACATCACAAAATGTCAACCGGCGGTTGACAGTGCAAAACTCCTTACGGCTCCATTGTTTCCAGGCCGCCTCTATTTTCGCGTTGGCCTCTTCAACCGCCACTTCCTGGGCGTCTTCCACCTTGGCCTGCAGCCGGATACCGTTGGGTCCCACCACATTGACGGCCAGCATGGTCATAAACTTTTTACCGTAATCGTTATTGGTGCACAAATCGCGGCTGCGAGCCCGCACCGTCGCCAAACCGCTTTTGATATCCTCGTCAATGGCCTGAGAAGACGTGGTCCAGTCGCTTAGCAGCCGCGACACGGCAGCGGCGTCAAATTTGCGCTCATGCTTGCGGCGGGTAAAAAGCCTGCGGAAAAACCCCGGTTTTTTAGGCATTTGAAAATCTCACTTTAATATTTTGCTTACCGCCCAGCCCGTTGGCAATGGCCTCGGCCTGTATTTCCTGGGCATAATACGCCTTGTATTTATCGCGCCACTCCAGCACCCGCTGAATCGGCATGTAGGCGATCACCTCACCGCCGATCAGCGTCTGGGCCTGGTCGGCGGTGGCCCGTTTTTCCAGGCGCGCCTCCAGGGCGTCAAGCACTTTCTTGACATGGCTGCGGTCGTCGTAGCCGGTGGCCGCCGTCGCCAGATTGGGCAAAATCTCGATGGTGCCCGAATCCACCATGTAACGCTCGGAGGATCCTCCGGTGACGTATGCCTGCCAGGAATAGATACCGGGGGAATAGTTGGCGGTCGCGGATGCGGCCAGGGTGACCAGGTGATCATCGCCGGAGGCCGAGGCGCTGATCGTGATCTGCTGACCGGATTTCACCAAAGCGTAGGTGAGTTGCCAACCGGCGGATGCCAGGCAGCTATCCCCGGCAGGGGTAAGGCAATCGGCACCCAATTTTTTCCATTGTACGTAATCGCCGGCAGTAATTTTATCAGGCTCGCGGGTGGGCGTTTCGGACATAAAAAAACCCCAAAATATGGTTATTTATTTTATGCAATAATCATATCATGGGGTTTTGGCCCTGGGACAAAGAGGGACAAAGATGACCCCCCTCTTTAAAGGGCGGGACAACACGGGACTTGACACGGTTTTTTTGAGGGGTAAAAATACACTGGTTTTTCACTCCACATCCATCGGAATATTTTTTTCTCTGTAGCGTGTTAACTTTTTAAAAAATTCGTCAACATTATCTTTATGAGCGTACCAACGCTTATTAATCACCCGCGCCGGCAAACCCATTTCCAAAAACTGATAAAATACCCGCTTGCTGACATTAAGATATTGCTCAATCTCCCCTCTGCCGTTGAGTATCTTGTTGTCGTTTCTAGGCGGCATCCATCACCCACCACACAAACCGGATCGTGTCCTCACTCAACTGCAGCTCGCCGCCATCCGCCAGCAGCCCGACAATCCACAACCGATAGGTTTTCATGCTCACCTCTCTCCCACCAAGTACGCTGCACCGCAGAATAACCATCGCGCAGGGCATCGTATCCTTATCACGTCAAGCCCTCAATACGGCTCTTCACTTCCCGGTATATTGATTCGTCTGCATAGCTATCTATCTTGTCAAATAAATCTTGTTGCTGGTATTTAACTCCGTGTTTAAACCCGTGGACCATATGGTCAATCAAAAGCGGTCGAATGGATTTAAGATACCAATCAACGTGGGCTTGTGCTAATTCAAGACTCTGTTTTGTAAAATCTTCGCTCATAATAATCTCCTTTCAATGCTGCTCACTGACCGCCATAATTGGCTTGGCCTTTTTGGTTTTAAGCGGCGGCAGCGGCTCGATGTCGAAACCGCACTTTTTATTCCGCGCAAATTGAGCCAGGGCGTTATATCGTTTGTGCTCCGCCTTGATGTTGGTCAGATCCACATCGGACAAATCCAGCCCCAGCAAAAGCGGCGGAAACAATAAAACCCCGGTACCGGTCAGCATGGCGTTTGCCGCTATTTTGGTGGTACGTCTTTGCCGCAGCACCTCCAGCCGGCTCAACGAGCGCTGTAGATCACCCTGCAGCACCTCACAGCTTTTATCCTCATCGCCGTATTGATACACCGCCACCGGATCCGCCGAGCGCGACAGACCGCCGCAGCCCAACAACAACAACGCCAAACAAATCAACAATAACGCCTTCATGGTTTACCTCCTTTGATTTCACCTGGTAAAAATAACCCTGCATCTTTAATGCCCACATACTCGACCTCACCGCCGTAGTCGTGCACTTCGTCAGCCAACCGCCGGGTGCATGGCACCACTTGCAAAAAACCACTCTGGATTTCATCCGCCATATCAACCACATTTTCTATGCCAAACAATTCTTGCGCCTTAAGCTGATTCATGGCATCAACAACAGCATCGTGTTGGGTCATACCAACACCCCAGATAACCGGATCACGCACCTCCGCCACCGCCCAACTGGTCAGCCGGGGATCTTTGCGCCGTAATTTCCTGTCGATAATTTCTCCACTAAACAGATCACGTTGTAAACCCATAAAACCCTCACTTTAAAAGTTCAAAAACCTTGCCGGGCGCCCCCCCTTTGGGGTTGTAGTATTTGCCGCTCTCATATACCGGCATCACCACCGAGGCCCGGTCAATCCAATGGTGGGCCGCCATGCGCGTAATGTTAAACTCATCGGCAATCATGCGGGCCGTCACCGGACCGGCCTTAAACATTTCCATCACGCGAAACGCTTTCATAATCGAATCGCCTTTAGGCATTTTCTTAACCTCCAGGTTAAATATTCATCCATCCGCCGCCGGGCTTTACTGGCAGCGGCCGCCGCGCCAGTGGATTATGCACCTTCTCCGCCACGGTTTCTTTTTCCGGCGGATCGGCGGGCCTCTTTGTTTTGGCCTCCCGATAGTTGGCCAGCCCCGTCAGGTTGGGCTGCCACGAATTATCCGCACAGGCCGCCGCGTAGACCTCGCAATCCAGCAAATGATTGTCTCGGGCGGTCTGCTTCCAGTAATATTTGCCACGACGATCCCGACGCAAATCTTCGGCTAAAAACTGACGGGCATAATCAATACCGGTTTCCGCATGCAGATAAAAACGCTGGCTGTCGGCCGGCAACGTGTTGCCGTCGTTATCCACGCGCTCATCGAGCCGCGTCAAGCGCCAATGCAAAAGTTTTTTCATCTCAAAAGCATCGATCATGCGCAGCCCGAGCACCCCGCGCCAGCGCCTGCGGGATCGGCCGGATCCGCCGGGGCGGCTGTCGATCGGCTTTTCCGGACCCACCCGCTGAAATTGCCGCTTACCGGCACCCTTAACACCATAAATCACCCGGTCACCGTATTTTTGCCGCATGGAAATTAAAAAAGCATAGATTTCTTCGGTGCGGGTGATGCCCTCGGTCTCACTCTCCCCGCCGCCGGTATCCATGGCCGCCCGCCATACCGCCATGGTTTGGTCCGAACCTAAAATCTGATAGGACGTCTGAAACACCATAGCCTCGACATCGGCAAAAGTGGACAGGTAGCCGTACTGAACCAGGTGGCTGTTCAACTCGCCGTCCCAGGCCCGCACCACAAACCAAAAACCGCGTTTTTGCACATCGATGCCGGCAGTCAACGCCACCGCCCAGGCCGGCACGATACCGGGCGGGATCTCGTTTTTATGGTTCAGTAGGTCGCTGTCTTTTTGGGTTTCCACCCGCTCGGTCCAGGCCCGGCACTGATGCTGCGTTACGAAGGCCTGCAACTTTTTGGGGTCGTCCTGACCCACTAAAAACGCGGTGGCAGCCGTAGATAGGCTTGAAAACGGCGAATACCAGGACGCCAATCCGCGAAACGCCACCACCACCGGCCGCTCCACCGGATTGTCCGACTTCCAGCGCCCCAGGGATACGGCACGGTTCCGAGTGTAATCATCCCAGTCCATACCGCATTTGACACACGTGTAGCGTGCCATCTTTTTGCGGCGCACCTTGCGAGCGTCCTTACAGCCCAACCAGTGAAGCTGCTTGAATTCCATAATCTGAAATTCCCGGCAGATCGGACAGCGAGCATAATAGTGGCGCACTTCATCCGGGTCTTTGTTCAGCAGCGTGTCAAAGGGATCGCCGTCTAAATTCGGCGTGGAAAAAAACATCATTTTCGAGGTGTTTTCATAGCGAATCTGGCGCTGCTCGGCCAATGAGAAGGGGTCCGCTTCCTTGCCGGTCCATTCCGGGTATTTGCCGGGCTCGTCGAAAAACAGATAACGCACCGACTCCGACGCCAGCGCCGCCGCCGATGACGCCCAGGCCATCATCAAATCCATGCCGTTAATAAAATTAACGTGCAAGGTCGTGACATCATCCGCCCGGGGGCTCAATAATTCTGCCAGTTTGGGCGTGTTGCGAAACATTGGGATCAACTGACGCCGGCTGATGCGCTTGGCCACTTTTTCGTCCGGCATGATATACATGGCCGGTCCCGGATCGATGTCGATGCAATATGAAAGACAGTTAAGCGCCACCGACGTTTTGCCGGTCTGCGGCGCCCACTCTAAATAGATTTTTCGCACCCACGGAAGGTTAAACGTGGCCATGGGCTCCACGGCATAGGGTGTCAGCTCGTTGGACCATTTACCCTGGGTGGGTCCGGTGGATACCATGCGGTATTTTTCAGCCCACTGCGCCACTGTGATGTGCTCTTTGGGCTGAAATACCAGCCGTTCCGGTTCTGTGAATGTAAAAGTTTCCATGTTTATTTTTCTATAATATCCAAGCGCTGCAAATCCACCGATGCCGGCAGATCAAACTCGACATCCGCACTATACCGCCCCAGCCAGGACTCAAGATAATCCAGAAACCATTCAATCAATTCCGGTAGTTTGACCATATCCCCATTAACAACACGCACGGCCTCGCTCGCCCTATTCCTGAAATCATTTTCCGCATCAGATTTCAGCCGTGAGGCCCGCATCGCCAGCGCACTTTCGTGCACGGCCCTCTCCACATACTCCCCGCGTAATATCTTGGTTTTAATCTCCCAATGCTCCGCCTGGGCCGCCACCTTGCGGGCCTCGGCCGTCTGCTTATCCTCTGCTGCCGGCGATATACTTTTAGCCCGCCCTGGCGGGGTTCCGTCTTTTTGATTTAAAAAATTACGAGCGTATTTATTAACCGCCACCACCGAATAACTGCCGTCAGGATCAGGCCGTATGCGCCCCTCTGCCCGATGACGGTATACCGTGGACTTTGACACCTTAAACCCGGCAGCGTCCAG
>Ga0190284_1000580_pt1 | contig 19940 bp, 16 predicted proteins | sample 48691812_MG_FD_161668 | JGI IMG/M metagenome (GOLD analysis project Ga0190284, IMG submission 161668) | Hydrothermal vent microbial mat bacterial communities from Southern Trench, Guaymas Basin, Mexico - 4869-18-1-2_MG | ecosystem: Environmental > Aquatic > Marine > Hydrothermal vents >...
CCCGTGGGAGCGGCATCTTTGTAGAAAAAAAGACCGCCACCAATCGAGCTCCGTAGGAGCGACATCTTAAACTGTTCCAAAGCCAACAGAAAGATGCCGCTCCTACGGAGCTAAACATCGTGCAATCGCGTTACTACAAAGATATCGCCCCTACGGAGCTGTCCATCTCACCTACTGACATGGGATGGCTGTGAAATTTATTGAAAAAGTGTGAACCGTTACATTTTTGTTTTTTTTGCAACAACTTACTTTCGCGTTTTTTCGCGCATTTCGTAGTTGCTGTTGCTTTTTCTTTTCTGGTTATTTTTATCTTTGCGCTCTATGCGTTCTTTTGCGGTAATTTTTCTTTTTTTGTCATTCGCGTTCGTGTTTTTAGCAAAATCACAGCCGGGGGCGACTGTGCTACACTACTGGCCTGCGTATGTCGGAGCTGCTGCTTCGAAGCGGGTGAAGTCCTGGAAGAACTGCAGGTAGACCGTCCCCGTCGGGCCGTTACGCTGTTTTGCGACGATAAGTTGCGTGCGATTTTCCGGCACATAGCCCTCCTCGCCGCGGTGATAATAATCTTCGTTGTGCAGCAGCATGACGACATCGGCATCCTGCTCAATCGAGCCGGACTCCCGCAGGTCGCTCATTCTGGGCGTATGTGTGGGGCGGTCAGCTGGGCCTCGGTTCAGCTGGGCTGCGCAGATAACCGGTATCTCCAGCTCGCGGGCCAGGGCCTTGATAGATCGGCTCATTTCGGTAATTTGTTCCTGCCGAGACTGTGCTCTGCCGGAGTAGGTCATCAGCTGGAGGTAGTCGATCATCACCGCCTGGATATCGTATTGGCTCTTCAGCCGTCGGGCCTTGGCCCGCATTTGCATACAGGTAAGCTCAGCTGAGTCGTCGATAAGCAGCATGGTTTGGGAGAGGTCTCCCGCGGCGGTTTGCAGGTTTGTCCAGTCTTCCGGCGATATCATGCCGCGTCTCATATTTCGCAGGTTGAACCGCGCGTGAGAGGCCAGCATCCGCTGGGTCAGTTGCGACTTGGACATTTCCAGCGAGAAAAACGCGATGGGCTTGTTATCGTGAACGGACATGAACTCCGCGAGGTTCAACAGCAGCGCCGTCTTGCCCATCGAAGGCCTCGCCGCGATGATTATCATCTCGCTTTTCTGAAATCCCGCCGTCAGCTCGTCCAACTGCTGATACCCGCTAGACAGGCCCGTTACCAATTGGCCCTCCTGCTCTTGCAACAGCTCGAACGTCCCAGCCATGATGTCGCCGATGGGCACCGCCTCGCTGCGCACCTGCCGCTGGGCGATCTCAAAGACCAACTGCTCCGCCCGGTCGATAACGGTCTCCGCGTCGTCCTGCGAGTCGTGCGCGTCGGTGATTATCTCCTGCCCAGCCGATATCAGCCGACGCAGCAAAGCCTTGTCCCGAACGATCGACGCGTAATACTCGGCATTGGCAGCCGAGGGCACGCCCTCTGCCAGAGCTACGAGATACTCAACCCCGCCGATGGCTTCGAGCTGGCCTCGCCGCTGAAGTTCTTCCCGCAGCAGCACCAGGTCGATGGGCATGACCTTGCCGTCGCTGCCGGTCTGCTGCCGCATCTCGATGAGCGTTTCGTAGAGAATCGCGTGGGCTGGGCGGAGGAACAGGTCTTTGTCGATTATCTGGACGATGAAGTCCATCGAGCTGGCGTTGAGTATCATCGAGCCCAGGACGCACATCTCCGCTTCAACGGACTGAGGCACGAGCCTGGCCAGGGCTTGGTCCTGCTGGGCCTTGCCAAGCCTGACTGGGTTGGCCTGGCTTGGTTGAGGGGGCTGGTTTGGTAGGCCTGGTTGTAGGGCCTCGTCTGGCTGGCCTGGCTCGGCAGGGGGATCATTCGCAAAGTTCGAGGCGTCCGGGATATTGGTAGTCTGAGGAGGCATAGCTACGCATATACCACGCACAAACCAAAAAGTCCAGCCAGAAACACCAGCAGGCAGAGACTACATAGTAACCCTCTGAAATAGTACCCAACCAAACGACACGAACAAGAGTGCCTTGAGAATGGCTGCCCACCAGCAACTCCTGTCGCGAAGGACCGCTACCAACTGCGATGCGACAAAAAACACCACTGCGAAAGCCAGCCCAGGAAACAGGTGATATACATGCCCCTCTTCAGAGGCTACCGGCGGCACAAGAAAACCAAAAGCAGGGACAAGTAATACAATTTCAACTAACCGGAGAAAAATGTCTCACTTGCGTCTCATCTCATTTCCCCTTGGCTAATGAGCATTAAATCTTCAATTCTTTCCTGGCTTGCGACAAACCAAGCCCTGCAACATTTTTTTCCTTTTCCTTCGCTTCTCGTAAACTTTTCAAATCTTCGAAGTCCTGAAGCTCATCCTGGATTTGGAGAAATTCCTCAAAGGGCAATACGGCAAAAGCCTTTTTTCCGTCTCTTTCCAGAATATTCGGATGAAGCGAAATCATAACAAACTCCTATTTGTAAGCATGTTTTCTATGCTTGATTCTGTAAACTACAACTATGTCATGCTCAATTTCAAAAAGCACACGATAGTTTCCAATCCTCAATCGATACTCCGGGGTAAAATTGGTCAGGCGTTTGACATTTCCCTGTAAATTATCGCTCAATAATTCAATTTTGTCAAATATCCGCTCAAGCTGTTTTGGTGGAATTTTCTTTCCGTCTTTGACTGCTTGAGGTTTAATTTCTATCAAATATTGCATCCTGTGCTTCTTTCCTTCGACGGCAGAGTAATTGAACGGACACAATTAACATCGCGCCACTCGAAGTTCGAGTAGCTGACGGACTTACCGCTATCATAAGCCTACATTGATACTCTACTCCAAACATGGTTCGGTCAAGTTTTTTTTTGCCGCCAGCTGGCGGGGATTTTCAGCCCAGCACTTATTTGTGAGCCTTCGAAGTATCATTCTTGTGTTTCGGGTTAATGTTTTATAGCGATTTGTAAATAAGTGCTGGGTTGAACTGTACCTGGCGGGGGGGTAAAATGGCGGGGTGCTTGGAAACAGGAACATGAAAATATTTAACGCTGCTGGCATGACGGGGAGATTGCTCCACCTGGCTTTTTGTGCGTGCGTTGTCTTGGCTGCGGAGTCTTTCTGCGGGTCTGCTGCGCGCGCGGGCGAAGCTGCTGATAGCAAAGACAAGCCCGCCCAGGCTGGGCCTATCAAGCTGGAACAGCTGAAAAGCTCGCAGATTCAGCCCCGGGCAAAAAAACCCGTTGCCCCGCCCAGGCCTGCTGAAACCATGCCCTCCCAATCCACCCAGCCCGCACAAACCAGGCCTAGCGTCGCCCGCGACGAGGTCTCGCGGATGCTCATGGAAGACCCTGTCGTGCCGGTTACTGTCGCCAAGGGGTACCAACCCCGCCGAAACGAACGGAACGAACCTCTGCCTATAGAAGGCAAGGCTGTGGTGAACCGGACGGGGAAAATTCACATGGACAAAACCTCAGGCTGGCTGATTATGACGTTCGACAACACACCCGGGCAAGATTGGCTGACGTCGCGCAGGCTCTTGCCCTGTCAGCTGTTGGAGAAGGTCGAGCAGGCTATCATAGTCAGGCCTGATGCGAAGTTTACCGTCATCGGCGAGACAACCGTCTACAATAAAAACGCCTATATGATGCTCCAGCGGGCAGCGATCGCGGAAGACGCCCCCGCCAAGCCAAGCCCGCCGACAGCAAAAAAACCCGCTGCATCTGCAAACAAAAAACCCTCCTCTGGCAGTTCGCTCATTGAAGCCATGCTCAAGGACAAGCCTACCACCGCGCTGCGAGTGGTTTCCGATCCGAAATCAAAACAAAAAATCGCCGCCCAACAGAACGCCCGTTCCGTAGCTCCGCCCAGCGGCAAGCCTTTAAGCGCGGGAGGCCGGGCTGTGGTCATCGACCGAGTGGTCAGGCTGGTCAAAGACCCCACAGGCCAATGGTGGACAGCCCGGTTCCAAAGCGACAACACCCTCCGCGAGCCACCCCTGCGAGTCTTGCCGAACAGCATTCTCACCAAGGCGGTGTACCTGAACAGGCAGATGGGCCAAAGCTCGCTCAAGCTGAGAATCTCCGGCGATATCACACAATACAAAGGCAGACGATATCTCCTGATGCGAAAAATGTTCCCCCAAAGAGACCTGGAACAGTTTTGAAAAGCAAATACGAAATACTAATATCGAAATACGAAACAAATACGAATATCAAAATTCAAATGTTCAAAACAAAAACAATTCGTAACCGTTCACAATTTTTTTGTTTTAGCTCCTACGGAGCTGTCCATCTCACCTACTGATTATGGGATGGCTGTGAAAAAGAAAAACAGAAAAAATGGATTCCCGCTTTCGCGGGAATGACAAAAAAAAGAAAAATAAAAATTCGTGTCATTCGTGTTCTGATGTTTTTCGCTTTTACTGACTACTGACTACTGAAAAAAATGGATAAAGAAACGCGACAGCCTGACAATATCGAGTTGACCGCTTTGACTGCTCATCAGTTGCAGTCGCCCCTGGCTGCGGTGAAACATCTGCTGGAAATGCTGCTTGGCGATTACGTCGGGCCTGTGTCCGGACGGCAGAAGGAGCTGCTCGCCCGGGCAGCTGAGCGGTGCGACCAGGGCGTCGAGACAGTTCGGCGGATGCTTGCTATCGCGCGGGCACAGCAGGAAACCGCCGGCGAAGAGGCCGCTACCGACCTGGTAGCTGTGCTGCACAAAATCCAATCGCAATACGCCCACCAGGCCCAGGCTCGGAACATCAAACTGACGGTGGATATAGACGCCCGGGCCACCTGGGCTTCCTGTCAGGAGGCAGCCATCACCGAAGCTCTCAACGCTGTGGTCAACAACGCTCTGAAATACACGCCCGACCACGGTCAGGTTCGACTGGCCCTGGGCAACGAGCCTGACGAAAAACATCTGCTGATTTCCGTCGCGGATTCCGGCACGGGTATCCCAGTTGAGGCCCGCAAGAAAGTGTTCGAGCATTTTTACCGCACCGTCGACCAGCGAAACTCGACCAGGCCTGGCACGGGCCTGGGCTTGGCGTTCGTGCGGGCAATCGTCATCGCAGCGGGCGGCAGCATCCGGGCGGAGGCCTCTGACCTGGGCGGAGCGGAAATTCTCATCACGCTGCCGATAGCCAAGTCGGCCGGGGAGGCCAGTGGCAGCGACGAATCGCGAGGCATGAAGGTCGTCATCGTCGGCGGGGTCGCGGCTGGGCCTAAAGTGGCATCAAAGGTCATCCGCCTAATGCCCGACGCCGAGGTTACCATCGTCGAGCGGGGCACGACGCTTTCCTACGCAGGCTGCGGGCTGCCTTATTATGTCTCGGGCGTGGTCAAGAAACAAAGCGAGCTTATGTCCACGCCCGTCGGAGCGGTGCGAGACCACGTGTTTTTTCAAAACGTCAAAAATGTCCGCGTGATGAACCAGACCGAAGCTCTCAGTATCGACCGCCAGGCCAAGCAGCTGCTCGTGCAAGACCTGGTAGGCCGGGGCAGGGTTACGCTGGACTACGACAAGCTCGTCCTGGCCACGGGCTCCATGCCAATCAGGCCAAATATCCCGGGGTGCGACCTGGACAATATTTTCACGCTCCACGGCGTGTACGATGCCGAGGGGATAAAGTCCATGCTGGCTGAGCCTAAAAGCCACGACGTTGTCATCATCGGCGGCGGGCTTATCGGTGTGGAGGTTACCGAGGCCCTGGCCCGGCGAGGCTGTCGGGTTACCATCATCGAGAAGCAGGACAAAATTCTGCCAATGCTGGACTGGGAAATGGCCAAGCTCGTCGAGCAGCACCTCGAAGCTTGCGGCGTAAAGGTGCTCACCGGCACCGAAGCTGTGCGGTTCGAGGGCAGCGGACAGGTTACCGGCGTGGTTACACCCGAGGCCACCCTGCCAGCGGAAATGGTTATTTTGGCTATCGGCGTAACGCCCGCAGCCGAGCTTGCCAAATCTGCTGGGCTGAAAATCGGCAAGACCGGCGCGATAAAAACAGATCCGCACATGCGCACGAGCGACCCGGACATATACGCTGCGGGCGACTGCGTGGAACATGTAAACCTGATAACCGGTAACGCTTGTTACTTCCCGCTGGGTTCAACCGCCAACAAGCAAGGCCGAGTCGCAGCGGTGAATATCGCAGGGGGAAACGACACATTCCCCGGTGTGCTGGGCAGCACGATATGCAAAGCGTTCGACTATTGCGTTGGCAAGACGGGCCTGGGCGAAGCTGTGGCCCGGAAGCTGGGCTACGATGTTACCACCGTGCTGGCACCGGCTCCGGACCGCGAACATTTTATGCCAAACGCGAAATATCTGCTGCTGAAACTGGTGGTGGACACCAAAACCCGCAAGCTGCTCGGCGCGCAGGTTACAGGCCCGGGCGAAGGGCACAAACGCATCGACGGCGTAGCCTTGGCGATAACCGCGGGGATGACCGTAGACCAACTAGCCAACGCCGACTTGTCATACGCGCCGTCATATTCGCTGACGATGGACAATATTATCACCGCAGCCAATGTCGCGAGGAACAAGCTCGACGGACTCCTAGCCTCCGTTACGCCCATGGAAGTCCGGCAGATGCAACGGGACAAACGAGACTTCATTTTCCTCGACGTCCGCTCGCCCGGCGAATACGCCCACACTAGGCTGGGCGGGGCAACCCTCATCCCGCTGGCTGCACTGCGAAGCAGACTCCGCGAACTGCCACCCGAAAAAGAAATCGTAACCTTCTGCCAAATTTCGCTGCGAGGCTACGAAGCTGCACTAATACTCAACCACGCCGGGTTCAAAAATGTCCGAGTAATGGACGGCGGCGTCGAAATGTGGCCTTTCGAAAAACTCTATTAAAATTGGTTGACTGGTATAATCGAAATCGCTATCGATATCGCAATCGAAATCATCGATACGATTGCGATACCGATACCGATTGTCGGGTACCATGGTTGGATAAATATAAACAATCTTGTAAATCCTGTTCATCCATGTGATTTTTTTGCCATGCAACAAGTTGCATGACCTACGGATTGACTCCTGAAAAAAGAGCATGAAATTTTCAGCGATAATTATTTTCGGGCTCATCCTGGCGGCGTTGCACCAGACTGGCTGTGTGCCGGAAGAAACGCTGCCCGTCAGAGACTCTAACCCCGCCGTCGACGTCCCAGCTATTCGCCAAAAGCTCCTAACTGAGCAGAAATCGACATATCCACAACTCCGCGACGGGCGGTATGTGTTCCTCGCCGACTTCGAGCCTTATAGTTCCCTCAGCCAGGCTCGGCAGGTCGAGTGTTTTTCCTTGGCCCCAGCTGGGCTTGCAGGCCAGATCGGGCCGAACAGCAGAATCGAGCTGACGGGCCTGCTCCAGCGAACGGGCCAAGCTGCCCTGAGCGTAACGCTCGACCCCGGCACTGCCCTGGTCTATCAGCCTGCCAGCACGGACATCAACAGCCCAGCTGGCAAGGGGTCGGTCGCCTTTGTCGCACCAGGCCGGGCCTATACGCTGCTGTCGTTGGCGGTGCTTAGTGGCACGGTGCGCGACGACCTGCGGGTAACCCTCATCAGCGGCAAGGGGCGGTGGACATCAGGCCCGGGGCTGCTCAAGGCAGGCTGGAACCAGGTTCTCATCGATATCCAAAGGCTCGGGCAAATGGCCAACTTCGACGCCGGCGACATCCGGGCCATCCGCCTGGCCTTCATTAGCTCAGCTGACCCGGTAACATTCACGCTGGACGACCTGATGCTCATCGACAACTACGCGAGAATCATCCCCGTGCCGAGGGGATTTTTCCTGCTGCGAAACGGGCTGGACTACGCACTGAAACTGCCCGCTCCGGGCGGCACGGTAGGCCTGCGTCAATCCGACGATGGCCTATGGCGGCTCGGCGCAAGCCAGCCCGTCGTCCAACTTTTTCCGCCGGGCGACAAAGCCCAGGCTACCACGGGCGAAAAGCTGGATCTGATGGGGCCAAATCGGCTCGGGCGGGTGATTGTCGAGGAGCACAACCCCGTGCGAATTCGCATCAGCAATACTTGGCTATTCCCCAGCCGGGCTGGACAGTGGGCGCCGGTGGGTGTGCGATATCTGCGATGGGTTTACACTATTTATCCCGACGGCAGGTGGGTTACGGACATTCAGCTGGACAACGCCGGAGGCCAGGCCATCGGGCGAGTGAACATTTTCCTGCCAACCAAGCCAGGCCTGTGGGCGGGGAAGGGCAGTGGACTTTCGGACAGTCGGGTGGTGGAAGATTTCATAGGCCCGACAGGCCGATGGAATTATCTGCAACTCAAAACCGCACCGGCGGCCGGCGAGGATTCCCTGGCAGCGATACTGCAGCGGAATTACCTGCACCCGGGTCGGCTGGTCGTGTCTCTTGGACAGGCAGGCCGATTCGCACCCGGCGACGCGGATCGCGACGGATTTGACGAATCGCAAGGCTGTTACTTCCTGGCCTCGTCCAACGGGCAGTGCAGATTCCGGATAATCCCCCCAGCCGCCGGGCTGATGAACCCGGTCTTCCGCGTAGCTGGGCCTTGGCGCAAGGCGCCGTGCGTAAATGTCGAAGGCCTGGCCTTGCGCGAGGTATCGCTCTTACCGGACGGCTCGGCGGTGTTTGCAATCGCAGGCAAAATAAGCAAACCAACCTTCGTGGAAGTCCTGCCTCCGACAACGGATTAGAACTGATACCGTAGGCTATGCAACCCATACGGGCATGGCTTGTTGCATGACAAAATTGCCGGGTGCCGTGGTTGCGGTGTTTGCAACCACGGCACCCGGCTCAATCCGAAATCTGAAATCCAAAATCCGAAATTGCCCGGGATAACCAACCGGTTTTATGCCCGCACACGATGCCCAATGGTAAGACTATGGTTTAATCTCGCTCACATGCAACTTGTTGCATGACAAAATTGCTCTTAGCGGTTACCATCTTTCGCGTATGATTCCACGAAATTACAAGGACACGGTTCAGCTTATACTCTCGCCAAAGCTTCCCGCCTTAGCTGAGAAGATACTCATGGGCCAAACCACCCCCTGCACCGGCAAGGAGAGTTTCGCACACAAGCTGGAAATCGTACCAGCCCGCCGGGCCAAGCTCACCCCGCCGGGGAAGCATATGCTGATAGATTCAGCATATCGGCTGAACGAAACGCACTTCCACGAAAAGTGCATATACAAGTTTTCAAAATGGCAGTATTTGGTAAAGAAGCTAACGCCAAGCCATTGGCGGATTGAGGTGGCGGGCGATATTTTTTCGCACTTGGTCTGGCCTTATCGAACGGTGGGCAGCCTGCTGAAGGTTCTGCTTTGTCAGCATGGCCTGATGTCTTTTCACTCAGCTGGATTTTACGACGGCCAGGATGTCGCCCTCGTGCTGGCTCCCAGCGGAACGGGCAAGACACTCACGACGATTCATTTTTTGTGTCGTGGCGGCGGCGTGTACAACGACGACACCGTTACCGTAAAGGATGGCAAGATTATTCCGACCCCGTGGGGGATGCACTTTTGGGAGCATCGATATAAAAACGCGCCGGAGATTCTGCCGACGAACATGCCCGTTTTTACCGGGCGAGATAAATGGCGGCTGCGGGCTAGTCGAGTGCTAAAGGCTGCCTCGCTTGGCATGGTTGGCCTGGGTTCTCGCCTGAATATCGCGGAGTATTGGCCCGGGTCCGTCCCGCCGCCCGCGGAGCCTGTGAAAATAATCTCCCTTCGTCGCGGCGAGCAGCTGCGGGTTGATACGAATACTCCCGTCGAAGTTTTGCGAAATCGCCTCTGGGGCGACCTGGAATATCAATGCTTACCTGTTCTGCGATGGCGGGACGTCGAGACGATTTCGGGGATACCGTTTTTCCAGGCGGGGGAGTTTTTTGACAGGCATCGAAATTTTATGGACAAACTTTTCGCCCGGTGCAGGCTGACGACCATCACAGTCCCAGCCCGTTATTCCCGCGAGGTGTTCGAGTGCATTAACGAGGCTATCCATTCATGAGCACGAAATACTACTGCATTTTCGACTTTGTAAAGTTCAAATGGGTTAACCCCCTGAAGACGCCGCTGGGCGATTACGCGATAAAGTATAGCCATTTCCAGGTCGAGCGCGATACTTACCAAACCAGCCCTGCTAAGGTCGAGTTTACGATTTGTTCCCATGGGCCTGACAAAATCATGACGCGAAACTTGTCGCGTACCTCGGAGCGATTTTACGGCGACGAAAACTTTTTTCAGATGGATCACCAGCTGGGCTGTCGGCGATGGCGGAGTTGGGTCGCGGACTTAGCCCAGAAGCACGTTCGTATCTGGTATCATTTTCCGTGGTACAATCGCACCAAGCCTGTTTCCTGGCTCAGTAGCGACCTGCTGATTTGCTTCCATGTAATTCAGCCTATCTTGGAGTACAAGCTCCAGGAGTTGGGCGTAGCGGTTTTGCACGCAGCTGGGGCTGTCAAGGGCGACCAGGCCCTGCTGCTGCCAGGCCGAGGCGGAGTTCGCAAGACGACTATCCTGATGAACCTGCTGAAAAATGGCTGGGGTTACCTGGCTGACGATCTGATTTTGCTGCACCGCGGGAAGCTGTATCCAAACCCGCAATCCCCAGCCTTGTTCGATTATCTTTTCCGAAACCGCGAGGACGAACACTACACCGCCCGGGATTACCCCAAACTGCTTTGGCACTTGTGGGCCAGTCGGAAAGTCTCGTATCCTATCGCCGGGCCAACGGACCTGGCTGGGGTGGTAACGCTGCTGCGAAGCTCCGAGCCAGCGGAGTCCATCACTAAGGAGGCTGGGCTTATCGACGCTGCTGCCATCGAGAAAATCGTAGCTATCGATCGTCTCGCACGGCTAAACCGCGTGGACTACGACGACGCTATGGGAAGGTTTATGCTTCAGCTAAACCAGACCCAGGGCCTGGACACCTGGGAGAGATATTGGCAAAAACACCGCCAGCTGCTGACAGAGAACCTCACAGGCCTAAGCCACCGCGAACTAACGATAGGCCCGAGGGTGTCAAGCCAGGACGTCAGCCTGTTTGAACAGATGATCTAAGCTTGGCGAATAGCTTGGCTGAGCTGAGACTGGCCAGGAGTACGTATGACATGGATGTCGCAGCTGCTGCGCCTGCGATGCCGTAGCGGGGAATCAGCAGGACGTTCAGCACGAAATTCGCTACGACGCAAATACTCACAATGCCAGCTACGCTCCGCTGGTCATGGCCCGCGTTTAGCGTCCGCGTGCAGACATTGCCGATGGCAAAGAAAATTGCCCCCGCCCAAAGCCAAGCCAACGCCGTTGCCCCGATAGCATATTTCTCGGCGAAGGCTATGGTGATGATATCGTCCGCCCAGAATATCCCAACAACCAACGCGACGGGTAACATCGCCAGGCAAAAGCCGATGACATGCAGAGTTATGCGTCGAATTTCCCTGTAGTCCCCCTTGGCCCATAAGACCGAGACCGTCGGCGTGAGTATAATCGGCAGGATCATCAGGCTATACACCATCCGGTTCAACGCCAGGGCTACATTGTAAATCGCTACGTCCGACAGGCCTGTCAGCCAGGTCAGACAGAGCGTGTCCATGTAGTACATCGTCGAGGTGCCCGCGCGGGTAAGGGCTATCCATAGGCTTATCGAAAGAACCGCCCGCAGCTCGACATAGTGCTCTTTGTGGAACATCTCCAGCGTGGCTATGTTTCTGCGACGCAGATACAACGCTCCCACGCCCGCGCTGGCCAGGCTGACCGCGGGCCAGGCGAGGACCATCGCAGCCAAGCCGTAGTGCGGAACGAAGACAACGCTGACGATACACAGCAGAAGCACTTTGAGATTGACAATCGCATACCGTGCCCCGAAAGCTTGAATCGCCGCAAGAGATTGGAGCATCGCCGATTCCAGACTCATCGCTATGATGAGGCCAAACAAGCCCACCAGAAGAATTGTTGGGCCCGGATAACCAAAGAAAGCGATCTTCATCCAATGTGCTGCCACAGCCAACCCGCCAAAACAGGCTACTGCCAAGCTCATGCGAAAATACAAAAAGCAGGTGAACAGCTTTTTGGTTTTGTACATATCACCCGCATTGTGTGAGCGGGAAATCAGGATCGCCATCGCCTCACCGAGGCCGAGATCCAAAAACGCCAGCACCAGCATCACCACCGCCATTGCACTGTACAAAAAACCGAAATCGTCCGTTGGCAGCATTAGGGCAAGGTTGCGGCGGAGGATGTAGTTGCCAACTCCCAGCAGCACAACCATGACGAATGACATCGTGCTGTCTTTTATGAATAAGTGTAGTGGTGTTTTATGCGGTTTCATGCGGATTGGTGATTACCTCGCCGTCGATGTACAATGGATTGAATCATATTCCATGCGAGTTTCACTCGCCAAATCCCTATCATTAGAAATTGAGGGAGCCGTACATGCCGCCGCCTGGCCGATCCGCACTGCCAACTTAGTGAACGACGCAGCAAGCGACGAGCCGCCTTTCCCGCGGATATGGAAATAATCTGAGGCAGGGAAGTCTCGCTCCAAAACGCTGGTAAAACATGTCCTGTCTGCTGCCAAACCGCCGCGAAATCACGGGAGCGATCCCATGCGGGTTGACTTTTCTGCCCAGCAAGAACAGCTGATTCGCTCACATTTTGGCAGATCAAATAACCGTCACGAACCGCCTGTTCTACCACTCGTTGTCCCACATCAGTTCTAATTAACAACGCAGCCCCACCCAATACCCCATCAGTATCCAAACCATAGGCGTCACCAACAGAGATGTCTACCGTCATATTCATTTTGTCTGGACACAAGCGACAGTAGATTGGAGTAAAAAAGTCCTTCGCTGCCATGCGAGCCGTTCGTGGGATGTAATAAGATTGTTTGTGATCATCCATGACAGACACATCACCCGGCCAACCCTTCCAACGTCTGTCGCGGTACGCAAATTTTTGAACACGCCCCGGTTGGACACCAGAAGATTTAACCAGGAAATCCCGGCCTCCAAAGGTCATGGTGCCGGAACAAAATAGTCCTACTCGCAAAACAATTTTCTCGCGAATCGCCTCAATGTTCTCCATGGCAAGCGATAGGCTGTGCATGTGGCAGGGGAGACCAACGCAGGCGATTCGCCCAGCCGTGTCTAGCACCTCACGCAAAACGACATTCAAAGCTACCGGGCAATATTGCGATCCCTGACACTGCTGAAGATTCTGAGTGTTGTCAACAAGCATTGCACGCGGCTGGAGAGGATTATTGGAATCAACACTCACCACTAAAGCTCGATCAACCAACCCGCTTTCCATCGCCCACGAGAGGATCCCCATAGTTGCCCCACCACTTTGGCCTGCTGTGGAAAAAACGATATTTTTCGCGGTAGTAGTACAGGCTGCCCCTATCGGCCCGGCAGGTGCGGAATCTAGCACACCCATCAATTCTGCCGAAACCCTAAGTTGTGAACAAGTCTTGCGGCATAAACCGCAAGCTGTACAACGAACTATCTGGATATCCGGTACCAAGCGACCATCCGCAGTTTCAATTATCTCTAAAGCCCCGGCCGGGCATATTCCCACGCATGTACCACACCCCGTACACAGGTTATTGCTAACTACATCTTGGATAGTGGCAGACAAATCGCTCATAATCTAAACAATTCTCCCAAATGTCTGGCGGCTTCCGATACTGCATTTGCACTTGCCTGTTCCAAGGCTGGTACATGAGCATTCAACGCATCAGAAAGCCTTTCACGATGAACCCAATGCTCCAGTACCTTGTCTTCGATTCCCGCGAGATCCTGATTTTGAATTGAGAAATGGGCATCGGTTAGTTGAACAGACTTGAACAGCTCATCATATTTATGCGACCAACCTATCCCCACGCACGCAACACGCTGGCTGAATGCTGCGATGATGCTGTGATAGCGTGATGCAACAAGCATATCCATTTTACCGATGACGGCTTTTAATTCAGCAGCGGAGTATGTGTTTTTAAGGGATGTAAGGTTAGGTGATAAACCAACGGATTCGGATATGAATCTGCATAATTGTCGGTCGTCCCTTTCTGCATCACCTGGTAGGAGATGATGGGATATGAGAATCACCTTGGTTCCTTTCGCAAGAAAACGCTGGGATATTCCAGCCAATATCCTGATGTAAGCGTTGTCACCGTTGAGGCCTTCTGCTCGACGGTAAACCTGGCGATTGGGTACAATTCCGACAATAAGAGAACTGTCCATGTTGCAACCTTCGGCTTCGAGGATTCGTCGGCCAGTTTCTTCGGAATCCGCGGGGAATCCAAACGCAACATCCGGAGCCATACATATCGGAAAATTTTCGGAGTCTTTCAATTGACAAAGGTAGTCCATGGAGGCCTGCTCACGTGCAAAGCCCAACGTGCAAGCCCCAAGTTGATATCGTGCTAACTTTGCAGAGTTGAAAGTTCTAAACGGCCCCCAGCTTTGGCTCAAATAGACCGTCGGGAGCTTATACCGCACTGCGGGTAGAATATCTCGCAACCTTGCCATATTCCCTAAAAAACCAAACGAGTCACTATTGGCAAATCCACCCACGTCTACAACTGCGTCCACATAGTCAAACGGGATCGCCGTTTTACTGGGAATATCTTTTTGATAGCGTTTCATGCCACTTTTACCAGGAAATATGGCTTTGAGCAAAGTTCTAAAACAGCGGTAGCGAAACAGACTCGGAACTCGAAGGGCTTTAAATCCCAACTTCTTTGCCCATGCGGCATGCTGCGGGTTGTCCGATAAAATATAAAACTGAGCATCAGGTAGATGGTGCTGTATCCCAATTCGGGCCGATACCAGCATGGCTTCGGCTCCCTTATTGGCCCTTCCGCCACCAATCATTAGAATGCGATAGATTCGTTCACTCATAGATAAACGTTACGTTTCTTTTTTCTATAATGAAAAATTAGTTAAGCATTTCGTTGTAGAGTTGGTCAACACTATTTAAATGGCGACTTAAGGATATCCGCTCATTTACCTCTTTGCGAGCGTTTTCACCAATGGATTTACGGAGTTCGGGATCATCCAGCAGTGATTTGGCATATGGTAGCAAGGCCTCGATGTCCCCCATCTCTACCAGATAGGCACTTACAGGATGGGTTAGAATCTCAGGGACGCCTCCAACATTGAAACTCAGTACTGGCTTACCAAGCATGGCGGCCTCCTGCGGGGCGTAGGGGAAAGTGTCTTCGCAAACCGCCAAATGCGTCACGATGTCCATACCTGCCACGTATGAAGCAACGTTGAGATGCTGACCAACAAAATGGATGCAGTCCTGAAGACCAAGCCGGCCAACCTGACGTCGCAGTAAATCGGCGTAGCGCTTGTGGCCTTTTACTTCTCCACCAACAATCACACCGTGGACGTTGGAATAACCGCACTTGCGAAGCTGGCTGATAAACTCGATAAAAAGGTGATGACCTTTTTCATGAACCAGCTTGGCTATAGCTCCCAGAATAAGGTCATCCTTTGTTCCCTCAGGACGAATCGGATTGATCTTCGCAAGATCAAAAATCTCCGGATCCGGCCCGCCATTGCGAATAACGCGAACCTTGGGATTGCTCGTTGCCGCCATGGCAAGACGGTGACAAGCATGGGAGTTGCACACCACTCGATTCGCCAATCCCAAAGCAAGCCTTGCTGCTATCCAGCGAATGAGACTGTTATGTAATACATATCGTACCCATGTCACCGCGGGCACTCGCACCATGCGAGCGGCCAGAAGCCCTTGAAAATCAAGGATTTCGTTGACATGCAGCAAGTCGATCTTCTCTTGCCTTAAAAGTCTCGCCAGGCGAACTACAAGAATCGGTAACCAAAACAAATAGCACAACACATTCCATGGACGCGTCAAGCTCTGCATATGCTCCCAATAAACCACATGGACAGTAGCACCCAGTTGGCGGTAATGTTCAGTTAATTCACTCTCTCGCGGTAAAACTATATGAACCTTATTACCTCGCTCCAGATTGTGTTTGACTAGGCGGATTTGCGAAAGTTCCGCCCCTCCCTGAAGGCTGTTGGCTGAAGAAAAGTAACAGATTTTTAATGGATTGCTATTCCGAACCATTGACACACCCGCTCACTTGCCCGATATAGAGAATCCGATTTTTTTCGAGGACTCGCCTATCTACGAATTTGAAATATTTTTCGAAGTTTTCCCGAAACCAGTCCTCACAATACCATGATGGTGTCGCCAGAGTGCCATCATATTTTGAGCAATATAGCCCCATGGGCATAAACTCAATTGCGACATATTTAGCGGCGTATTTTTTGATTCGCCCGAAGACGACGCTCGGCGATAATCCCTGGGAAAGAAACAAGTGATGTGTCAACGCCAGGCAGCATACAATGTCGCTGCGAAATCGTTTTTCATTAGGCGGACACTTATGGGCATTTGCCCTTGTCAGCATTTGATAGAAACTGAGCATTGAGGGGATAATACGGGGTTCTTTGATGTCGCGCAGCTCCAGATATAACTTGTCGATTGCGTTTATATCGTAGTCCGTGCAAATAATTTGGTCAAAGTTACCTTCCTCCAGCAGTATTTTGGAGAAAAAGCCCGAATTGCCGCCAAACTCAAGTACTGTTTTGCAGTTGGGCAAATCCGTAAGCATTTCCGCAATAGCTGCGAATCTGGGAGTAACTTTCGCTTTGTCGTGATAACCGCCCCAGACTGAGCAACGCTGCTTCTTGTGAACTTTTTGAATTTTCCTTGCCAGTTTTGCAAAAGAAACCTTTGTAAAGGGAAACAGGTTTCGTCGCTTGCCAAACAATATGCACTTTGCCAAAAAACGCCGAAAGGCAGTATATTTCAGATAATCCAGAATCATCTCGTCGGGTATCTGGTGGATCATCTTGTAGTTGTAATAAGCGTATTCCAGCAAGCTGTAGATTCGCGGCGAAAGCAACCGAGACCAAAGCGGGTGACGGTACCATGAATTGAGTATGGAAGCGGATTTTTTATCACCTAATTGCATGAGATCGATGTCCCAGCCTTTGGCCCGGAACAGAAGCGGAAAATGCATCATCTGCTGAAATTCCTGCAGCCCGCGCCAACCCTTCACCACGCCGGGGCGAAGGGCCTTTGTTTTGATAAAACTTCCAAGGTCGATAAACTTAGGCTCGCCCTTAGAGAAGAGAATGTTCAAGCCATGGGAATCGATGGTGGAATATCCGTATTTTGACGCTATGCGGTTGACTTCCAAAAGACACAGGCAGGCAGCTTTGTGCATCTCGAACGACCAGTTTTCCGGCAGGAGTATCGGCGAGATTTTCTCATGCTCCAACACGAGCGAACAGCCATCCACCGTGTAATCCGTAGCTCGTGTTTTTGGAAAAAGGTTATTCGATTCCAGCTCCGCAATCAGGCCACTGTCCAACAGCTCTTGTATCTGCTGCTGCGCGTCGGGATATATGCCGCGAAAAATTCGGCCTTGCCATGAAAACACAAAGCCGTTGCGGTCCACCGAAGGTCTGGCCTGGATGTCGGGCGTGTCAATTTTCGTCGGCATTGGTGGTTCCTTCTTTTATTTCAGTTGCCCCAGCTCGGCCTAGCAGAGAGTAAATGCCGGTTATGGCTCGGACGTTTAATTTGTGTATCGTCATAGCCAACGGGCCTGCGTGTTGGCGGGCGATTTCCAGCTCCTCGGCGAACTGGTCGTGGTAATGACAGTCGCTTATGCTCACACCAGCCCGTCGAAACGAGGAGATATGCTCATGCAGCGCAATGCCCTTGCTCTGCAAGCCCAGCTCCATCCAAAACGCGTAGTCGCTGGCGTATTTGTACTTGTCCGTCATGCCGCCGGTGGCTTGCCAGGCCCGCATTCGCCAAAATGTCGCCGGGGCGTTTACATAGTTCACGCAGCCCAGCAGCCAACGATTGTACCAGAAACCAGCTATGTTTTTGTAGCATGTAATCCAATTTCGGATCGGCTGAGATTGGCCATCCACAATGTCGCACCGGCCGTAGAGCCAATCGCGCTTGGGATATTTCTCGAACCCCGCCAGCACTTTGCCAAAAGCCCCGGGGGCGTAAAAATCGTCCGAGCACAAAAACCCGCCGATGTCTCCGCTGGCCTGCTCATAGCCAATTCGCAACGCGTGATACAACGAGCGGTCAGGCCCGGTGATAACCTTCAAGCCAGGCTGGCTGGCGTATTCGTCGAGAATTTCCAGCGTGCCGTCGGTCGAGCCGCCATCCTTTATAATGTGCTCGACCTCGAAGTCGCCCTTTTGCGACAGGACGCTGTCGATGGCCTGGCGGACATAGCGACGGTTGTTGAAAACCGGAGTTACGATGGAAATTTTTGTCATTTTGGTCGCACCATCATTTTGCGACGAAAGACAAGCCAACGTTTCGTCTCTTTGTCCAGCGTCCAGTTTTTATTGTTGCCGAAGATTCCTATCAGCTGGCGGAACTTTTGCAAGCCGATCGCGTCCTTGGGCTTGGGGCGACGGAGCAACACTACCTCGGGGGGATGCTCTTGCCATTGCCGAGAGCGGATAACTTCCATGGGCTTCTTCCGCAGGCTGTGGACATATCTGCCGGAAAAAGCTATGAGGATCGAGCTTTTTTCCGAAGCTGCGATCCACTGTCGAGATTTCTCGCCCGCCAGTTCGCCAGCCAAGGCCATGATCTCCGCGTCCCGGCCTCGGTTGTGTTTTTTGTAAAACTGCTCCTGCCAGCCGCCCCAGCTAGCCAGGGCTGCGGCGTTGTTCCGAACAATCAACGGCAGCTGAATCAGCAACATGGAAACAATAAGCAATGCTGCGAATTTCGGCAAGGGCAACATGGGTCTGGATAGCCTGGCCAGTTTTGTCAGCCAGCTGCCGAGCAGTTCGAAGCTCTTGAAAATGTAGTAGATGACAAATGGCAGGACATAAAACCAGTACCGTGGCATCATCGTCCAGCTGTTCATAGCCGATATCATCAGGGCTGCGTAGATAACGAGGAAGACTGCGGGGAAGACCAGCCCTCGCCCGCGGTGCTTGTAACATCGCCAAGCTGCCAGGGTCATCAGGGCGATAATCGCCCAGCCTAGTGCCCCGTTTCGCTGGGCCAGGGCCAGGTCCGAAAACAGCCTGCCGATGTTGTCGACGATGACGAACCATGCGTCGGTGAAACGAAACAGGCGACTTGGCGCCGGAGCATAGGGAGCCGCTTGCTGATAGGCCTGGGCGATTAGTTTGACATGAAACCACCCAGCCCCCAGGCCCATTGCGAGGACGCCACTGCCAAAAAAACGCCAGCGGAATTTCTCGCTGATGAGCTGTCTTTCCAGCAAGGCCGCCGCCCCCACCGCCGCGATTGGAAGCACAGCTGGCACGCGCATAACGATGGCTGCGTAACCAGCCAACGCTGCGCCGGCCAGGCACCACTTGTTGGTTTTGGCGGCCCGCAGCAGAGCGACGATGACCCAGAACAGCAGAAACGACGGAGCCTCGGTAAGCACCCGCCGGGTGTTGTGATAAAAGTAGAAACTCATCGCCGTAGCGAAAACCACCAGCCGAGCCTGGAACCTGCTGGTCCATATCCATCGCTGACGATAAACCACCGCCAGCCCAGCCAGGCCACAGAGTAACATGCCCAGCTGCATCGCAAAATAATTCGACTCGCCAAAGATAGACATAATGCCCGCCAATAGCGCCGGAAACCCCGGCGACGCCACCAGCCGAGCCTGGCCGTTTTGCATGAATATGCCCGTCTGCAAAAACGCCCGCCCCTGGTAAATATACATAGCCGAATCGTTCGAGCATATCCAATACTGGGTCAGACTCGTGAGATACACCACCAGCGGTATCGCTATGAAAAGATACTTCCAACGAAAGATTTTTATTCTTAGCCTATCCATATTAGTAATCGTTCACAAAAAAAGAACCGCGGGTGAAAAAATATTCAAATACCC
>Ga0190284_1000582_pt1 | contig 19884 bp, 15 predicted proteins | sample 48691812_MG_FD_161668 | JGI IMG/M metagenome (GOLD analysis project Ga0190284, IMG submission 161668) | Hydrothermal vent microbial mat bacterial communities from Southern Trench, Guaymas Basin, Mexico - 4869-18-1-2_MG | ecosystem: Environmental > Aquatic > Marine > Hydrothermal vents >...
GCGTCTGGCTGCAGAGCGCTTTCTGATGCGTGAGCCGGGGTCGGGTACGCGGCTGGCGATGGAGCGATTTTTCGAGGAGCGGGGTCTGGAGCTGAAGCGGGGCATGCAGATGACCCGCAACGAGGCAATCAAGCAGGGGGTGCGGGCCGGGATGGGGCTGGGTATCGTGTCGCTGCACACCATCGAACTCGAGTTGGAGACCCGCCGTCTTGCCATTATCGATGCGCAGGGCTTTCCCCTGCAGCGCAAATGGTACATCGTCCATCGTAAGGGAAAACGGCTGTCGCCGTCGGCCTCTGCATTCCGCAAGTTCATGCTGGAGGATGGACTGGAACAGCGGTTGGATGCGAATTATGGGCGACCGAATACATCTGAATAGACTATAATAAAAAGCTTTATTGTCAGGGTCTGGTTGGGAGCTTGGTGTGGATAAGCTGGCTGTGTGCGCCCACAGGTCCCGATGATCGTCCGCTAGAGATCCACCATGTCGCGAGCTGAAGGCCACTACTCTGCCCCCCGGGCAGGCCGCTATCCCCTGCTGGAGCAGGTGGATTCACCTGTGGACCTGAAGCGCATCCCGGGGCCCCGGCTGCCGCAACTGGCAGATGAGCTGCGCGATTTCCTGATTGACACGGTTTCACGTACCGGCGGACATCTGGCTGCCGGCCTCGGTGTGGTGGAACTGGCCATCGCCCTGCACTACGTCTTCGATACTCCCGACGACCGGCTGGTCTGGGATGTCGGGCACCAGGCCTATCCCCATAAAATCCTTACCGGGCGTCGCCAGCGTATGGCCAGCCTGCGGCAGAAGGATGGTATATCCGGCTTTCCACGTCGCGAGGAGAGTCAATACGACGCCTTCGGAACCGGCCACTCGAGCACCTCCATCGGAGCCGCGCTGGGCATGGCAGCTGCAGCGGCCCGCCAGGGCGACCGGCGCAAGGTGGTGGCGGTCATCGGTGATGCCGCCATGGGGGGTGGACAGGCCTTCGAGGCCCTTAACCACGCCGGTGCCCTGGACCTGGATCTGCTGGTCGTGTTGAACGATAACGACATGTCGATCTCGGCCCCGGTGGGGGCGTTCCGCAACCACCTGGCACGGGTGCTCTCCGGTAAGCTCTATACCACGGTGCGCGAAGGGGGTAAGAGCGCGTTGAGCAACCTGCCCAGCCTGAGTGAACTGGTGGGGCGGTGGGAAGAGCATATGAAGGGTATGGTGATGCCCGGTACCCTGTTCGAGGAACTGGGTTTCAACTATATCGGCCCGGTGGATGGCCACGATCTGGATATCCTGGTCACCACCCTGAACAATATGAAGACCATGCAGGGCCCGCGCCTGCTGCATGTGGTGACCCAGAAGGGCCGGGGCTACAGCCCGGCCGAGGGCGACCCCTGTGTTTACCATGGGGTTACCCCCTTTGACCCGGATACCGGGATGGTGAAGCCGGAGCGCGGTAATTCGTCGCCCACCTACACCCAGGTGTTCGGCGACTGGTTGTGTGACCTGGCGGAACGGGATGAACGGATGGTGGCGATTACCCCGGCCATGTGTGAGGGGTCCGGCATGGTGGCGTTCTCCGAGCGTTTCCCCGAGCGCTACTTCGATGTGGGTATTGCCGAGCAGCACGCCGTCACCTTCGCCGCCGGTCTTGCCTGTGAGGGTATGAAGCCGGTGGTGGCCATCTATTCCACCTTCCTGCAGCGCGCCTATGATCAATTGATCCACGATGTGGCCCTGCAGAACCTGGATGTCACCTTCGCCGTGGATCGGGCCGGTCAGGTGGGGGCGGATGGGGCGACCCACGCCGGTAGTTTTGACCTCAGCTACAGCCGGGCGCTGCCGAATCTGCTGGTGATGGCGCCGGCGGATGAGAGTGAGTGCCGGCAGTTACTGCAGACGGCCTATGAGCATCCGGGGCCGGCCCTGGTGCGCTACCCACGGGGTGTGGGGCCAGGGGTGGCGGTGAAAAAGGGACTGGCCACACTGCCTATCGGCCGTGGAGAGCGCTGTCGTAAGGGTCGCCGGGTGGCGTTTCTCTCCTTCGGCAGCATGCTCCCCCGGGCCATGGAAGTGGCGGACCGGCTGGGTGCCACGGTGGCCAACATGCGCTTCATCAAGCCCCTGGATGAGAAGCTGGTGCTGGCGCTGGCGGCCGAACATGAATTATTGATCACCCTGGAGGAGAACGTGCTCCAAGGCGGCGCGGGTTCGGCAGTGAATGAGCTGCTGGCGCGGGTCCAGCACCCGGTTCGGCTGCACAATCTCGGCCTGCCGGACTATTTCATCGAACATGCGAGCACCGACCAGCAGTTGCAGGAAGCAGGGCTCGATGTGGAAAGTATTTATCATGCGGCCTCGATGGCGCTGGCAGAGCAGCGGAAGGATGCCGTCTGATATGCAGTAGCCGTTCACCTTCCCTGATTAGGTCAATGTTTCAGCGTAATTATTCACCACAGAGGCACAGAGAGCACAGAGATCTTTTTTGCCTGGATTACTGAAAAAAAGCCCGTAATCCGCCTGACATTGCTTATTGTTAGCGCTGCCTGGGCTCGTTTTAGTAAGAAAACTCTGTGTACTCTGTGTCTCTGTGGTGAACTGAATAGTTACGTTTCAGCTACGATTGAATCAGCCGAAAAGCAACGCAAATTGTTGGCCATCTGTCTGTGGTGTGGGGATGCTGCTTGCAGCATTTTCACTTAAATTTGCGTTTATACGCGTTCATTCGCGGCAAAAAGTCGTTTAGCTGAGTATCAGCGCTAATCAGGACTGAATTTGTCCTCTGGATCGTAATCTATGAAAAAACTCTTCGCCATAGCACTCATCGTCGTGGCCCTGGTGCTTCTCGTGCCGGGCGTGATTGGTTATCAGGCCGAGGCGCGTTATCAGGAGCTGGTCGATGAGTTGGCCGGCGCCGGATTCCAGGTGACTGACAACCAATACCGGCGTGGATGGTTTGGCGCCGAAGCGGTCACTGAATTCCGGCTGCTGGCGCCGCTCGCTGTTGATGCCGGAGCCACTGTTCCCGAGGCCATCCGGTTCGTCGTGCGCAGCCAGGTCAGCCATGGGCCGCTGACCAGCCAGGGGGTAGGCCTGGCCGAGATCGACAGTATCATCGAGGTGGATGGCGAGCCCCTGCTGGGAGACAACCCTGCGGCACCCATCATCACCATGATTGCCATCGACGGCACCGGCCACACCCGAATTCAGATCGCCGAGCGTGAGTTGGTGCAGCAACCGGATGAGCCTGCCGTGCGCTTTCTGGGCATGACCGGGTCGATTGACTTCGACCTGGAGGCCGAGAAAGCCCGGTTTCGTTTTCAGTCCCCTGGTATACGGGTTCAGCGGGATGACAGGGTCCTGGTTGAAGTAACAGCGATCAGCCTGGATTCCCAGACCTGGCGTGGCCAGTCGGGCCTGATGCTGGGGAAAGGGCAATTTAGTGTCGATCGCATCGTTGCCAATGACCCCGATCTGGGTGACGAGGTAGAGTTACAGGGATTGATGCTGCAGGCGGATAGCTCTGAAGGCGGTGAGCGCAGCGATCTGGTCACCGTGGCCGTGGAGTATCACCTCAAATCCCTGAAGCTCCAGGGTCAGGAGTATACGGATGGCCTGCTGCGGCTGGAGCTGGACCGGCTGTATGCGCCGGTGCTGGTTCAGATCCAGAAAACCACGGAGCAGATCCAAAGCCAGCAACTCTCTGAGGCGGAGACCGGTCTTGCGATGATGAGTCTGCTGATGAATCGGGCCCCCGATCTGTTGAAGCGTAACCCTTCCATCACCCTCCAGCCAATACGCCTGACGACGCCCAGTGGCCTGGCTGAAGCGGGGTTGTCACTGCAAAGCCGTGGCTTGACCATGGCTGATTTCTCCAACCAGCAGGCGTTGTTGCACAAGATCGAAGCCAAGGCCTCGCTGCGTCTCCCGGAGACCCTGTTTCAGCGTTTCCTGCTGCAGCAGAACCGCGTGCAGCTGGAGCAGCAGTTGGTGGCCAGCCAGCAGCCCCAGGGCGAGGAGCCGGAGGAGGTGGATCAGGAGAATCTGAATGAGATGGCTGTGCGGATTACTGACGAGCAGTTGAAACAGTGGCTGGAGCAAGGACTGGTGCGGCGGGAGGGGGCCGATATCACCACCCAGGTAACCCTTGCCGGTGGGCGGCTCACCGTCAATGGGAAAGAGATCCCGCTGCCTGGCCGTTAACGCCATAAAAAACCTGATTACCCATGAAACTCAGTCATGTTACAACCATGGAGCGGTATTCAACACCTGCTTTAACCACAGAGATCACAGAGACCACAGAGTTGAAAAAGACCCGGTCTCAAACAATAAAACTCTCTGTGTGCTCTGTGGCTCCATTAAATTTCAATAGGTTGCATTGGAGTACGTGTGTTACACGTTGGCTGAGTATTGTGGGTAATCAAGTACAAAAAGCCGCCCGAAGGCGGCTTTTTTTGTATCAACTCTGCTGTGATGGATGATTCCTATCCACGCTCTTCCATCAAGCGTTCGATGATGGGCTGCAGGATGATCTCCATGGCGAAGCCCATCTTGCCGCCGGGCACCACGATGGAATTGCGGCGCGACATGAACGAGCCATCGAGCATGGAGAGCAGGTAGGGGAAGTCGGTGTCGAATTTTTTCGGGTCCTTGAAGCGGATTACCACGAAACTCTCGTCCGGAATCGGGATGTCACGGGCGATGAAGGGGTTGGAGGTGTCCACCGTGGGCACGCGTTGAAAGTTGATGTCGGTGCGTGAGAACTGCGGCGTGATGTGGTTGATGTAGTCGGGCATGCGCCGCATGATGGTGTCGACGATGGCCTCTTCACTGTAGCCACGTTCGGCATTGTCGCGAAAAATCTTCTGGATCCACTCCAGATTGACGATCGGTACGACGCCGACGCCAAGATCCACATGCTGGGCCACGTTGCAGTCATCGGTCACCACCAGGCCGTGCAGTCCTTCGTAGAACAGCAGGTCTGTAGTCGATTCGATGTCTTCCCAAGGGGTGAATTCACCGGGCTTTTTGTCTACGCCCAGGCGAGGGTTGTGCTCCTCAGCCTCTTCCTGGCTGTGCAGGTAGTAGCGTTTCTTGCCGCCGCCGGTTGCGCCGTAGGTCTTGAACAGTTCTTCGAGCTTGTCGAAGCGGTTGGCTTCGGGGCCAAAGTGGCTGAGATGCTCTTCGGCCATCTTCACCCGCATCTCCGCCCGGTCGTAGCGGTGGAAGCTGTCGCCCTCGACAATGGCGGGTTTGAAGCCGTCGCGGTGGAAGATGTGCTCGAAGGCGCGCTTGACGGTGGTGGTTCCCGCGCCGGACGAACCGGTAACGGCAACGACTGGATGCTGTTTTGACATGCTGTTCTCCCTAGATTGCACAGACCCGGCCCACTCCTCCTTGATTCACTGGAGTGGGTGATAAATCTTTATATTTCAGTATCCTGTGACTACAGTGATGAGCGCGTTTACAGGGCTTGGCGAAGAATATAACACGATATGCCGGATTTCTGCGTCAGCATGTACTGATGGCCGGCTAAAGGAATTCTATGAACCCAGGGTTCAGAAGCGGCTGCTGTTGAGCAAGAGATGGACCATGACGCTGCCAAAATAGCCCAATAAAATCACCGGGGTCCAGCGTAAGTGACTGAAAAAGGTGTAGCTGCCCCTGGCCTGCCCCATCAGGGCCACGCCAGCGGCTGACCCAATGGAGAGCAGACTGCCGCCGACGCCGGTGCTCAAGGTCACCAGCAGCCATTCCCCCTGGGACATCTCCGGCGACATGGCCAGCACCGCGTACATGGCCGGTATGTTCTCCAGCACCGAGGAGGCCAGCCCGACTGCCGTGTTGGTCAGGGTCGGGCCCCACTGCCCGTACATCAACTCAGAGGCGAGAGACAGATACCCCAGGTAGCCGAGCCCACCTACCGACAGGGCCACGCCATACAGGAATAGCAGGGTATCCCACTCGGAGCGGGCCAGGCGGCTGAATACATCGAATGGTCTGTGGCCCTCCGCTGAAGGGGGGATGCCCAGTTGCTCTTCATCCGGCACCCCTGTTTCCCGGGCGCTGTGAGTCACCTTCAGGTAGTAACCAAAGAACTGCAGATAGGCGAGGCCGGTCAACATGCCGATTACCCCCGGCAACCTGAGCAGTCCCTGGAACGCCACGGCCGTGGCAATGGTGGCCAGAAAAAGCAGGATGATGGTGTAGCCGCCACGCCGCAGGGTGACTTGATCCATGGCGGCGGCGATAGGCCGGTCTGGAACTGCAAAATGGATGATGGTTGCCGGCACTAGCCAGTTCACCAGGGCCGGCAGGACCAGGCTGAAGAAAGACGCGAAACCTACCGCCTCCGTGGTGCTGTGGATGTCCTGCTGCCAGACCATCAGGGTGGTAATGTCGCCAAACGGGCTGAAAACACCGCCGGCATTGGCGGCAATGACCACATTGAGGCAGCCGAGCGCGATGAAGCGGGGCTCTCTGCTGCCGATGCTGATCACCACCATGCCTATCAGCAGGGCGGTGGAGAGGTTGTCCAGGAACGGAGAGATGAGGAAGCAGGAAATGCCGCTGAGCCAGAACAGCTGCCGGTAGCTGAGTGCCCTGCCAGCGGTCCAGACCTGCAGGACCCGGAACACCCCCCGCTCGTCCATGGCGTTGATATAGGTCATCACCACCAGCATCAGCAGCATCAGTTCCGCGTACTGGAGCAGGTTGTGACGCACCGCCTCTGCTGCTGCCTCACTGGTCCCGGTCTGGCCGGCATGCCAGGCGATGAGAACCCAGATGAGGCCGGCGCAGAGGACGATGGGCTTGGATTTGCGCAGCCCGATGAACTCTTCCAGGCTGACCAGCAACAGTGCCAGGACGAACAGGCACAGGCTGAGGTAGCCCACCCAGTGGTCGGTCAGGTCCGTGCGGATTGCGCCGGCGTAGTGGCTTGCCAGGGTCGGGCTGGAAAACAACAGCAGGAACAACAGGCCCCATGTTTTCCCGACATTTCGCTGTTCGTGTTTCAAGTGCTAGAAAATGGCGGCGTTGACCCACATATGGGTGGCGATGCTGCCAGCATAGCCCAGGGCAATCACCGGCGCCCATTTCAGGTGACCGAAAAAGGTGTACTTGCCCCGTGCCTGGCCCATCAGGGCGACCCCCGCTGCCGAACCGATAGACAACAGGGATCCCCCGACGCCGGCGGTCAGGGTCACCAGCATCCACTGGCCCATGGACATATCCGGCATCATGGTCAGGACTGCGAACATCACCGGGATATTGTCCACGATGGCCGACAGCACGCCGACGGTGATGTTGGCGGAGGTGGGGCCCCAGTCGACGTACATCGCCTCGGAGGCCATGCCCAGATAACCGATGAAGCCGAGGCCGCCGACACAGAGTACCACGCCGTAGAAGAACAGCAGGGTATCCCACTCCGCCTGTGCCAGTTTGTTGAATACGTCGAATCCCGCCGGCTGACTGCCCATCCGGCTGTCGTGTTCAATCTCCTCACTGGCATCTGCCAGGCTCATGTCCCGTTCCCGGTGAAAGGTCTTTTTCAGGTAATAGCCATAAAACTGCAGGTAGGCCAGACCGGTCAGCATGCCGATGACCGGCGGCATGTGCAGAAAATTGTGGAAGCTGACGGCGGTGACGATGGTCGCCAGGAACAGGAAGATGATGGTGATCGCGCCGCGTTTCATGGCGACCGCCTCAGCATTGGCGCTGGGCTGCTCGTCGGGGACGGCGAACTGCATGATAGCGGCGGGAATCAGCCAGTTGACCAGGGACGGGATGAAGAGAATAAAGAAGGACCAGAAGTCCACGGCTCCCTGAGCGGTTTCTATGCCTTTCTGCCACACCATCAGGGTGGTGATATCCCCGAACGGGCTGAAGGCACCGCCGGCATTGGCCGCCACCACGATGTTGATGCAGGCCAGCAGGATGAACTTCTTATGGTCGCCGCCCACCGCCATGACCACGGCGCACATCAGCAGGGCGGTGGTCAGGTTGTCGGCCACCGGCGAGATGAAGAAGGCGAGCAGCCCGGTGATCCAGAACAGTTTGCGAAAGCCGTAGCCCTTCTGGATCAGCCAGGAGCGCAGGGCCTCGAACACGTTGCGCTCACCCATGGCGTTGATGTAGGTCATGGCCACCAGCAGAAACAGCATCAGTTCCGCATACTCGAGCAGGTTGTGCCGTACCGCCTCCTCGGCCATGGTGACCGGCAGTTCAGGGTGACTCTGATAGACCAGGGCGATGATGGCCCAGATGATGCCGGCCGCCAGAATCACCGGCTTGGATTTTCGCAGGTGGGTGAACTCCTCTGCCATGACCAGCAGGTAGGCCAGGGCAAAGATGGCCAGGGCGGTAAAGCCGACCCAGTGATCGGTGAGATCCAGGCGCTGGCCTTCCATGGTTGATGCCAGGCCCAGGCCCGGCAACAGCATTGAAACCGCAAGCAACAGGAGCAAGGTGGCCATTTTTTTCACTTTTTTAACTTCCTTTTGGCATGTTGGAGGAGCCCTTTGTAGGGGATATACAGCCCCATAGTTTCCATGTTTTCGCCAACGGAGGGAAGCAATTTAATGACCTCCCCACAGCTCAGGGCCTGTAGATTGCTCCGGCTATTTTACGCAAACTCCGCGCCAGTGTTGACGTAGGGTATGAGCGGGTCGGCTTATGCAGGATCATGCAGGGTCACCTGAATCCCTTCCCGGGGTTGAGAATGTTCAGCGGGTCGAACTGAGCCTTGATCCGCCGCATCAGGTCCAGGGTTGCGGGTTCGATCTCCCGCGCCACGAAGTCCCTCTTTTCCAGCCCCACGCCGTGTTCCCCTGACAGGGTGCCGCCCAGGCTGAGAACCAGGTCGAACAGGTCGCTGAGGCAGGCCTCGGCGCGGGCCATCTTGTCGGCATCGTCGGGGTCGGTGAGCAGGTTGACGTGGATGTTGCCGTTGCCGGCGTGGCCGAAGTTGACGATCTGGATGCCGCTCTCCCGTGATAGCCTCTCCAGCCCGTCGATCAGATCGGGGATGCGCGAGACCGGCACCACCACATCTTCATTGATCTTCTTCGGTGCCACGTTGCGCAGGGCCGGGGACAGGGCCTTGCGGGTGCGCCACAACCGCTCCACCTCGGCAGCGTCGCGGGCGGAATGGATACCGATCAGGCCTGCCACCGAGGCTGCCGACTGCACCTGGGCAACGGATTGGTCCAGGCCGTGCCGGGGGCCATCCACCTCGATCATCAGCAGCGCCCCCACCTCGTCGCCCAGCTGCAGGTCGGAGAAGTTCCGCACCATGCGGATGGCCGCGCCGTCCATGAATTCCAGGGCGCAGGGGGTGACGGGCTGGGCCATGATGGCAGAGACGGCCCGGGCAGCGGCCTGGACATCGCGGTAAGTGGCCTCCAGGGTGGCCTTCGACTCTGCCAGTGGGGTCAGCTTCAGCACCGCCTCGGTAATGATGGCGAGGGTTCCCTCGGAGCCGATGATCAGCCGGGTCAGGTCGTAGCCGACCACGCCTTTGCTGGTGATGACCCCGGTGCGGATCTCCCCGCCGGCGCCGGTGACGGCGCGCAGCCCCAGTGTGTTGTCCCGTGGCGTGCCGTATTTAACGGCCCGTGGGCCGGCGGAGTTGTAAGCTAGGTTGCCACCCACGGTGCAGACGGCCGCGCTGGTGGGATCCGGCGGCCAGAAAAACCCACGATCCGCCAGCTGTTCCTGTAGCCGGCCATTGCTGATGCCCGGTTGCACCCGGGCGAAGCGGTTGTTGGTGTCGATCTCGATCAGGCGGTCCATCCGTTCCAGGGACAGTACGATGCCGCCATGGTCAGGCACCGTGGCGCCGGTGGTGCCGGTGCCGGTGCCCCGGGGCGTGATGACGATCTGCTCGCGGTTGCACAGGCGCACCAGCTCCAACACCTGTTCATGGGTGGTGGGAAACGCCACCGCCTGGGGCAGGGCCTGGCGGCGGCTGTTGTCGTAACCATAGGGCCAGCAGTCGCCGGGGTCCGTCAGCAGCGCCTGATCACCGAGCAGATCGCGCAGCGCTCGGACGGTCTGTGCCGGCAACGGAGGGCGCGAGCTGTCAGATGTACTCAAAGATCTTCACCACCCTTTTCACGCCGCTCACGTAGCGTACCGTCTCCACCACGGCGCTGGCCTCTTCGGGGGTGACCAGGCCCAGGAGGTAGACCACGTTGCGCTCGGTGATCACCTTGACCCGGGTCGGGTCGAAGGTGGGAATGTCCACGTCGAACAAGGCTAGCTTCACCTTGGAGGTGATATAGGCGTCCTCGGTCTCCTCCGTCAGTGTAGTCGCTTTCGCGACCGTCACTTCATCGACCACCCGCTTCACTTTGGGTATGTTTCTTGCCAAATCCACGTAGCGCTGTTTCAGTGCCGGGGTCTCGACCTGACCGGTGAGCAGCAGCACATGGTTGTAGCTGCTGGCAGCAACCCGGCTGTGTGCGGCCAGCGCTTCGTCATTGTCCACGGCGGACAGGATTCTGAGCTGAATGTCCTTGTCTTCCAGCACCGTCTGCGAGTCGCGCCGGTCGTGAATGACGGCTACGCCGGTCGCTGCGCCACCGACCAGCAGCGCACCACATCCCTGTAGCAGGCTGCTGGCGAGCACCAGGGTGATCAGTATGAAAGTCAGTTTTTTCATTTCGTTGGTCCTGTTTTTATCCTGTATGCAGGATTGCGGGCGGTTACCTGCAAATGATTGTTATAGCCGCCCTGAACTCGCAGCGGCCACGGTTTCATCAGCTCCCCATCAGCTGCTGATCGATCAGTTCACAGAGCGCGTGTACCACCAGCAGGTGCAGTTCCTGGGTCCGAGCCTGTGAGCATTCGGGCACCGCTATTTCGATGTCATCGCCACCCAGTAGATCACTGAACCGGCTGTTTTGACCGCTGCTGAGGGTGATGATTCCCATCTTCTGTTCCTGGGCGGAGAGGATGGCAGCATGGATATTCTCGCTGTCTCCACCGTTGCAAATGGCCAGTAGAAGATCCTTACTCTGTCCCAGGCCCTTGACCTGGCGGGCGAATAGCTCATCGAAATCGAAGCTGGAGGGGATGCCTGTCAGCAGGGCACTGTTGCTGCTCAGGGCCAGTGCCGGCAGAGCAGGGCGTTCGCGGTCGAACCGGTTCAGCATCAGGGCAGCAAAATACTCAGCCAGGGCGGCGCTGCCGCCGTTGCCGCAGCAGAGGATCCTGCCGCCCTGCATCAGCGATGCAACGATCAGTCGGGCACTGCTGACCGTAGGTCCAGCAAGTTGAGGCAGTGTCTCTGTGATCAGGCGGGCGCTGTCGCTGAAGTAGCGGTTGACACTGGCGGTGAGATCAATCATGTCTTCAATGGTCGGTTGAGAAGGCATCTTTAATCCAGGTAATAGCGTTGGTACGTGGGCCGGATAGGGCTACCACATCGAAACGGCAGGCATGGTCGGCCCATGTGGAGTGAGTCTGCAGGAAGTAGCCAGCGGCCCTGATTATCCGCTGTTGTTTGGTAAAGGTCACGCTTTCCAGGCCCCCTCCAAAGCCTTGATGGCGGCGCAGGCGCACTTCCACGAACACCAGCTGTTCACCCTCCTGCATCACCAGGTCGATTTCTCCGCGATGACAGCGGAAATTCCTTGCTACCAGCCGCAGGCCACGGTGAACCAGAAAACGGCAGGCCTGCTCTTCTGCGCGATCCCCGCGCTCTCTGGTGCTGCTTCCGGTCACTGGGGGATGGGGCTATCCCGCGATTCTGCACTGGCGGGTGGTGATGCCGGCTGCAGCATAACAGGGAGCCCCTCCTGCTCCAGCGTCGAGTCGGCAGCGGCTTCAGGTGCAGCGTCGATTCTGGGTGTGAAGCCGATCGCCTTTGGTACACCATCCGCTATCTGAGCCCACATCATCTGCCGGTGCAGCTGACGGATCGAATCCAGATAGAGATTGCCGGTCCGCCCTTCCATCACCTCCCTCGGGCTGTTCTGCAGGCGGGCGAGGTGACCCGGCAACTTATAACTGTCCATGCCCATGGCGTACAACGGCAGGTAGCGGTTCTGCAGGTTCGGCAGGACAGTGGCGAGTCGTTGGCGGGACAGGGGGTCGTCGTCATCATTTTCTATCAGCCAGGGTGCGATCGGGAAGCGGATCCCTTCCAGATCCTGGTCTTCAGCCGTGGAGGCGATCCCCGAATAGATATGGGAAGTGGTGTAGACCGGCATATCCGCCGCTCGATGGAACTGGAGCTGGGGCCTGATCTGCCGTGCCATCTGGGATTTTGCCACCAGAAAGATAAAACCGGCATCCTGACGCCGGCGCGGCTCGAACTCCAGCTTTTGTCCCAGCAGGCGCTGCATGGCCTGGTACCTGGCCTGGCTTTCATCCAGATTGAACAGTGCCCTGATCGGTTTTGAGAAATCGTTCTCCTTGGCGTCGTAGCGCTGACGTTCGGCCAGGGTGCCGCCCAGTTGCTCCCAGCGATCGACAAAGGCGTCGAAGATGCGGTCTCCCCAGTCGCCGGCTGGTGTGAGCGCTGCAACACTGCTGAAACCATCGCTCCAGGCCCGTTCAGCCACCTGTCTCGCTTCGTCCTCCGGTGACAGGCTGAACTGAAACAGGTCGCTGGGTGGGGGGGTGGTCGGCGGCACCTGGTTTAGCGCCAGTACCGGAATGTCCAGTTCCCCGGCCTCGGCAAACTGGGCTACTCCGGCCTTGCTCAGAGGGCCGATCAGAAACTCGGCCCCTTCCTCGATAGCCTCCTGGTAGAGGGGCCAGATCTCTTCCGGGTCGCTGCTGTCGTAAAAAGCAAGGCGAGGTCGCTGGCCGGGGGGTTGCTCATAGTAGGCAGCGAGGAACCCTTCTCGGATGGCGCCGGCAACCCGGGCGAAGCGCCCGCTTTCCGGTAGTAAGACAGCGATCTGCTGGGGGCGGCGATACAGGGCCTTCAGGTTCTGGTAATAGCCGTCCAGCAGTTCCTGCATGGCCGGGTGCTGCGGAAATCGCTGACGCCACGCCTGCAGCAGCGGGCGAATACCGTCAGGGTCATTGGCGTGAGTCTTGATGACACGGGTCAACTCCATCCATCCGCCCTGAATTCCCGGTGGATCGGGTTGCAGCAGATCCAGGGCGGTGTCGGTCAGTGCGGCATAGGTCTCGATGATGGTCAGCTGGTTTTCAAGTCGCTTGTTGTGGTCCTCGATCAGCAGGTCCATCTCGCCCAGTTCACGGCCGCTGTCCAGCAGATTACCGTTGCGGCGGAAGGCAGCGGCGCGCAATGCGTGATAACGACGCTGCAGGTCCATCCGGGTTCCCTCCGGCGGGGGCGTCTGCAGCAGCGCCAGGGCTTGATCGGGCTGATCGCCGGCAACGGCCATCTCGGCCACCAGCAGGCGCTTCCGGAAATCGAGTTCAGGGAGGCTGTCGAGCTGTAGCTGTTGCAGCAGGGCGGAGGCTCGTTCCGGGTCGCCAGCGCGAAAGCGGTTCTCGGCGGCTCGCAGCAGCAGTGTTTCCCGTTGCGGGGATGCGGCCTTGGGCGCTATCTCTTCCAGCAGTTCGGCAGCGGCCAGAAAGTCATCTGCGGCCTCCAGCTCATCCACCTGGAGCAACTGGGGGCTGAGGTCAGGGCCGGGTGGCTCATCCGGCTTTACCGATGGAGACGGTACGCAGGCCGAGAGCAGGAGTAGAATGATCAGGCTGGTCAGTATGTTGCGCATATATGGTTGCATGGCAGCTTGTGGGCAGGCACGATGAGTTGAGGGCGCCACGGCTTGCGGGTATCCGCAGGGCTGGCATGTGAGTATCTTGTCTGGGGTGGGCTGTGTCAATTGAGAAAGGCATGCTCTATGTGGTGGCGACACCCATAGGCAACCGTGGCGATATCTCCGCCCGGGCGGTGCAGGTGCTGCAGTCGGTGGATCTGATTGCCGCGGAAGACACCCGGCACAGCGGGCCGCTGCTGCGCGACCTGGGTATCCGGACCCCGTTGCGGGCGCTGCACGAACACAACGAGCGGCAGCTGCTCGAGCAACTGCTGCAGCGCCTGCAGCAGGGTGACAGCCTGGCGTTGATATCGGATGCAGGGACGCCCTTGATCAGTGATCCCGGGTTTCCCCTGGTCAGGGAGTGCCAGCGACGCGGCATACGGGTGTCGCCGGTGCCCGGGCCGAGTGCCGCCATTTGCGCCCTGTCTGCGGCAGGGCTGCCGTCCGATCGCTTCCTGTTCGAGGGTTTCCCACCCCGTACCCGGAGCGCGCGCCGGGCTTACTTCCAGCAGTTGCGGCGGGAGACCGCAACCCTGATCTTCTACGAGTCCAGTCACCGCATCGAATCGAGTCTGGCGGATATGGCCCGCAGCTTTGGTGGTCAGCGCCGGGCGGTCCTGGCACGGGAACTGACCAAACGCCACGAAACCTTCATCCGGGCGCCGTTGGAGGCACTGCTGGAGCGGGTTCAGACGGATGCAGATCAGCGACGTGGGGAGTTCGTGGTGCTGGTGTCCGGTGCGCCACGTGGCGAGGCGGGTGGGGTAACCGGAGAATCGCAGCGGATACTGGAGATCCTGCTGCAGGAGTTGCCGGTGAAGCAGGCAGCCAGCCTGGCTGCCCGCATCACCGGGGAGAAAAAGAACCCGCTGTATCAGCGGGCAATCGAGTTGAGGCAGAAAGGCTAAGCCTTTTTCACCGTGATCCGGCGTTGCTGGTTGCGTTCCTCTCTGGGCAGCCGAATGGTCAATACCCCTCTCTTGTACTTGGCCTTGGCCCGCTTAACATCGACTTCGGCATTGAGCGGAATGGCCCGCTCGAAGCGACCATAGGCACGCTCCATGACATGGTATCGACCCTTCGTCTGTTCCCGCTGGATGTGCTTTTCACCGCGCACCACGAGTACATCGTCGTACAGGCTGATGTCGAACTGATCCTTTTCCATGCCCGGCGCTTCGAGGCGTACCACTACCTCCTTGTCGTCTTCATGCACCTCTGCCGCCAGCAGGCCCCAACGCGGTGAAGCGGCTTCAAGTTGCCGGTTTTCACCATTGGTCTCCCCGACATTGGGGGCGAAGCGGGTGAGGGCGCTGGAGGCCCTTTCCGTCAGGTGCTGCCATCCTTCCTGAAGATTCTCCAACGCCTGACTCATGCCCTTGCGTATCTGTTGCAATGTGCTCATGGCATTCTCCGGTATCAGCTCTTGACCTCGATCTTGAGCGGTTTCTGAGCTTCCATCTTGGGGATCACCACCTCGAGCACGCCATCCTTGCCGGTGGCCTCGATCTTCTCGGCGTCGGCATTGTCCGGCAGGGCGAAGCGGCGGTAAAAAACACCGTGTATCCGCTCGATGCGCTTGTAGTTCTCTTTTTCCTCTTTGGATTCCAGCTTGCGCTCACCCTTGATGGTGAGTACACCGTTGTCCATCGAAACCTCGATCTCTTCCGGTTTTACGCCGGGGATATCGGCATGCAGCACATACTTGTCATCCTCTTCCTTGATGTCTACGGCCGGGGTCCAGTCACCACCTTCCACGGTAGTATCGTCACGCGTGACCGGATTGCCGATGGCCCGGTCCATCTCTTTACGCCATTCGTTCATGACCTGCCAGGGGTCTCTGATCATCAGTGTCATTTTGCACCTCCACTTAAGTTGTCGGGTTGTTCACTTCTGACTGTGAAATGGGGTTGCAGCGACAGCTTTCAAGAGCCGAATGTGGGCGTTGGATCAATGCGGAATTCGATGAGTACCCGGAATAAAAAACCCGGGCCTGCAGCGCAGGACCGGGTCGGGTGCTGATTCCGCAACCGGCTCAGCCAGCGAAGTTGGCGGCTACGAAGTCCCAATTGATCAGATTCCAGATCTCCTCGAGATATTTGGGCCGGGCGTTGCGGTAGTCGATGTAGTAGGCGTGCTCCCATACGTCCACGGTCAGCAGCGGGGTCTTGCCGTCGGTCATGGGGTTGGCGGCATTGGAGGTGTTGACGATCTCGATGCTGCCGTCGCTGTTCTTCACCAGCCAGGTCCAGCCGGAGCCGAAATTGGTGGCGCCGGAGGTGGAGAGCTTGTTCTTGAATTCGTCGAAAGAACCGAAGGTGCTGTTGATCGCGTCGGCCAGGGCACCGCTCGGCTTGCCGCCGCCGTTGGGGCTGAGGCAGTTCCAGTAGAAGGTATGGTTCCACACCTGGGCGGCGTTGTTGAAGATGCCGCCCGATGACTTCTGGATGATCTCTTCCAGGGTGGCGTTGTCGAATTCGGTTCCGGCTATCAGGTTGTTCAGGTTGGTAACATAGGTCTGGTGATGCTTGCCGTGATGATACTCCAGCGTCTCCTGGGAGATGGTCGGTTCCAGGGCGTTGATATCATAGGGCAGGGCGGGCAGTTCATGGGTCATGGTTCGAATCTCCTGGTGTATTCTTAATAACTTATCAAATTACTGGGTAATAGTGAGAGCGATTCTATTTTGTCTCCAGGAGCATTGCAAGGCCAAGGAGGCTGTTGGATTTAATACCGTTTGGCTGCGCCCGTAGGAAGTGCCCTTGGGGTGCAAATCTCTGGATGACGATCAACTCAGCTTATCGAACTCGTTAAATAGGTTCACTATTCGCCTCGTTCGATGAACTGATTTGACCTCGCCCCCAGTGATTTTCGCTGCAAATGGTCAAATCCGATAGCCTCCTAATGCGGCCAGGTCCAGCAGTACCGTATCGCGGAGGTCATTCGGCGTCATTGTCCGGGTCCAGGCTATGGCGCCAGCGATGCGCTTCCTTCTCGAACAAGCGCCGGCTCTCCTGCGGCCCCCAGCTACCGGCGGGGTAAGTCTGGATGAAGTCCCGCTCGCTGGTCCAACTGCGCAGCACCGGCTCTACCACCCGCCAGGCGTACTCCACCTCGTCGTAGCGCAGGAACAGGGAGCGATCGTCGTCCAATACGTCCAGCAGCAGTTCTTCATAGGCGTCGGTCAGGGTCTCGCCTTCGTTACGCAGGCTGGCGTCGAGGCTGGTCTGGCGAGTGAGCATCTCCAGCCCCGGCTCTTTCACCGTCATCTCGATGCGCAGACATTCGCAGGGCTGGATGCCGAGCAGCACCCAGTTCTGACGCATGCGCTGCACCTGGGTACCGCGGAAGAACTGCTGCGGCGGATGGCGGAAACAGATGGAAATCAGGGACTGCTGCCGGGCCATGCGTTTGCCGGTGCGCAGGTAGATGGGGACGCCGCGCCAGCGCCAGTTGTCGATGTAGAGCTTGAGCGCGGCGTAGGTCTCGGTGACGCTATCTGACGGGACATTCTCTTCCTGCAGGTAGCCGGCTACCTGCTGGCCGCCGATCTCCCCCTTGGTGTACTGGGCGCGGAAGGCGTGGGCATGCACGGCGTCGGGGTGAATCGGGCGTATCGATTTCAGCACTTTGACCTTTTCGTCTCGCAGGGATTCAGCTTCCATGGAGACCGGCGGTTCCATGGTGACCAGGGTGAGCAGTTGCAGCAGATGGCTCTGGATCATGTCGCGCATGGCGCCGGCGCCATCGTAGAAGTGCGCGCGGCTGCCGACGCCGAGAGTCTCGGAGTGGGTGATCTGGATGTGGTCGATGTAGTTACGGTTCCACAGCGGCTCCATCATGGTGTTGGCAAAGCGGAACACCAGCACGTTCTGCACCGTCCCCTTGCCCAGGTAGTGGTCGATGCGGAACACTTGCTCCTCACGCAGATAACGACCGATGCGGCGCTGCAGAGCCTGGGCGCTCTCCAGGTCGTAGCCGAATGGTTTTTCGATGACCACCCGTTTCCAGCCGGCCCCTTCTTCCAGCAGGCTGGCGTGGTGCAGCCGTTCCACCACCACCCCGAACTCGGCCGGGCTGATGGCCATGTAGTAGGCGATGTTCTGGGGGAACTCCGGGTGCTGATCGATAAACTGGCGCAGCGCCGGATACATGGTGTCAGCGGTCAGGTCGCCCTTGAAGTAGTCGAGGCGGGCGGCGAAGCGATCGAATATCTCTGGTTCTATCGCGCCCCTGGCCTTGGCCGTTATCCAGTCGCGTACCTCGCTGATACATTTTTCCCGGTCCCACGGGCGACGGCCCAACGCCAGGATGCGCGTGCCTTCGGGCAGTTTCCCAGCCACTTCCAGGTGATAGAGCGCGGGCATCAGCTTTACCCGGGACAAGTTGCCGGTGGCACCGAAGATGACGTAGGTTGCGGGTTGGCTCATGGTGGTGGTCTGCGTGGTCGGAAGCGTTGAATTTAGTGGCTGCAGAAGTATGGCATACTTCATAACCCTGGCGTCGGGAGGAAGGGCTCGGGGGGCACGGCGCCCGACCTCCGGCTGTCGGCCTGGCTCGTTTGCGGCATTGAATCACCCCCTGAGGCGGGCCTCCAGAGTCGCCGGACGCCGCGCCCCCCGAGCCCTGTGTGTCCGGTCAGTTATCGATCGTTTGATCAAGGGGTATGTTGATGTGCGGAATCTGTGGTGAGCTGAGGTTCGACGGAAGGGAAGCAGATCTTGGGGCGGTGCGGCGCATGACTCAGCGTCTGGAGCGACGCGGCCCCGACCATGGCGGCAGCTACAGCGATGGCCCGCTGGGCTTCGGTCACCGTCGGCTCTCAATCATCGACCTGTCAGAACACGCCAACCAGCCGATGGTGGACCAGGAACTGGGCCTTGCCCTGGTATTCAACGGTACCATCTACAATTATCCGGCGCTGCGTGAGGAGTTGCTGGGGCTGGGTTATCATTTCTTCTCCCATGGCGATACCGAGGTCATCCTCAAGTCCTGGCACGCCTGGGGCGTGGACTGTGTGGAACGCCTGCACGGAATGTTTGCCTTCGCCATCTGGCAGATGCGCGAGAAACGGCTGTTTCTCGCCCGCGATCGCCTTGGCATCAAGCCGCTCTACTACACCCGGGACGAAAAGCGCATCCGCTTCGCCTCCAATACCCAGGCGCTGCTGGCGGCCGGGGGAGTGGATACCGGTGTGGATGCGGTGGCGCTGCATCACCAGTTCACCCTGCATGGGGTGGTTCCGGCGCCCCGCACCATCCTCAAGGGTATCCGCAAGCTGGCCCCGGCCCACTGGTTGCAGTTGGACACTGAGGGTGTCCAAAGCGAGCAGCGCTACTGGCATTTTCCGGCGACCCGCCCGCAGCCGCCGAAGAGCGAAGAGGAGTGGCTGGAAGCGATCCATGACTCCCTGCGGGCGGCGGTGCGCCGGCGCAACGAGATCGCCGATGTCCCGGTGGGGGTGCTGCTGTCCGGCGGCCTGGATTCCAGCCTGCTGGTGGCCCTGCTGGCGGAGACCGGGGCCTCCGATCTGCGCACCTTCTCGGTGGGGTTCGAGGACCATCCGGACGAGAAGGGCAGCGAGTTCGAGTATTCGGATCCGGTGGCTGAGCGCTATGCCACCCGGCACCACAAGTTCCTGGTCCCCAACAGTGAGGTTCTGAAGCGCCTGCCGGAAGCGGTGGATGCCATGGCGGAGCCCATGTTCGGGCAGGATGCGGTGGCCTTCTACCTGCTCGGAGAGCAGGTGTCAAAGGAGGTGAAGGTGGTCCAGTCCGGTCAGGGCGCGGACGAGGTGTTTGCTGGCTATTTCTGGTATCCCAGAATGCTGGCGGAGACCGAAGGGACGCCGGTGTCGCGTTTTGCCAGGCACTATTTCGACCGCGATCACGAGGAGTATCTGCATACCGTTGCCCCGGCATACCGTGGCGACGACCACACGACTTCGCTGATCGCCCGCCTGCTGGACGAGCCGGAGGCCGACAGTTTCCTCGATTCGGTGCTGCGCATGGATGTAACCACCCTGATCGTGGACGACCCGGTGAAGCGGGTGGACAACATGACCATGGCCTGGGGGCTGGAGGCGCGGGTCCCGTTCCTGGATCATCAGCTGGTGGAACTGGCGGCCCGCTG
>Ga0190284_1000586_pt1 | contig 19791 bp, 31 predicted proteins | sample 48691812_MG_FD_161668 | JGI IMG/M metagenome (GOLD analysis project Ga0190284, IMG submission 161668) | Hydrothermal vent microbial mat bacterial communities from Southern Trench, Guaymas Basin, Mexico - 4869-18-1-2_MG | ecosystem: Environmental > Aquatic > Marine > Hydrothermal vents >...
AACTGGCAAGATACCCACGGCTTCAGTCGTGGGAGGAGTCACCTCCTTTTTTAAGAGTCGTTGACTCATTTTCCCCATAATTAATCTTTCACCTGTTACACCTTTTGGTATCTCGGAAGCATTTTTACTTCTTCAATCCCTCTTCTATCTTGTCTTTGATGTCCATAAGTTCACAAAGTATAAAAAATAACACCGTAAAAATACCCCAACCGTGATGATAAGCCCCCATCACGAAGATTAATATTCCATAAACACCAAGCTTTACCATTCTTCCGAGCAATTCTATTCCTGTTTTCATTCCTTTTCCTCTATCGACTCAACGCGGAAGTAATCACCGAGCAAAACCTCATTGTCCGATTCAATTTCAACCACAATATCCCCAATATATTCGTCACCCCCTGCATGATGTCCCAATTTAACGACATATCTTTTTCTCACTTTTTCCAATCTAACAACAAATGAGTCAAAAATCCTGAATAAGCACACACGAACCCCTGCCAACCAAGCACAAAAGCGGGAAGCGACAGCAATAACCCGATAACGGGAGAGTGCATCATCCCTCGATGTTTTATGAACCAAAGCGACAGGAGAACCAATGCGGAAGACACACCCACGAGTTTTGAGACCTTTTTAGGTATAACCGTTCCCTCAATAACACCAAGGATGGATATGATAATCACAACCAACAATACAACTGACATATATTTGCGTATCTTCGAGTTGGGATGGTCTATGTCAGGAATGAGAGAGTAGACAATGCAGAGCAGAACCCCCACCACCTGATATAACGGCGTCATGAGTGTTTTGGTGTAACCCATAATCAGCGTCAATACCAACGCAACAACCACCCCGCCGATTAGATGTCCCTTAAAATCCATTTTTGATTAAATACCATAACACTCCACATATCTGTCATTGTCATATTCTCCCAGCTCGGTTTTTATCTCGTTCCCGCAATGAGGGCACAATCCTCTAAATTCAAAATCGTCAATATCGCCCCAAAACACACCACAGCTATAGCAAAACCCGTTTTTGGATGCGTGCTCCCTGCAAAAATCATAGTAAAGATATTCTCCCGTATCGGGGTCTAACAACCGACATCTAATCTCAGCATCCCTGTCGCACCCCCGTTCTTCACACCCCTTCTTGTTACCAAATTCTACAATATGATAAACAACCAATGCCAAAAAGGTTATCCCCCCCATGAGCACGAAGAAGGAAATGATAGCGTAATCACAAACACCCAGCACCCTGTTTTTCTCATGCAGATATGCTCGGTGGGCACAGACCGCCCCCACACCCAACCACAAGACTATAAAAATCAACTCATCCATTTAATCCTCCCAACCACCTTACGAGTGCAATTACACACAGTCGTAGTAACCTCTTTTGCTTGAAGACAGCTTGCCATTTCTACCTATGAAACTCCGAGTCTTCTGAATTTTTCTGGAATTTTCTTTGAATCCTTTGATACAGCACCTCTGAAATCCCTGTGTCCTGATTTCATGTGGCGGATATATGCTTGTCTGGACTTAAACTCAATGCAACAGCGTTTGCAGTATTTGTTCTTTCTCATCTTCCTAATTACTTAGGATTACTTAGTAATAATCATAACCACAACGGTTTTCCTGTTTTGAATCACACACTAAAAAATATTTAAACATCTTCCTCCTATCCATACCCTATTCCAGTATCCCTCTCGTATGGCTCATCCTCTTCTGGCGTTTCCATCTCGATAACGTCATCAAAACTACCGAACCTTTTCTCTATCGCAGAAAGGTACTTTTCTATCCGAGTAACGAGCTGGGTGAGCTTGTAATTGTTCCACCAACCCCACGCAACCCACACCAAGAGGACTATTGCGAAGACGAATTCAATAATATTGACACCAAAATCTGATACCATTTTAATATATTTTCTTTTAATCCTTTAAATATAATTATCCACGAGTTCAAAAAAACAAACAACCCACTATTTAAAGAATAAAATGTAAATATATTTACGTAAACAACATAATATGGTGTTACCAGAGATGACAAAACCGCCAAAAGAACTCAGAATAGACAAAGAATATGAAGAGCTTACGCCCCCACTGAACGAGGAAGACTATGTTGCATTAAAAGAATCCATCAGGGATAACGGGCTGTACCTTCCTATCATTATCAATCCAAAGAATACAATTCTCGATGGGTATCACAGGTATAAAGCATGTAATGAATTGGGAATTGAACCCAACACCGAAACCAAGAAATTCAAAAACAGACTGTCAGAAAAAAAATTTATAATCGAGTCTAATTTAAAGAGACGGCACCTAACAAAATTTCAGAGGATAGAATTAGGGAAACCGTTGCTGGAAATAGAGAGGGAACAGGCTAAGGGAAGGCAAGGCACAAGAACGGACTTAGGTAAAAAAACAACTTCCGCCTCATATGGGGCTAAAGTTGAAAAAGGCAAAGCGAGCGAACACGTAGCTAAGAAAATAGGCGTATCAAAAACGACATTTGAGCGTGGGCTTTACGTAGAAAAGAAAGCAGACGAGAAAACCAAAGAGCGACTACGAAAGGGCGACATGAAGATTGCTACAGCATATAAACAAATTAAAGAGAAAGAGATGAAGCAGAAAGCAAAGAAGGTACCATTGCCCAAAGGCAAATATCGGACAGTGGTTATTGACCCTCCATGGAAAACAGAGAAAATACTGAGAGACGTTAGACCCAAACAAGCAGAATTTGCTTATCCAACAATGTCCGTAGAAGAGATAAAGAACTACCCAATCCCTAAGTTGTTTGATAAGAGGGGGTGTCATGTTTACCTGTGGACAACACACAAACACCTTCCTGATGCTCTTGAGGTACTCAGGGCGTGGGGAGTGACATATCAATGCGTTCTTACTTGGGTGAAAAATGTAGGATTTACCCCGTTTAGCTGGATGTATTCAACTGAACTGGTACTATTTGGGCGGGTTGGAACTCTTGATTTATTGAAAAAGGGATTGCGACTGGATTTTTCTGCGAAGGTACGAGAGCATAGCAGAAAACCAGACGAATTTTACGAGCTTGTAAGAAAAGCAAGCCCAGAACCACGCATTGATGTTTTTAGCAGAGAAAAAAGAAAGGGGTTTGACCAGCATGGAAATGAAACAAACAAGTTTGATTGAATATGTCTCAGACTTAAAAGGGTATGAACGAGACATACGACTGGAGATGAAATTTGCTGAACAAATTAAGTCAATTTTAGGAAGGATATTCATAAAACAAGATGAAAACTGGGACGTTGAGAAAGCAACAGATTTCTTAGTACTTACCATTGAGCCCATTCGTGTTGCAGTAAGATTACGACGACACCAATACTACGAGAAGTACAAAGAGCAGATTACAATTAGATGGACTCGACCCACAGGCAATGAAACCGAAATACACAAAATTAGAAAAGGGAATGTTAGCCATCTGTTCTACGGTTTTGTTAATGCTGATGAAAATGAGATTATCCAATATATCATCGGTGATTTAAACGTGTTTAGAGAGAGCGAACCCGTACCATACCAACTTAAATCTAACAAAAACCCACCAGATTCCTCCTTTGCTGTCTATATGTTGAAACAATTTCCAAAAGAATTCATAGTTTCACGAGGTTAAAGAAAAAATGTATGAAATCACAATAAAAATACCCAGAGTGAATGTGGGATGGATACTTCTCACCTTCTGCATTATTTCTGGACTTGTGTTAATTTGTTATCTCGAACTACAAAAGAAGCCAGAATGCCTCAGCATGAAAAATGATAAATTTGAGCAGTATTGGATTAGGTGCGTACTCGAACCACACCATGACCCCAACGTTACTGCGGTGGGATGCAGGTGGGTAGTTAGAGACAACAAGACCTGCCCTCTGCCTGTCTTACTAACTCACTGCGATGCAACAACAAAAACATCCTGTCTTGGGGTAACATCATTCACTCACGAGCGGGGGGTGTATCTTGCATCCCACTGCCTGCTTGCGAACTTTACAATAGAGGACAGGGACAAAATTGACATACGCTTTAAAAATTCACACCACACCTTCTCTGTGTTAGAAAAAGAGCAGAAGAAGTGGGAACAACAATACATCGAAAGCATAACCGAGGTCATCTAACCCAGACCCTAAACGCCCACCCACACGGTCACATGCTGAAAAAAGGCAGTTTATCTGCTAAAAAAGGCATGGTTTGCGGGTATGAGTGAAAAACAGTGGTGGTCTCAGCAAGCTACTGCAAGTACCTGAGAGAAAACTCAGGGAAGCGGACGCAAAAAAACCCACACCACTGGGCGGGGGAGATTTGTGGTTAGAAAAATTATGTTCATGGTGAAAAGTTGAAGATTGAGAAAACACACCCACACGGTAAGGACTGTTATGACTTTAGTTCTGCTTTAGAGTGGGGGCTTATCATCGTCATAGACGAGGAAGTGCAAATAACGGGAAAGCTACCTGAAGGGGCTACGGCAGGTAATGTGTTGACTGGGGAGAAATACGACCCCACCACGTTTTTGATGAACATGGTCATCAAATTTTGTCCTTTTTGCGGAAAAAAACTTAAATAAAATGGGCATGAATAAAGTGCGGGACGGTTCAAACATGTATCCGTTCTGCGATTTCACTTGGAACCCAATTAGGGGCAGATGCAAACACGAATGCATGTACTGTTATATGCGTGAATTCAAGATGGGCGAGCTAAGATTTGAGGAAAAGGAGATGAATACACAACTGGGAGCGGGTAGATTCATATTCGTTGGCTCTTCTACGGATATGTTTGCTGAAGGAGTCCCTACGGAGTGGATAGAAAAAGTTCTTGAGCATTGTAGGAAATATCCAAAAAACACCTACTTGTTTCAGAGCAAGAACCCCAGTAGATTTTTGGACTTTCGAGAACTGTTTCCAGAGAATCTACTACTGGGGACAACAATAGAGACGAACATATCTGACCCACTAATATCGTCTGCCCCAGACCCTCATCAGCGAGCAATAGCTATGGCATTGCTTGCATCGTATGGATATAAAACAATGGTGTCGATAGAGCCAATCATGGATTTCGATTTAGACCCCCTGCTTGGATGGATTGAGCAGGTTAACCCCGAGTTTGTTAGTATTGGTGCTGATAGCAAGAATCACAATCTCCCAGAACCCCCACCAGACCAGATTAAGAAATTGATTGGGGAACTGGAAAGAATTACGGAGGTAAAAAAGAAATCAAACCTAAACAGGTTGATTAAGCCATAGCCCCAAAATGCCAACATGCAACAGATGCGGAAACTATTTTGATGTGGATGAGAACCCAGGAGCAATTTTGCTTGGACACCCCAAGACAGTAAAACGAGTATGTCCAGTAGACAAGTACCATATATGTCAGAGATGCGAGAAAGAGATACTAAACGATTTCAAATTCAAGTAAGGGTTGTCGAATCGAATAAATAGCACATCATGGGTTTACCACCACCTGATTCGACAACCCCAAACTATGAAGCCATGAAGACCTTGAAAACCAGAAATGAAATGCGAGACGGTTGTCGAATCGAATAAATAGCACATCCATCACCTGATTCGACAACCCCAACTATGAAGCCAATGAAGAATTGAAACCCAAAGTAGATATGCGAAGCCAATAGAAATGTAAAACCCAATGCAGACATGCGAGCCAAATAGTGTTTGAAACCCAATATGGATATGCGAAGAGCCATAGGGAAGTTGAAACCCAAAAAATCGATGCGAAGCCAATTTATATTGAACCCCAAAACATGTTGCGATAAGCCATCAATAGTATGAAACCCACTGATGCGATGCGATAAGAAAAGCCATTGAATATTTGAAACCCAAACAAATATGCGAACCATATGTGGATTGAAACCCATTAAAGGCATGCGAAGCCAGATACATCTTGAAACCCATAGTCGATGCGAAGAGCCAAAGAGAAAATGAAACCCACTGTAGGAATGCGAAGCCAAGAAAAATGAAAATTGAATTTAGATTGTTTGATGAATTCGTGCAAACCCTTACGAGAGAGCAGGGCAGGATTGTTGTGGTCCGAGTGGATACACAGATAGAGGAAAGAGACAAAATCCAACCTAAGGTGATAATCACGGCTAAACACCCAGCGGAGAGTGACATATATTACTATGAATTGTCTCTGGGCGAATTCACCCCAGGACATTATGCGTCTTGTTCGGTGGTAATCAGGCAGGAATTGGAAGAGCAGAGGAAATCCTTTTTCAGACGGCTGAAAGAGGCAGGATTCACTGTGAGGAAAGGAATTTATACAAATAATAAATAACGTGGAGGTTAAAAAATGAACTATATTGCAACTATGCTGGTGGGGATTCCCATTGGATATTTCCTTGAGAGGGATAGGTCGGATTTAATGCTTTATTACTTGTTTATAGGGCTTGGTTTATTTACGGCATCAGCAATCGTTATGCCAGAGAAAATAGTGTCTGCTGTAGAGCAACTTGGTTTGGCAGAGTATGTTGTAGGAGTATTCACCACATGGTTTGGCATGGGGGTGGGCTATATCATAAGTCGAATCCAGAACAGGTTAAAGAATGACTAAATTTGCCGAGATATTTGATAAGGAACTCAGCAACCTTCAGGAGAGGGGGATACTTGAGGTTAGCCCAGATGGAAATGTAACCATAACTGACAAGGGACGTAGGTGGGTGGAAGAAAACGCCAAACACTTTGAGGATAGCCCTGAATATAGAGCGATAATAACGGAAATCGATAGGTTGCTCAGTTTATCTGATGAGGAACTGGACGAGAAAATTAGAAAAAAACTAAAATGAAACTCAGCAGAACACTCAAAATCAAGATTGGTAAACTCAGCAAGAGAAAGCAGAGCATTTTAGACAGGTTACTCACCAAGAACACCAAAGCCATAAACTTCTGCTTGCAGAAGGCTATTCCTTTTGAGGTGATTTTATGAAACTCAAGGCAGAAATTCCAACGGAGATATTGAAAACGTTCTTTGAGATGGCAAGCTGGGCATCGGATGATGTTGAATTTAAGATTACAGAGAACGGCATCTCTTTCTTGCAGATTACCCCCTGTAAAACAGAGATGATAGAATCCACAATCTATCCTTTTAACTGTAGTAGCTATACGCTTGATGAGGACTTTAACATATGTCTATATCTCCCCCCCCTTGTTAATGCGTTAAACATGATTCCTCAAGACAATAGCGTTGACCTCAACATTGACAGATTCGGGATAGAACTCAGTTCAAAACACCTAGCCCACTCACAAGGTCTGAGCGAGGAAAGACCCCCAATCACCAATAGTCCCCCCGATGAATTTAAGGCAGACGTTAAATGTACGGCGAGATACCTTCAGGACTTGTTGAAGAGAATACCCACCAAGCTATTAACACTTAAAACAAAGGGGAGGCTACTCTACGTTGAATTAATAGGTGAAATGGCAGACAAACGACAGACCCTACCCACCACTGTACTAACAACCGAACTCAAAACAACAGACAACACAACTGTTACGTCTTCATTCGAGACAGAGCCACTATATCGTTTCGTCAAGAGGTTGCCTGTTTGGGCAGATACAATCCTTCACTTGGGCGACAACTACCCCTTGCTAATCGAAACCCCACTACATGAAATCATAGTTAAATACTATAGGGCACCACATAACGAAGGAGGTAGTTAAGATGGTTAAAGAAACCGAAACGGAAGAGAGGCAGGTATGCGTCAAAGTAAGTCCTGAACTATTTAAGAAGTTCAAGAAGCAGATTAGGATAGCAAACAAGAGGAGGAGGATACTGGGTCAGAACCCCCTCACCAAATCAGACGTTCTTCGGGAACACATCACAATATGTGCTGAGGTCGGCATTCTTGATGAGCAGTTCGTGGGGACGGTTGTCAGCGACAAAAAAGAAGTGCTAAGGAAAATTGCGACAGTTCTCGCAAAACAAATATACAAGGAGACGGGTCGGCTAGTAATTCCTGAAGACCTGTTGCGATAAGGAACGATGGCAACACCAGGGGATATAATACAATGTCCCAGATGTAAAATGAACGTAAGATATGACCAAACATTTGCTATTGGAAAGAAAAAGATTACAAATATTTGTTGTGAGTTTTGTATTGATAAACCCATAAAGGGGGATGCAACACCACTCAGGTCGATGGCTACATTATATCGTAGGTTTGGGCTATATGATAACACAGAATGAGATTCATAGTAGAACTATTCAAAGAGAAAGATTGGGTAGATTGGATGGGTGGTCAGCTTTATTTCAACACACCAAAAAGAGCAATCAAAAACATGCGATATGCACATGTAATCATAGTCAACCACAGAAATCTGGAGGCAATGATATTTGAGTCAGAAGTAGGGGAATGGATTGTACTGCCCCCAGTTGCAGTCAGGTCTCTTGATTTCAGGGCGGGAGACGTGTGTACGGTTGATTTAAGATGGGGAGAATGATGGATGAGGAAGAATTTTTGGAATACTTGTGGGAGTTAAGAGAGGCTATAGATGACTTAAGAGATGTAATTGAGGCGGGAGAAAGCCCAGACAGATTCTTAACAGAACATAGTCTCGATGTTGATTTATTACGAGACTGGCAACGGTCAAAACAGAAACTCTTTCACTTTTTGAAAGAGAGATAGTCAAGTTAAAAAAAAAGGAGGTAGAAAATGAGCAATGAAACATTTTTGAGAGAAATTGGACGAATACTTGCGGGAGGATATTATGACCTGCAAGGGATTCGATTAGGCATTATGAATCGGCTTCGGGAAGTCATCAGGCTTAAGAACGAGGGACTGGATGCCTCCACAAGGGAGAAGAAGAAGGAACCCGATGAAAAAGCACTTGGAGAGGAATACAGCGACAAAAAACTGCCTGAACTGCTAACGGAGATGAAGGCAACAGGAAAACTCAACGACAAGGAGTATGGGTATGTTATCAGACTGCAAACCCTCCTAAAATTAGCAAAAAATCTGGAGAAGGAATACCTCTCATTCATGAATGAGTACATCTCAGGGGAGGCGATATGGACGCAGTGGTTATCTGGGGTAAAGGGCATTTCGACGGTGCTTTGTGCAAACCTGCTGAAAGAGGTCGGGTACTGTGACGGGATTTATACTGAGGACGTTCTGGATGATGAGGGCGAGATACTACACAGAAAAGGGGATGAACGAACTCCGAGCATAAGCTCGTTATGGAGGTACTTCGGTCTTGATGTAGTGGATGGCAAGGCACCGAAGCGAAGAAGAGGGGAGAAAATAGGTTACAAACCCCGACTCAGAACCCTCGCATGGAAAATAACGGATTCCTTTGTGAAGCAGAGAACCCCCTACTACCGAGATGTTTATGATAAAGAGAAAGAGAGGCAACTCAGACTAATGGAAGAAAAGGCAGAGAACGCACCAGAGAGACCACTGCACGCAGAACTCAGAGCTCGAAGAAAGACAGCTAAGTTGTTCCTTTCACATTTTTGGTTCGTTGCTCGCACACTAAAGTATCTTTCAACAGAACCACCATACGTCGAGGCAAGACTTGGGCATAAACACATAATTATGCCAGAATTCGATGAAGAGGAGGGAATTTATAAGATAAAACGATAAAACCAACACGAGCCACACAGTATCTGAAACCCATGGTGAAAATGCGAGCCATGTACCTGATAAACCCAAGAAGTGAATGCGAAGAGCCATAGAGAAAATGAAACCCATGATGAAGATGCGAAGCCAGATATATCGGGAAACCCATATGGGGAATGCGAAGCAAATAGAGATGTGAAATCCAAAAAGACTGCGAGCCACACAGTATCTGAAACCCATGGTGAAAATGCGATGCAATGTACGAGCCATAAGAACGTTGAAACCCAATGTTGATATGAGAAGAGCCACCTGAGTCATGAAACCCAGGAGAAAGATGCGAAGCCATAAGACCGTTGAAACCCATAAAATCGATGCGAAGCCAGATGAAAGACGGAACCCTTGAGGGAATTGCGAGCCAAGGAAAACATGAAACCCATCTGGGAATGCGATAAGCCATCAAGCAGTTGAATCCCAAAAGGAAGATGCGAGCCATATGGAAGTTGAAACCCACAGGGCTTATGCGAGCCATCATTGGTATGAAACCCATAGACGATAAGTATTTAAACCATGGTGAAAATGCGAGAGCCATAATTGTGTTGAAACCCAAACAGGAAATGCGAGCCAGCTACCTATTGAATCCCAAACGAATAATGCGAGCCAATCAAGATGTGAAACCCATAGGGTCAATGCGGAGCCACCAAAGCGAGCCATAGGGAGCAATGTCCCTTATATCCAAAAAGGAAGAAAACCAAAGAGGTGAATGAATCGTGAAAATAAGACTACGGCTTGAGGAGTATTGGGGGGTGAAAGATTTTAAGTTTACTGAGGAATGGAATGATGACGATACACTAATAGAATATATTCTTGAGAGGTGATTTTATGCCAGAAAAAACCAAGAAGAGTATAAAGGACAGGCTTAAAGAGAGAGCGGAAGAGGAGAAAGCGAAAGAAAGGGAGGAGGTAGAAGGAATCCTTCAGCAAACACCATTTGAACCAGAACAGGCGACTAAACAGTTGAACGAACTCGAACTGAAACTTACTGAGATGTCTGAGAAAATAAGCGAGAAATTCGATGAGGTGGATAAAGAGATTACGCAGTTGAAGGAAAAACTGAGGTCGTTGGACGTTATAGAGAATGAAATGTCCGAACTGAAAAGGCAATTAGAGTCCGAACCGAAAACAAAAGAAACCGCCGAAGAGATGATATGCGAAAAGCTACAACCAAACGAAGCTATTATCCTCTCAAAAGAGGGGGGCAAATTGCTTATTGCAACGAACAGAGAAGGGAAAGTTCAGGTGGAGAACGTGACCGCCTCCCTTAGTGGTTAATGCACACCTGATAATCAACGAAATGAACGGAGAAACGGTCAACTATTAATATTTAGATTCACAAGTTAAAAAGGAGGTGACAAGTGGCAATTCCTCCCACGAATGAAATTCGTGTGGGTATCCTTGCCACGTTTTTGATGAAAGACAACGAACTCATCATAGGCAAAAAGGAAATTTCAACCTATTTGCGTGCTGGAGAAATGCTGTTGGAAAAGAACGAAGTAGTCACAGTAAAGGCGAGAGGGAGCACGATACCCAGGGCGATTACGGTTGTTGAGATTTTCAAGAGGCAGAACAAAGCAACGACCACCGACATAAGAATCGGGACAGACGTATTCAAAACAGGGGATAGAACGTCAAACGTTTCATCCATCGAGATAGATATTGAGCGATAACTCCAGAACAGGTCAAGATGCTTAAAGAGGCGATAAGGCATTTGGGTTATTAAAAATGAAAGTTAAGATATCAAAAATAAGGAATATTGATGATTTATATCCACGGGAAGAAGTAGATAAAAAATTGGTGGAGGCATATAGTTTGAATTTAGATGAATTACCACCAATTGTTTTATCAAAGGATATGATTTTGATTGATGGACAGCATCGATTGTTGGCCCATTCTGTAGCAAAGAGAAAGGAGATAGAAGCTGAAGTTTTGGATATTACAGATGAGAAGGAGATATTCAGAGAAGCGATAAAACGAAATGCGAAACACGGTAAACAGTTTAGTATTAAAGAAAAACAAAAGCTGGCTAAGAAATTGCTTAAGATAGGCAATAAGGTAAAAGAGATAGCTGATGATTTAGCGGTTTCAGATAGATTTGTTCGTAAGTGGACAGAGAAAGAAAGAGAAGAAGAAAACGAGGAGAGGAATAAAAGGATTCTTGATTTATATCTAAGATGTGAGACACAGGAGAGGATAGCTGAGAGGGAGAATATTGCATTAGGTACAGTTAGCAAAACACTTACTAATTTCAAAAATGGCATCGGTGCCAAAAATGAAAATGACTTTGAACCAAACCTCTTCGATGTCTGGAACTACAACACTAATGATGACAAGTATGGCTTCAAGGACTATCCAGGCAGAATTCCAGGGCAGATAATCGAGAACATATTGCACCATTACACAGAACCATTTGATGTGGTTGTTGATCCTATGGCTGGCTCAGGGACTACATTAGACGTATGTAAGGCAATGCTCAGGCGTTATCTATGTTATGATGTTGAACCTATCAACGAAGAAATACTAAAATGGGACTTATTAGATGAAAATAAGAAATGCGCGGGTTACCCTAAAGAATGTAAAAGAGCAGATTTAATCTTTCTTGATCCACCTTACTGGAAAAAGAAGGAAAAAGAATATGGTGAAAATTCAATATCCGCATTACCCCGAGAGGAATATCTAACTTTTTTTGAGAAATTAGCAGAGGAAAGTTATAAAACATTGAAAAAAGAGGGGCATTTAGCATTCCTTATGAGTAATTACATTGATTATACTGGTGATGAGGGGGGGTCTATTTTTGTATATCAGTATGTGAATTATTTTGTTAATGCAGGATTTAAGCCCATAATGGAGGTACAATGTCCTTTATCTACTGAGCAGTATAGTGGGCTTCAAGTAAACCAAGCGAAGATATTACAAAAAATATTGGTTAGATCACGGAGCCTGTTTATATTCCAAAAATAAAGTGGCAAGCCGTGGGTCAAAATGAGTTTATCGAAGAACCTTCGCCCTTCAGGGCGGAGAGAAGTCAGAACTGAACAACAATCTATAACAGAATTCATAAAGCCGAGACTTGTCCCGTCAAAACTCAACAAACACCTTGACATGGTGCTGAACACAATAGCCACAAACTCTGGTGAATCTGCCTTCAAAATATTGCAGGAATTGCGAGAGGAGTTTCGTTTAAGCACGGGTTCTGCATATAGGATATTCAGAAAACTACACACGGACGGAGTTATAATCTACGTTCCGAGAGAACCCGTTGTCGGCGGTCTCAGCAAGATTTATGAGCTACCCTCTCGATACGTGTCCCTGAATCTGGAAAAGATAAAAGCCATCCACCGACATTTACCAGACAAGCCGTGGGCGAAGAAGATTAAAATACTTGTGTTGCACCCTACTCTGCTATGCTGGAACTATATGGGAAAGAGACAGGATGGGAAAGACGCACCCCTATTCTACATAAAAGAGGATGGAATTTACGAGAATCCAAACAAGAACTCGCACTTAGACCTGCCACAGAGACAAAACGCTGCGTGGGGTGTATTCAAAATATTGAGGGGATACGGGTGTTTGAAAAATGGATAGGATGGATAAAAAAGAAAAAAAGGTTGACATCCCGTGGCTACTTCAGACGATAAAAGAACAGTTATTACTAACGATTGTAGCAATATGTATCAGTTCCGTTTATACCTTCCTGATGATATCTGCGGGTGAAAATAGTCTACCCTTGGCAGTGGGATTACTTACTTTTTTAATAATCTATTGCACCAATAATCGTTTTATGGAAATCATCAAAGATTAATTAATTAACACTGTGAGCGGGAAATCCCACACCTTTTAAGGGTGGGAGGTTCACCAAGATGGACGAAAAAGAAAAAGAAGTAGACCGCATTAAGAAATTGCTGGACGATGCGGAATGGGTCTGGCATTGTGTGCTTTCACCAAGATACGGCACGACCCCTAAAACCCCCTCCGCATTAGAACTGCTTATGACTGCACTGCTGTTGAAGCAAGACAGGCACCACGTTAAAGAGGAGGGGGGCATAATTGATACGATTATCCAATTAATTGAAAAAAACATTGAGGAAGAAGGAGACAAATACGTTGGACATGGCTGGCACGATGCTAATATAAATTTACTGAAAAAAATTAGAAAACTGAAGAAACTGAAAGATGAAGGAGATAGCCTATTACAAAAACGGAAAACTTGAAAAGACAAAGGAAACAGAGTGCCACCCTATTGGATTAGCCCCCGCTTCAACCACTATCCAGAGAGAGTGGTACGATGTAATCCAAGAAGTTTTCCATTACGACAAAAAGCGGGGTGCAGACCTACAGGAGATTCATAAACTGTTTTTGGACGACAGAATTAAGCTGGGACATGAGCTATACAAAAAAGGACACATCACAGAATTAGTGAAGACGGATGTCGATGTCAGAGCCAGCGTAAAATCTGAAAACGGCGAGCAAACATACACTGTTGTAATTAAAAACTGGAAACCCCAGGAAATGCTCAGACGCAGATACGAGATGGTTCATTATATGGAAAAACTGTTTGTGGATTGTCTCTGTGAAGACCACGTTACTCGTGGTCATTACGCCAGCAACTCTTCGTTGATATGCAAACACATATCGGCGGTCATGTGGTTTTTGCAGAATGAGGATGCAATGCCAAAAATCTTTGAGTTGGGAATTGAGCGGGCTGTTGGCTACCAAAAGAGCAAGCCAAACGAAATTCTAACCAAGCTGTACGGGTTGCCGATGAAGAAATTTACCCCTTTTCTAAACGTCTTACTACTTGAAGAATTTAAAGGGATACCCAACGCACTTTCCGTAAGCATACATAGGGAACTAAATGAACCAGAGAGGTATGGTAAAGAACCATATAAGCCGATATGGATAACGTTCACCGAACCAGAGCAAGTAGAAAAAATTATTGAAGCACTTCGCAAGGGTCATGCTGAAATGTTGCAGAGCAGACAGGAAAAACCGAAACCAAAGAAAAAGGCAAAAAGATCATGGGAGCTTGGATTTCCTGAATATGAATAAAATGAATATGAATAAAATGACAAAAACAAAAACAAACCCAGAAAGAAAGACATGTAGCAAATGCGGATGGACGGGAACACCATCACCAGACCTAAAATGTCTGAAGTGCGGGGCTTTCATGGGCGTCGTAAAACGGTGATGTTGTGGCAAAAACAGAGAGGGAGACAGAGAGCAGTTATGAGTATAAATGCCCAGTATGCAGAAACGAAGTCAAAACTACTCGCAAGACAAACATAGAATGCCCCAACTGTAAATTTGTATGGGATAACAACCCACCAAAAACCGAGGAAGAAGCCAAAGAATTCAGAAAGGCAATGCAAGAGCATAGAAAAAAATGGAAGAAAAGGTTCTGACCCGTGATATGGCGATTAAACTATTGAAAAAATTCATACGGAAACACAGAACATTTAAACTGCGACACATACGAGAGCATTTCAAAGAGCTTGGTTATTCCCACTACCTCGCCACATATCTGAGAGGGGAATACAGCAAACCAAGATACAAGAAAACCCCGATTGATAAGGCAACATTTGCACAGGTTTTAAAACCCCTGAAGGAGCGGAACATGGTACAAAAAATTAGCACTCATGTCTGGGAGAGCAGGGTTTGATGAATCTGGTTAATGCACACCTGATAATCATCACCTCTTTGTAGTGCCTAACTTTTCTGATGTTTAATACACACCTGATAATCAACGAATCGTCTTTTATTCCAATACAATTAAATAATTAACATAAAGCCTTACAAGTTCTGAAACCCATGCAACAAGTGCGAGCCAAATGAATGTTGAAACCCACTGAGGCGATGCGATAAGAAAAGCCATTGGATATATGGAGCCCAAGAAATATATGCGAGCCACATGAACACTGGAACCCATGGTGGAAATGCGAGCCATCACTGGTGTGAAACCCAAAAATGAAATGCGAAGAGCCACATCAATAACGAAACCCACGAAGAAAATGCGATGCAATGTACGAGCCAAATAAAAGTTGAAATCCAAATCAAATTTGCGAACCTGTGGGTAGTTGACCAAAAATGTTTCCTACGACATCCACCCCCCAAAGCACGAGATTGCACGAGGTTATCCAGAGAATAACCGACCCAATTTCTGGACTGTTGGGAGCAGAGCCCATGTATGTCCGTGAAGTGGCTCGAAGGGCTAAGGAAATGAAGGAGTATCACAGCCCCGTTCTCGGAAAAAGATACTTCTCATGGAAGAAGAACGACCCACGAGATGTTTTTATAAAGGACGCACCAATCGGCTGGGCGGAGTGCGTGGCTGCACTGAAGACCCTGACCAAAAAAACAAGAACGCTTACCCACGCCCCAACCTCATTGGTTGACCTTCTTGAGGACGAATACGGTAGAAAATTTATGGTGGGAAGCATTGTCCCCACAGCAATGTACATTGTGAACCCCCTGCCATCTTTTCCTCAAACAGGAGGCATAATCTATATCCCCAACCACATCTATTTCTTAACGGGCAGATACGAGGACGACAAGAGGTACAGGCGAGCATTGCAGAGGAAGATTGATGATGTGGCAAGGGCATCCTCGGCGGGATTCAGGAATGCGAGGAACTGGGAAGACATAGCGTTTGCCGTGTGCCAGCGAGCCTTTCCCACCTCCACGGTAGTCCCATCCTCCTTCAATTCACCGAAGCCAGACATTCTAATCAAGGAGAAGATGCTGTCGATAGAGATAACCACGAGGAATACCAACCCGTTGGATGAAGACTATCTTACAACAAAACTGATGAATTCCCCCCATTTCTTCGACATATTCATCTTAACCCCTGTTAAATTATCTGATAATGCAAAGAGATTCTTCCCCCGAGTTAGGATAGGCAGGTATCGGATAGAAGGCGGGATTCACGTAAGGCATTTTCCTAATCGAGAAACCGTGGAAGCCCAAAAGAGAGACGTGGGCGTAATCGGGGGGGTAATGGAATACGGTCAGCTTGATGGTTTCGCAGTGATTACGCCAAAGAGCAGGAGGGACGTCAATATTATGCGTAGATTGCATAGAAAGGCGAGACAATACACCCGTGCCGACATGGAAAAATGGATGCTGAGGGCGATAAAGGACATGTTTTACAGAATCAGCATGAATATCTATGTGATTTATAGACGACTATACTATCTGAAAGAAAGAAGAAAACCGAGAAGCGTCCTATACCGACACGCCGAAGCATTTCTTCGGAACACTCTTGATATGACCCCTGAGCGGGCAGAGGCACAGATATTCAGGTTGAGGGACATGGGATGGGTTGACTTCAAAGACAAGAGATATGCGATACGATTCATCAGGACGTTGTGATTATCACCTGAAGAATGGATGATAAATTAGCAATATTCATCGGAATATCCACAGGGATAGCGTTTACTGGTTGGTGGTTACTCCACGTGATATGGGTACACCTGAACGGTTATTCTGTAGTCTTTCGATTTTTTGAACCCAACTCTTGGATATTGTGGACAGAAACGATTGGTCTAACTTTGCTCGTAACCATCTCATGCTATGGCTTACTACGGTTGGTTAGAAGCGAAGATTGATAAGATTTAGTGTCTCTGTAATTCACTAATGATCTTTTATTCAATTCTATCTTATTCTTTAATATGAACACAAGAACAAGGTTTGGTTTGACATTGCTTCTACTCACGGTTCTAATTCTCTCGGCTTCTGCCGATTGGATTACCCCCGTAGGTGTTACTGATTATTCCAGTCAAGAAGCAAGTCATCATGCATCAAATTCTATAGATAACAATTTAAGCACGAGCTGGTGGGAAGAAGAAGCAAAATATGATACTGACCTTACAGATTATGAATGGTATATAACCTATGACATGAATGAAACATATAATTTTTCAAAGATACGAATTTATGCTGAGGGTAATCAAACTAATGCCCCCTGTAAAGTAATCGATATAAGAGTGTGTAATGATTCTGCGTGTGTAGGGGAGAGTAATCTGCTTTCATCCTATTGTGCTTTCTCAAACATTTGCGAATGGCAAGAGTGTAATTTTACGATAACAGAGGGAAGGTATATTTTTATTGGGGGGGGTATATACGAAACTGAATGTATAAATGTTAGTAGTAGTCTATCAATGAACTATTTTTATGAATTTGATGGATATGAAGCACCAACTACAACAACAACAACTACTACAACTACAACAACTACTCTTGCAGGGTTTTATCCCGCAGTGTACCTGTGTGGCGACCACATCTGCACCAAAGAAGAGCTAACGCAACAGGAAATAACCTCGACAACAACCCCCACACAACAGATAGAAATGGGATATATCCCGTTGGATGTAACCCAGAAAATCCCGTTCACAGACATAACAGTCTCACTTCCGTTTCTGGGGACAACCCCTATTCTCTTCCTGCTTCTGCTCCCTCTCGGAGCAGGGACAGTATATCTGCTCTGGTTTAAGGATTAGTGTCTCTGCAATTCACTAATAGCCTTTTATTCCCTCCTATCTTATTCTTTATTAATGTCAACTAAAGTAGTTGGCTTGTAACTGATTAGATTCACAACTTAAAAAGGAGGTGACAAGTGGCAATTCCTCCCACGAATGAATTCGTGGGTATCCTTGCCACGTTTTTGATGAAATTAACAGAGGAAACCAAAAGCCTATTGAAGGCAATACTTGTTCTTACCTTGGTATTCTTGGCTCTATTGTTTATTACCCCCATGAAAATCACACTCACGGTGAAAGACGCAGATACAGGAGAGCCAATAGCAGACATTCCTGTCTGGATAACGCAAATAGGTGAAACCAGACGCACCAATGCACAGGGTCAATTAATCTTTTATGGGATACAGGGTCAGTGTTATAATTTCGAGGTAAATTACGGGGAATTTCATGGTTATGAATCCAAAAAGACCAGATGTTTAGCAGAGTTCGGAGAGGGTGCAAACCTCCCTGTAACTGTCGAATTAGAAAAGAGCGGGATACACCCAGCGTGCACCGTTGGACACATGACCTGTGCGACAGAGGCTGGAAAACACATAGTCCAAAAATGCGTGATGAATGGGCTCGCCCACTGGGTGAAGGTAGACACCTGCGAAGCGGTGTGTGCGTGTATCAGCCCGACAAACTGTTACTGTAAGGAATTCGCATGTGTCGCTGGTTGGACATGCAAGGACAGGTGGCACAGGGGCTATCTTAAAGCAGACTGCACGTGGGCGGATGTTACCTTTTGCGGTACTGGCAGAGAATGTGTCGGTGGCACCTGCATAACTATCAAAGAATGCACGCCAGGATGGAAATGTAAGACAGATACAAGTTACGGATATCAGAGCGGAGACTGTTCGTGGCGTGATATAAAACCTTGCCCATATGGATGCGTGAACAATAGATGTTATACGAGTCCCCCAACTACAACGACAACTACAACCACACTATATCGTCCGCCTCCAGGAGTAACTACGACTACAACCACAACCACAACACTTGCACCGTTACCTGAGGAGATACCCCCAGACATAATATCCCCTAAATATGCACCCGCACCCTCCTTGCCTTACGTGGAAGAAGTGGAAGAAGAGGAAGAAGTGGAAGAAGAGGAAGTAAAAGAGGTCGATTATATGCCTTATCTGCTGGTGGTTGGGGCAATCGCAATCATAATTGTGACTATCTCGATGCTATTGCGACCCAGATATCCCTATAAGATTCCAGAATTCATAAGAGGAAAGAGATAAAAATGCAAACACTCGCTACAATGATAATTCAAAAATGGTAACAAAGCAAGAATGTGAGAGGAGAGGGATGAGGTATTTAGAATATGATGTTTATGGTAATAAGAATCCTGTGTGCTATTTATCTCCAATGGGATTTGAGCATACTGGTACATGGGATTGGGGTGGTACAGTAAGAATTGAACAAAGGTCGGCGGGGAGGAAAGCAGAAGAGGGAGTGAAAAACGTGCTTGTTGAGGTATGTACTACAAGACGGGGTCGTGTCTCCTGCGAACATTTATTTTTAGATGATGATGAATTTAGTAAATTAGTAAAATTATTTAATAAGGCGAATAGCAATTTAAAAGTTGCAGATAGCTTTTAGGACAAGCACAGAATATAAGAGGAGAGAGGTAAACAGAATGG
>Ga0190284_1000588_pt1 | contig 19729 bp, 11 predicted proteins | sample 48691812_MG_FD_161668 | JGI IMG/M metagenome (GOLD analysis project Ga0190284, IMG submission 161668) | Hydrothermal vent microbial mat bacterial communities from Southern Trench, Guaymas Basin, Mexico - 4869-18-1-2_MG | ecosystem: Environmental > Aquatic > Marine > Hydrothermal vents >...
GGCAAGCAAAGCCGGCTCGGACGAATCGTCAAGCAGGTCGCCGTCAGTGTCAAGCGCGGCTCCTTGTTCATAGCAGCCCATGTCAATACCGTTTTGCTCGCGCAGTTTTCCGTCAAGATCAGACCATGGCAGCATACTGTAATGCATATTGCTGATGCCGGCGTCAAGACAAAGCGAGCCGGGCAGAAGATGGAAATTAGACGGACAATTCACAAATTGCGGCTCGGCGTTTATACAAGAAGAATGTACGTCAATATTTTCATCTATACAAGAGTAATAAAACTGCGATTTTCCATTGACAAAAATATTTGACGCGGAAGAATTTTGTGAAATATTGCTATAAATAATTGTATTTATAAAAACTGAATTGTCGGCTGAATAAACACCGCCGCCGTTATATCGTGCCCAGTTTCCGGCAATCGTGTTGTTCAAAAAGAAAGACAAGGAAACATTAGCAATACCGCCGCCGCTATTTGACGCGATATTATTGCAAATCAAATTATTTAAAAAGTCGGAATAATTATATAAGGAGCCGCAGTCAATACCGCCGCCGTTGCGCGCGGCAACATTGTTACAGATTATATTATTGTAAAGGGAAGCGCTTCTTGACGCGTTTAACAGCCCGCCTCCGGAATATGAGCGCGCGTAATTTCCACTGATAATGTTGTAAGCGCAATTGCCATATAAATATGCCGCGCCGCCGCCGCTGCTTCCAGAATTTCCGGCTACAATATTATGAGAGAAATCGCCGTCTATATCATGCGCGCCGCCGCCGTAACGGGCCGCTTTATTGTTTATTATTAGATTGTAAGACACATTTTTATCGCATGTCATTAAAGCGCCGCCGTGATAAGCCGAACTGTTCCCGCGAAAAATATTTGAAACGACATTACCTTTTGTTCCAAAGACTGCGCCGCCGCCTTGAGAATAATGATTGCTTGCAGCGTGGCAGTCCGTAATGACACATCTTCTAATGTTAACATAATTAATCGCGGAACTCCAATGCACACCGCCGTTAATTCCGCCGCCGGCGTCCGCGATACCGTTTGTGATTGTTACACCGGCGACAGCGCAGGTGGTTCCGTTCTGCCAGCCCGTTTCTCCGTATATTTTTATTACCGAGTCAACACCGCCGCCGTCAATTATTGTCGCGTCGCGAGTCGCTGACGATAACTCATTTGTTGAGGAAAGCAAGAGATGTTGATTAGTATTTATCAGAAGATTTTCGTGATAAACGCCGGGATAAATATAAATTTCAGTCCAGTCTCCGGTGGGCGCGGCATTGATAGCCTCTTGAATATTTGTATAAGTCTGGCTGCCGTTAATGTCAACGTAAAGAGTTGCGGAAAAAACATAAACTGAAAAGCAAAAGAGAAAAAGAGTTAATTTTTTCATCGGTTTACCTCCCTAAAATTAAAACAGAATAATAACACAAATTAAGATTATATCATAAATTTAGTTTCATGCAAAGTTTTTTTATAAATTTGTGTGATTCAGACAATAGAGGTAAAAATTTCGAGATTTCTCAAACCAAAGAAATTATATCTTATTTTATAAAAAGATTCTGAAGTAATAGAAAAAGTTTAATAATAATTTGAGATGAAATATTAAAAACAACTGTTATCTGCGCTAATTTTGCGTATAACAAACCACCCCTCTTTTTTTATTTTTTTATGGGAACTCGCTTATGTAGGAACCGACATACTTTTGATTATATGAGTCGCAGTTTTTCTAATCCATGAACAAACTCCCGCTCTAACCTGCGCATCGTTTTCTTAAGTTTTTGTTCCGCGCGTCCTTTCAGGTCTATGATTATGTTAGTGTATTCCACCAACGATATAAAAGCGAAATATTGTTTGTGATAAACAACAACATGGTTTGTGTAATACCCATCTTAAACAGTGAATTTTCGTAAGTAACATAATATCAAGCACTTAAAGAGCCTGAAAATGAGCTGTGGCACTACATTTTCGAGGTGGCGTTTTGGCCAAACACCATAAGCCGCGTATTATCTAAGGCTTACGCAATAGCGCTTTTTTAAAATCTCTCAAAACTGTTTAAGATGGGTCTTAATGATATATGTGACGCTTTGCGAAATTAAAGCGATGCTCTCAAAACAATTAGAGGAGCAACTCCGCCAAGCCGAAACGGGCTTTCAAATGCAAAAAAGAATAATTTCAATTGTCTAATCCCTCACCGGTATTTTTTCACCCCGATTCGTTTGCACATCGAAAACAACTCGCATTTTCCGCATTTTGGCAATACAGGGAAACATCTTCCCTGTCCGTAAGTAACTAACAACCGATTTATGCCTATCCAATATTTTTCAGGAAGTTTTTTTCTAAGCTTTTGCTCAGTTTCGGCAGGCGTTTTTGATTTTATGTATCCCCACCGGTTGGTTATTCTGTGAACATGTGTGTCAACACAAATTCCCGGTTTGCCGAAAGCTTCAGTAACTACAAGATTCGCAGTTTTTCTGCCCACACCTTCCAATGTAAGAAGCTCATCTATTTCGTCAGGGACAATTCCGTCAAAATTTGTTATTAAAGATTTGCAGATGTTAATAATCTGTTTTGACTTTTGGTTATAAAAACCAACAGGATAAATAAGTTGGGCTATTTTTTCTGACCCGAGTTTAAGCATTTTTTCCGGGGAGACGGCTTTCGCAAAAAGACGTTCGGAAGCCGTATGAGTAACTTCATCTTTTGTTCTCAAGCTGAGAATACAGGCGATAAGTGTTTTGAACGGGTCTCGCTTGATTTTCTTAAGAGAAAGATAAGGAACGTTCCATTCTTTAACATCCCTTTCAATAGTTTTCAAAGCGAAATTAATATCAAATTTTTTCATACCAGTATTATTATTTTTTATTGCAGAACGATTTAATTGCAGGACAATTATTTTTAAATACTAAATTTATTTTGTACTCAAAATTAATTTCCTTTTGAATTGACTTTAGAGTTAAATTATACTAAAATACAAAAGCATAGTCAAAGCATATTTTTTTATTAATATTAACACAATTTTATTATGACAACTCGTGAAAAGTTCTTGGAAGTCATGGATTTCAAACAGGTGAAAGAATTCCCGTTCACCGAATTTATGGGCTTCTGGCCTGAAACACGCGAAGCATGGAAAGATATTATTCCAAAAAACGAAGATATTTTCAATCATTTTGGAATTTTTTATTCGCGGGCCTTTTGCTTTCGGCAGAGATTTTAAAGAGTTCAACCAGTACATGATGCTGTTTTATGACGACAAGGAATTAGTCGCGGAAATGTTTGAGTTACAGGTTGATTTCATGATGAAACTTTGGGAAAAAGCTCTCAATGATATTGAAGTTGACATGGTATATATCGGTGAAGATATGGCATACAAAAATGGCCCGATGGTTTCCAGGGATTTTTTTGAAGAACTTATTTTCCCACAATACAAAAAATTAACGGGCTATTTTATTTAAAAGGCTATGGTGTAAAAAATATTTTTCTTGATTCTGATGGAAATATTGAAGTTATTCTTCCGCTGATAGTAGAAAGCGGAATAGATGGGATTTTGCCGCTGGAAAATGCTGCCGGAATGGACTCGTTAAAAATACGAGAACAGTTTCCGAAATTAAAAATGATAGGCAGGCTTGACAAAATGAAAATAGCGGCAGGCGGAGAAGCTAAGGAAAATGAAATACAGAAAGCCAAAACATTATGCGAGCAGGGAGGATATTTGCCGAGTTTCGACCATTCCGTCCCGCCGATTATTTCTTATGAAGGTTATTGCGATTATTTGGAAAAGTTGAGAGAGGAGATTTAGGACTTTTTATTACAAATTGCAAATTGCCAATTTTAAATTTTAAATTTATTAGACCTTACAACTTTTTAACCTTATTAACAACCCACTTAATCTCACCCAGCATACGCGGTCAGAGACCTTATATTAAGACAAAGGATTTATCATGACAAAAAATATTCTGACAACAGTATTAGTATTAATGATTGCAAGCTGCGTATCCAATCCGGTTTGTAAAAACAAAGAAAAAAATAAATCTTCTGTTATGTTAAATTTTCAAAATTTGTCATGGGTTTGGGCCCCACAAGATTCACCACCCAATACCAGCGCACAGCCCGGCACCTGTTACTTTCGCAAAACTTTTCAAGTGGCAAATCCCAAAGCCATAAAAGATGCCTACATAACTATAACATCCGATGATTCAAACAAAGTTTTTCTGAATGGAAAAAACATCGGAGAAAATAACGATTGGTTGGAAGTCAAAGCATATCCGTTAGACAAATATTTAGAACAGGGGATAAATGTAATAGCGATAGAAGCTTTTAATAAAGGAACAGCTCCAAATCCTGCCGGACTCCTCGGAGGCATAGTTATCACATTTACTGATGACACCCTACCTATAGAAATCCCGATAGACTCAAGCTGGAAAGTCTCAAAAAAGTCAGCTGCGAATTGGAAATTGGCGGGTTTTAACGACAGCAAATGGCAAAACGCGAATCCGTTTGCAAAGTACGGAATAGATCCCTGGGGGGTAATGCCATTGCCGGCAACTATTCCTGGAAATTTTCCTGAATTTATAGTTCCCGGCGCGGAAAAAGAAATGGCAACCGTTAAAGAATTATTCCTGCATCATTTCCCAAATTCACACAATGAAATGGCTCTGTGGGACTGCTGGCTTCCAATGTCGGTTATATGGCCTGCAACAGGCATAAGGAACAGCAATCCTAAACAAATATTTTACAGAAATGCCCTTTCACAAAAAAGAATCAGTGATAAAGGTTATGTTTCCACTCAACAACATCGCGGGCTTGGACACCCTGAAGGGTGGCCATTCCCGATTTGGCAGCAAGGCTTTGGAATAGGCTGGCATTTTGAAATGCCGCCTGGAATTGGTGTTGCATACGGAATAAAGACTCTTACAAACGTATCAAACTGGAAAATAACCGGCGCAAAAACTTTAGGGATTAATGAAAAGGATGGTTGGCAGCTTAAGCTTACAAAAGCTGATGCAACTATTGAGCCTCCGAAATTTTCTGTGGCAAATCAAGTTGCTCCTTTTTTTCGGCTTGAATGGACAATGAAATCACACGCTAAAGCGTGGACTCCAACAAAACCATTTTTGGAGTGGACCTCTGTAAAATATCCGGGGTTTGATTCTTCACAACGCGTATATTTTTCTGCAATAACTCCAGAAGACGGACAGGTTTTTACGATGATTCCGATGTACAAATCCCCTCTTTGGACAGCAAGTGATACAGTAACCGCTGTCAGAATAAATTTCGATAACACGCCGGGAACAAAAATTAATATCCAGGCGCTATTCACAGCAGTTGATACGCGGCACAACATAAATAATTCTTCATATTTAAGCGGTTGCGCGGATTACATAAACTGGACAGGCGATAAATGTTTTCTGAAAGAAAACATAGAGAAAATGCGGCTTGCATTAAATTATATGATAGAAGAGTTTCAGATTGAATCTAACAAATTTGTTTTTACGCCTTGGATTGGACATGATGGAACAAGCGCTATTTTTTATAATGAAAAAGGAGAAAAACAAATTCGGCACGGACATGGAATCGGAAGCAGTTATATGGATTTACTACCTGCTGGTGGCAATGATTATCAAGCAACAATTTATGCTTATAACGCATTAAAAGCCATGTCAAAAATGGAGAAAGAAATAGAAAATCATCCCGAATGGGGAATTTCTAAAAAAGGAAAAAAGTTTGACTCGAAGAAACTTTCGAAGCTTGCGGACGAAGTCAAAAAAACTTCTCAAAAAACTTTTTGGAATGAAAAAACAGGACGGTTTGTTGCGGCGATAGATGTAAACGGAAAAGCTTATGATTTTGGTTACACTTTGCCAAACTGCGAATCTATTTATTATGGAATAGCTTCTCCAAAACAGGAAAAATCAATAATGAGTTGGTTGGATGGAAAACGAATTGTGAAAAACGACACATCGACCGGAAAAGATATATACAGATTTAGGTTTGCGCCGCGGGCGACAACTTTACGAAATACAAATTATTATACTTACGCCTGGACAGGGCCGGAATCAATTCCGTTCGGCAACCAAATTCAGGACGGCGGCGCTGTTCTCGGTTTTTCGTTTCAGGATTTAATGGCTAGATTAAAAAGCAATGGTCCTGACGATGCCTGGCTTCGTCTCAAAGAAATTATTAAATGGTTTGACGAAGTTCAAGACGAAGGCGGTTACAGAAAATATTACGCAAACGATCCCAAACGCGGAACAATGCAAGGCGGAGGCCCTCCAGGCGGTCTCGGCATGGATTTTGAATTTGTAGAAAGCATTCTTGTTCCACAAGTTATGCTTTACGGTTTTATGGGGTTTGAACCACGGATCGATGGTTTTGCTATCAACCCACAGTTGCCGAAAAGCTGGCCGAAATTAACAATTACACAAATTCTGTTTCACAATAAACCGATAAAAATAACTGTATCGAAAAATAAAATTTCGATAGATATTTCCTGCAGAAGCAATTATTTAAAAGTTTTCCCGCCAAAAGGAAAATGGACAGCAAAATATTTTGATAAAAACGGAAAAAAAATCAAATCAGAAAAGTTTGACGTAACAGAAAAGAAACCGGGAATTCCCCTCGGAGAAAAAGGAAGTGTTAGGGTGGAGTTAATGGTTAATGGTTAATGGTTATCGGTTTGTTGCAAGATTTTTTCAATCGACATTTTTTGTTGATTGCAAACGACACATATAAGCCTCAATTTATGTCGATTGAAAAGCCCGGCATACCACTCACTTAAACAAATCTAACAAAATGCTGAAAATGAAGAATGAGTTAAGCGGATTGCCGATTGCGCCCGTGATGTCAGAGCTCGCGAAGGAGCATATTAACAAGATTCCAAATAAAATCCCGTTTGTTTTTATCGACTCTTGTATTGGCAATAATTATCTTTCTTATATAGGGCAAAATTCATTTAATAGCGGAGCCCTTTCCGGAAAACTTATGGATTTGTCCGTAAGAATAACAGGCTCTATTGCTGTAATTAATGTTATTTCTAATGATTATCATATTGACAACAGGATAAAAGGATTTTTATCTTATTTTAAGAAACTTAAAAAACATAAAGTAATTAATTGCCATCTTGAAGAAGGTAAAGATTTAAGAGATTTTGTTAATTCAATTATTAAAGATAATAAAGACTTGCGGTGTATCTTTGTTCCCAGCGTTTACGTAGGAAAAATCGCTGAATACACTAAAAACAAGAAACTGAGTATCATTGGATATGACTTGACTAAACAGAACGAATCTTATGTAAAAACCGGGCGCATTGATTTTTTGATTAACCAGCGGCCGGAATTGCAGGGCCATCACGGAATTCTAACTCTTTTTAGAAAAATTGTGCTTAAAGAAAAAGTAGATAAAAATTAGGTTTGAATTCTGAACTTCCTGAATCATTTAAAAAATAAACATTATGACAAAAGATTGGAACAAAACACCAAAAGTGACAGCGAAACCGGATTTTGGAAATCTTCTTGCGGTTCTAAAACGCGGGAAACCGAAACGGCCAACCCTTTTTGAGTTTTTTCTCAATATTCCTTTGTACGCAAGGTTGTCCGGAGAAACTATCGAAGGTATGCCGACGGGATTAAGCGAATATTATCCTTTTATTCACGCTTTCAAGAACGCGGGGTATGACTATTCGACTTTCATTGTTCCTGGCTTTGAATTTTCCGCTGATGAAGTAGAAAAAAAGCTTCTTACTCGATTAATGAAGGGGCCGTCATAACTGACCGTGCTTCTTTTGAATCGTATAATTGGCAAGACCCCGACGCAGCCGATTATAATATTTTAAAAAGAATAGCTCCGGAAATCCCAAAGGGTATGAAACTTGTTGTGGCGGGACCTTGCGGAGTGCTTGAAAATGTCATCAGACTTGTTGGTTATGATAATTTGTGCTTTATGTTAGTTGACGATCATCAGCTTACTTATGACATTTTTGAGAATGTTGGTTCGAGGCTTGTAAAATATTATACAAATACTGTAAAATATAACAGTGTTGGAGCTATTATTTCCAATGATGACTGGGGGTTCAAATCCCAGACCTTGCTTTCTCCGGACGACATGCGGCGCTATATTTTTCCGTGGCACAAAGAAATAGTGGAAGTGGCGCACGCGGCGGGAAAACCTGCCATCCTGCATTCATGCGGCTGTCTTTTTTCCGTCATGGATGATATAATTGATGATATGAAATATGATGGAAAGCATTCTTACGAAGATATTATTCAGCCAGTGGAAGAAGCATATGAAGAATTCAGCGAAAGAATAGCAATTATGGGAGGAATAGACGTAGATTTTGTCTGCAGACATTCCCCGGAAGAAGTTTATACCCGTTCAAAAAAGATGCTGGAAAAGGCGGAAGCGAAAGGAGGTTATGCTTTAGGAACAGGAAACAGCGTTCCGGAATTTCTGCCGGACGAAAACTATTTCGCGATGATTCGCGCGGCGATAGAAACGCGCATATTGTAGCCGCGGCTTGCCAGCCTCGTTTTTGGGGAAAACATAAAACCGAAAACAACTGTTTCGCATGAAACGCCGATAGCAATCGGTGGCTACAAAAGATTATCGACATAAGCCTTAACCGACAACAAAACTATGACTAAACTTACTACAAAAGAAAGATTTACAAGGATGTATGAACACAAAGAAGCTGACCGCATCCCCATTATTGATTATCCCTGGCCGGCTACTATTGAAAGATGGCAGAGCGAAGGTTTGCCAAAAGATATGGACTATGTAGATTATTTTGATATAGACCATTATGAATGTATTTTTGCTGATAATTCTCCACGATTTGAAGAGAAAACTGTTGAAGAAACTGATGAGTATATTACTACAACAACCCCCTGGGGAACAACTTTAAGGAACTGGAAACATGCAGCTTCTACTCCGGAATTTTTGGATTTTACAATAATTGACCCGGATTCCTGGAAAAAAGCTAAAGAAAGAATGGTTCCTTCTAAAGACAGAATTGATTGGAAATTATTAGAGAAAAATTACAAAAAATGGCGCGAAAAAGGCGCCTGGCTTTTAGCAAGTATGTTTTTCGGGTTCGATGTTACTCATTCCTGGGTCGTCGGAACTGAGCGATTACTTATGGCGATGATAGAAAAACCTGACTGGTGTCGCGACATGTTTTCCCATCAGTTGGATGTTAACCTCGCGCTTCTTGATATGATCTGGGATGCCGGTTATGAATTTGATTCTATTTTCTGGTGTGATGATATGGGCTATAAAGGAACCCAGTTTTTTTCGCTTGATATGTATCGCGAACTTTTGAAACCTTATCATCAAAAAGCTATTGACTGGGCGCACGCAAAAGGAATAAAAGCCCATCTTCATTCGTGCGGTGATGTTAATCCTATTATTCCGGAACTTATCAGTATGGGACTTGATGCTCTTAATCCTCTTGAAGTAAAGGCCGGAATGGACCCGTTGAAAATTAAAAAAGAGTTTGGAAATGATTTAGTTTTGCACGGCGGCGTAAATGCTGTTTTATGGGATGAACCTGAAAAAATAAAAGCAGAAATGGAAAGAGTTATTCCTATTTTGAAAGAAAATGGTGGCTATATTTTTTCATCCGATCATTCTGTGCCGTCAAGCGTAAGTTTTGAAGATTTCGGGCATATTATTGAGCTTGCAAAAAAACTTGGATCTTACGAATGAAATAAATGGACATAATGGACACCCGAAACCTGAAACCTTTACATTTTTGACATCCAAAGAAAGAGTTTTAACAGCTTTTGCTCATCAGGAACCTGACAGAGCGCCTATTGATTATTCCGCGAACGCTGGAATTGACGCGGAACTAAAAAAACATTTCGGCGACAAACTTTCTTTTCACGGTTGTATTTCTACAGCCGGGCCAGTGGCTTACGGTTCTGTTCAGGACACAATTGACAACGTTCGCGAAACTTTGGACACAATGAAGCCGGGCGGGGGATACGCTATTGCTCCGTCTCATGCTTTGCAGGACAATTCGCCGGTTGAAAATGTAGTGGCGATGTATGAAGCGGTAATAGATTTCGGAAAATATTGAATTATCATGTTTAAAATAAAAATTCTTGAAAACAAAGAAATGTGCAGTTTTTGACATTGATTTTGGCGGCTCCGGGAGCAATTAGTTCAGGTTTATTTTTCAACTTCAGCATAATCGTTGGACTTGGACATCAACTACAAATTCATATGTATATTCATATTATTCTCATCGTCGATTAATTGATGTATTAGCCCGCACGGAAAATGCTTTCTGGCTGGGAAGACGGTCAGAGGGGAGATATTCGCATTCATATGCCTTCGCGAGAAATTTCAGTTTCAGTATAACTCCCGAAGCTAGTTCCTGGGTGCAAAAATTTGTTCCTGCGGGAGGAACAGCCGGGAATATTGCGACGGGAAGAACTCTTTATACATCTTCTACCTCTGAACCATCTTATTATTCTACAGATTCTTTTTTTTATGCTTCAATCAAATTTCTTGGTGTTAAGTTCAAGATAGGCACAAATACTCACTATGGTTGGGTAAATGTGCATGCGGGCGATCTGGCTACCAACGCTGTTATTACAGATTATGCTTATGAAGATATCCCCTGCGAGGGTATCGGCGCAGGACACATCATCCCTGAAGCCGGGTCTCTTGCGTTGTTAGCTCGTGGGGCAACTGGCTTGATTTCGTGGTGAAGAAATAAATAGACACCATTTTTAGACATTTTAGTGATAATTTGATATAATTATATAATAGACAAAACATTTTTTGGGGCTGATGGAAAAAAGCTAAAAAAGATTGTAATTAAGTTTCATATTGCTTTTCTTTCATAATAATTATTAATTAAAAATGAGTGACCAAAAGCGAAATAAAACCGATGAAATTCTCGTAGTCGATGATGATTTAATCCTTTTGGAAATACTATATGAGATTCTGAAGAGTAACGGCTATTCTGTTAGGACAGCTTTTGACGGAAATACAGCAATGGAAAGCATTAAGACTAATCCGCCTTCGCTGATCTTGCTGGATATTATGATTCCTGAACCTGACGGCTACCAGATTTGCCTGAAACTTAAGGAATCGGAAGTGACACGTGATATACCTGTGATTTTTTTGAGCGGGTTGCTCGAGCCGCAGGACAAGCTTAAAGCTTTTGACTACGGTGGCGTAGATTATATAACCAAGCCATTTAAGCAGAAAGAAGTTTTAGCGAGGGTTGCCGCTCAAATCAATTTGTGTGAAGCCCGGGAAGAAATTAAGGAGAAAGTTGAGCTCCTTCAACAGGAAATTTTGGAACGCAAGCGCGCGGAAGAGGAATTGAATAAACACAAACAACGCCTCTCAGAATTAGTGGCAGAGCGGACAAAAGAACTTGTTGAAACAAACAACAAGCTTCGGAATGAGATAGAAGAAAAAAACAAGGTGGAACTGGAGCGGGAAAAATTAATAGAAGATTTAAAAGAGGCGCTTGCGAAAATAAAAAGCCTTAGCGGATTGCTTCCCATGTGCGCTTCATGCAAGAAAATTAGAAATGATAAAGGGTATTGGGAACAAGTCGAAACTTTTATTTCAAATCATTCAGAAGCTGAGTTTAGCCATTCTCTTTGCCCGGAATGCTTGAAGACGCTCTATCCTGAAATCGAATAGCGCCATTTAGAAAATTATTTTTGTATTCGGAAATAATTCCACGCAAATATTTCAAGTGATATGAATTTAAAATTTATTTTAAAATTCTCATCCAAAAATTTATATAATTAATTATACTAATAACAAAACCGTAGTTTGTTCAAACCAAGCTGCGAAAGTTTTTTATATCTTTTTTTGAAGTAATGTAATAAAGCAGGAAACCATGAATAAGTCAATTCGAATACTGTATATAGATGAAAATACGTCGGACAGGAAATTGATTTGCGATGTATTGAATAAAAATCATGGGCAATTTGAACTTGCTGAAGCTGACAACCGCCAAAAGTTTAAGAAGCTGCTTGAAGAAAGTGATTTTGATATTATTCTTGCAGATTTTAACGCATCAGGCTCTAACGGCTATGATGCAATTGACACAGCCAAAGAGAAAAATCCTGAAGCGCCTGTAATTTTAGCAGTGGATTCCGGAGCTGACGATATAGGGATTGAAGGAATAAACCACGGAGCTTCCGACTACATTGTAAAATCTTCTTCCAACCTAAGACTCCTTCCGATTTTAATAAATACAACATTAGAAAAAAAATATTTAAATGGCGGTGAAGAAACCGCTTTGGAACTTCTAAAGTTTGAAAGAGATAATTTAAACAAGATTTTCGAGGCAATGTCGGATGGAATTTATATTATTGACGAAAATTATAATATTCAAAATGCAAACGATGCTCTTGTAAAAGAATTCGGGGATTATAAAGGCCGAAAGTGCTATGAATATTTTAACAAAAAGGATGAGATTTGTTCGTGGTGCCAAAACCAGTATGTATGGTCAGGCAAGACCGTTCGATGGGAAGGCGAGCTTATTAGAAACGGAAAGACTTATGATATATTGGATATTCCAATTACATTATCTGACGGGAGTATTGGAAAGCTGGCAATTCTACACGATTTATCTGAACGGATAGAGGCGGAGGCAGCTTCACTCGAACACGATAAGTCAGAAAAACAATTTCAAGAGAAATTGATTGTGCTTTGTAATGTTTATGTTAAACTGCTTGAATGTAAAACGGAAGACGAATTGTGGAAACAGGCGATAGAAAAGGGAAAGGAAGAGTTGGGGTTCGGCAGGTTAAAAATATGGTTAAATACAAAAAGCCAAGACGAAAAACTGGTAGTTTACGCGACAAGTTCAAATAGTTCCACAGTTGATGAACGGCATTTTCTAACCAAAGCAAAACCCGGAAGCGCGATGGCGGAAGCAGACGCCCCTGATGCTCATGTTTTCTATAAAGAGAAAGATGATGTTATTGATGACCTTACCGGAGAAGTGTTAGGGCAGGCTGCGCATGCTGCAGCTCCTATCTGTGCAGGCAATAAAAATATTGGGGGGATTGTGACTGACAATTATCAGTCGAAGGAGCCGATAACAGAAAAAGACCGTGAGATTCTAATGCTTTATTCCGTGTTTTTAGGGAGTCTTTGTTCACGGCTTCAGGTCGCAAGAAAAGTAAAGTCTGAGGAGAAAGAAGAAAAGGATTCCGGGCAGCAGGAACCTGAAGTTCAGAAGTTTGACAGCTTAGGCGAGCTTGCCGGGGATGTTGCGAAAGAATTCAATGATATTTTCATGGCTGTTATAGGAAATGCCGATATAGCTCTGCATAACCTTTCCCCGCATTCTCCAGTAAGGGATGAATTGGATGAGATTAAACAAGCGTTGCTGCACGGAAGCAAGTTGTGTAAACAGATGCTTGCATATTCATCTAAAAGCAAATTTGAGATAGAGCCGCTTCATCCGGGAGCCTTTGTAAAAGAGATGAATTATTTAATTGAAGCTTCGGTTCCTGAAAATGTCTCGCTGAAATATAGTTTTGCGGAAGATCTTTCCGAGTTTGAGGGAGATTCATTTCAGGTTCGCCAGGTGATTTTAAACATGGTAAAAAAAGCCGTGGAAGACATTGGCGTTAACAAAGGAGTAATAAATATTTCTACTGGCGCAATGCACTGTGACCGCGCTTATCTTGACACACTGGATCCCATATTTAAAGAAAAAGCGGGTTATGATTTGCCGGAAGGTGAATACACTTACATTCAGGTTTCTGACGACGGCCACGGAATGGGAAAAAAAACCCAGGAAGAATTTTTTAACAAAGTATTTGTTGCAAACCATTCAAAAATAAAAATTGGAATGGCGGCTGTTCTTGCAATTGTCAGAAAGCACAAAGGCGCGATAAAAATTTACAGTGAACCGGGTTTCGGAACAACTTATAAAGTATTCTTTCCCGCAATGGATTTCAAAGAGGCAGAACAGAAAGAAGCAGAGAAATCCCCTGTGAAAACTGAAAATTGGAAAGGCTCAGGAACAGTTCTATTTGTTGATGATGAAGAAGCAGTCCGAAGGGTGGGCGAAAGAATGCTTGAAGACTTGGGATTTGAAGTTGTTACCGCGAAAGACGGTCGAAACGCCGTTGAAATTTACAGAAAAAGAAAAGATGATTTTGTTTGTGTCATCCTTGATTTGGTTATGCCAAGGCTGGACGGAGAACAAGCTTACAGGGAGTTGCGAGTTATAAATCAGGATGCTAAAGTTATACTTGTGAGCGGCTTTGATAAAGATGAGGCCACGCGGCGATTCGCGGGGAAAGGCCTTTCGGGTTTTATTCAAAAGCCATATAATGAAGGACAGCTTGCTGATAAACTGCGGGAAGTGATAAGTTAAAATCTTCCCAATATTTATGCGGCTTTTTAATAACTCAAAATTTGTTTTGCACTTTAATCTGAAAAAAATGAAAACAACTTATACACATTATATTTATAATAAAGATATTCTTGTGTTTGATGCGGACAAGGCGGAACTGAAGAGTATAAAGAATATTCTTAAAAAAGCCGGTTATACGGTGCATACAGCTTCCGACGGCAAGTCGGCTATGAACAAAGCGGATAATAAACTTCCTTCCCTGATACTTTTGGATTATTTAACAGCAAGCGAGGAGATATTCGTTTTTTGCCGGCAGCTGAAGCAGGCTAAAAAAACAAAAGATATTCCGGTCATATTTTTCATTTCTTTAGAAAACCAGGAAGAAAAAGATAAAGCTTTCGAGCTTGGTGCAGCAGATTATATTACAAAACCTGTTGAGTCTGAAGAATTGCTGGCGCGTGTTGACTTGCACATGAAACTGCGGGAGGCGCAGCATGAAATTACGGAGAAAAATCTTCAGCTTCAAGAAGAAAGAAGGGAGCGTAAAAAAGTCGTGCTCGAAATGGAAATAGAGCAGAAAAACTTTCGCAACATTTTCGAGTCTATACAGGATGGAGCATACATTTCAGACATGGATTACAACATTCTTTATGCAAACGATTTTCTTATTAAAAAGTTCGGCAAGTACAAAGGCAGGAAATGCTATGAATATTTTCGGGGCAGAAAGGATGTTTGCCCGTGGTGCGAAAACAAGAAAATTCTTGAAGAGAAGTCTTTTCGCGGGCAATCTTCTCATATTACTGAAGGAAAAATTTATGAAGTAATCGCGGCACCATTGATTTTTGCGGACGGAAGAATGGGGAAACTGGAGATTTTTCATGATGTGACGAAGCAAAAACAAACAGAAAACGCGCTTCGAAGATCTGAAGAGATGCTTCAGCTTGTTCTTAACAATACTCCGCATATAGTATTCTGGAAAGACAAAGATTCTGTGTTTCTCGGGTGCAACCAGGCTTTCGCGGATTATTTCGGACTTGAGTCGCCCGAAGATGTGGTTGGAAAAACCGACTATGAATTCTCCCTTTCAAAGCAGGAAGCAGCTTCATACAGGGAAAGAGACAAACGTGTTTTAGAAACCGGGGAACCTGAATACCATGTTATAGAAAAGATTGTAAGGCACGACGGTATAGAAACCTGGCAAGATGTCAGCAGGTTGCCGCTGAAAGATGAGAAAGGAAAAGTTGTTGGTGTTCTTGTTACCGTGGAAGATATTACAAAAAGAAAACAAATTGATGACCTTATCAGAGACAAAGAAGAACAGTTCCGAAATATTATAAACCACAGTACTAATGCATTTTACTCGCACACACCCGACCATGTGCTTACTTATATGAGTCCCCAGATAGAGAAATTTTTAGGGTATTCGCCTGAAGAGACTTTGGTGAAGTGGACAGAGCTTGTTTCAGACAATCCTATTAATAAATTAGCTTATGAGATCACTTGCCGGGCAATTGAAACAGGAGAAGCGCAGGAACCTTATATGGTCGAACTTGTAAGTAAATCGGGCGAAAAGGTGCTAGTTGAAGTTCGCGAAGCGCCTGTGGTTGTTGACGGGAAAACCGTTTCTATTGTTGGCTCGTTAACAGATATTACAGAGCGCAAGAAGATGGAAGAAAAGCAGCTCGCTCACTTATACTTTATCAAAAAACTTGAACGGATAGATGAAGTTATGCGCAAATCAACTGATTTTGACAAAATGTTAAGCGAAGTGCTTGATAATGTTCTTGAAATATTTCAATGTGACCGTGCATGGCTGGAGTATCCCTGCGACCCCGAGGCAGAAAAGTGGTGGATTCCGATGGAGCGCACAGTTCCTGAATTTCCCGGCGCTTATCCTTTAAAAAAAGAAATGGTAGTGAATCATGAATCTGCCAAAACATTCCGCAAGGCTTTGGAGACAGATGATGTGATTACAAAAGACTACCGTAAGCCGGGAATGGCTAGTGAAACGTCAAGGCACTTTTCCATTTTAAACGAGATGCACATGGCATTTTATCCGCAAACAGGCAAGCCATGGATGTTTGGTATTCACCAGTGTATGAGGTATCGGGAATGGACAGAAGACGAAAAAGATCTTTTCAAAGAAATTGGAAGGCGCATCGGTGACAGTGTAAGTGTAATGCTTTCTTTTAAGGAATTGCGCGCCAGCGAAGAAAAAGAACGGGATTTTCAGGAAAAGCTTACAGAGTTGCTTGGTGTAACGTCCGAGCTTTCCCAATGTACCGAGGAGACGGAACTCTGGAAACAGGCAGTTGAACTAGGACGAAGCAAATTAGGATTCGACCGCATGGGCATCTGGGTTAAGACAGAAAAAACCGGAGAAATGCGTGGAACATTCGGCACAGATATTGACGGCAACCTGGTTGATGAGCGGAAATTAAAAGGCTTAACTGATCCCGAATGCGCGATGGGGCGTGCTCTTGAATTAAAAACTTCATGTTATTATGTAGAGAACGAAGAAGTTATGGATAAATTAAATAAGAAAATAATTGGACATTCCGAGCGGGCCGTCGCTCCTCTTTGGGATGGAGATAATGTCATAGGCGGAATTTCTACTGACAATTTTCTTCAAAAAAAAACTATAACAGAAAACGACCGTGAATTACTAAAGCTATATGCTTCTTTTCTCGGACATTTGGCAAGCCGTATTCGTAAGGAAGAAAAAGAGCGTGACCTACAAAAAAATCTTGCCGCGCTTCATGACGTGTCAATTGAATTATCTCATTGCAAGACTGAAGTCGACCTTTGGAAACAAGCCGTAAAACTTGGAAGAAGCCGGCTGGGATTCGACCGCCTCGGAATCTGGCTGAAAACAGAAGAACCCAATATTATGAGGGGAACTTATCTCACAGATTTAAATGGAGATTTGACTGATGAAAAAAACTTTTTATATACTCAAGGCGTTAAACCGGGAACATTGTTAGATGATGCTATAAACTCAAGATCATCTTTCTATTTCAAGAGAAATGATGAAATATTTGCCGGAAATGAAGTCGTGGGACATGCAGACCATGCTGTTGTTCCTCTCTGGGATGGAGACATTGTCATAGGTTTGATTTCAACTGACAATTTTATTCGGAAAGAACCTATTACTAACAATGAAATCGAGTTGCTTAAGCTTTACGCTTCGGCTCTGGGCCACCTCGTGCAGCGCCTTAGGGAAGAAAAAAGGATAAAACTATTGAACCGCCTGGAGGAAAATCTTCTCAAGCCGGGAACATTACATGAAAAATTAAAACGCATTACTGATGGAATAGTAGATATTTTCTCCGCAGATTTTGCCCGCGTTTGGATGATCATGCCGGGGGATTCCTGCCGCACCGGATGCGTGCATGCAAAAGTCAAAGAAGGGCCACACGTATGTACACAAAGAAACAAATGTCTTCACTTGACAGCGAGTTCCGGCCGTTACACTCATATTGACGGGGAAACGCACAGGCGGGTTCCGTTAGGATGCTACAAAATCGGGCGAGTAGCCGCCGGCAAAAATCACGGATTTTTAACTAATGATGTGGTTAATGACCCGCGCGTCCACAATCACGACTGGGCAAAAGAGCTTGGGCTTGTTTCTTTTATGGGCTACCGGCTTACAACTCATGACGGGTTTCCTCTTGGCGTACTTGCCCTTTTCAGCAAGTGGCCGATTTCAGCTAACGAAAAAAACCTGTTTCAGTCGATCGCTAACGCGGCTTCCGAAGTTATTCTTTCCGCAAGCGAGGAGGAGACCCGAATGGAACTCGAACGAAAGATGCTCCACGCCCAAAAGTTGGAGAGCCTCGGTGTTCTTGCCGGAGGAATCGCCCATGATTTTAATAATATTCTGATGGCCATTCTCGGGTATTCAGATTTGATTTTGAAAGATCTTCCGAGCTACTCTCCCGTGCGTGAAGACATTTTAGAAATTAAAAAAGCATCTTCCCGTGCCGCGGAACTCTCACAGCAAATGCTTGCATATTCCGGAAAAGGAAGTTTCATCGAAGAACCGATTGATATAGGTGCACTTGTAAAAGAAATGACGCACATGCTTGAAGTTTCAATTTCAAAAAAAGCTGTGTTGAAGTTTAAGTTGGCTGAAAATTTGCCTAAATTTGAAGGGGATGCCACTCAAATCAGGCAAATCATAATGAATATGATCACAAATGCTTCGGAAGCTATTGGCGACCAAAGCGGAATTATCTCTATATCAACAGGCGCTATGGAGTGCGACCGCGCATACCTGGAAGCCCCTAACTCCGCATTTCATGGGAATTCCATTAATCCGGCACACGAGGGGCTTTATGTTTTTGTCGAAGTTTCCGACACAGGATGTGGCATGGATAAAGAAACACAGGAAAAACTGTTTGACCCGTTTTTTACTACTAAATTTACAGGGCGGGGATTGGGGATGGCAGCGGCTCTCGGCATTGTTCGCGGACACAATGGCATCATAAAAATTTACAGCGAGCCGGGCAAAGGAACTTCTTTCAAAGTACTTTTTCCCGCAACTGAAATTGTTGAAAAAATTCAATGCGAACCAAACGGTAAAGAGCCGGAGGAAAAAAGCTGGAAAGGGTCAGGCACTGTTCTTCTCGCTGATGATGAAGAGACTGTTCGTGTTCTTGGAAAACGGATGCTTGAACTGATTGGATTTTCGGTTTTGACTGCTGATGATGGTCGGCAAGCCGTTGAGATTTTCCGGGAAAAATCAGAAGAAATAGATTGTGTTATTCTTGATTTGACTATGCCTCATCTTGACGGAAACCAGGCTTTCATCGAGATCAACAAAATTCGTTCGGATGTAAAAGTTATTCTTTCAAGCGGTTACAATGAGCATGATGCAACGCAACGGTTTGCTGATGCGGGCCTGGCAGGTTTTATTCAAAAGCCATACAGCATTGACAACCTTTCCGACAAAATGAAAGAAGTGCTGGAATCTTAGAACTTTATACGCTTAATTAATCTAAAAAATTCACGCTTACTCATAAGTATGGCTCGGGAATAACCGGCCCGGCAAAACTGAATTTTTCGTAGCCGACGTTATTTCTCGACATTACCAATCCGTTTGTGCCGGGATTATTAGAATATAGCGTCCCGTTCGTTTCGTAAACTTTTGATTTTCTTCCGAATTCGGACATAGCTAGTCGACCCTTAAAAAGTCAATTTTGAGGCAATTGCAAGGCGATAAGGCGAAGGCGTATTGTAATACGCCGAGCCGAAATCAACGCCGCAATCGGCCAAAATTGGCTTTGCTGCTTTGTTAAAGGATTTCCGAAATCAAAGATTTTGGTTACATTTTTAACAGTCCGAGACGTCCTGTTTTACATTTTTTTGCAAGGTTTTC
>Ga0190284_1000592_pt1 | contig 19668 bp, 18 predicted proteins | sample 48691812_MG_FD_161668 | JGI IMG/M metagenome (GOLD analysis project Ga0190284, IMG submission 161668) | Hydrothermal vent microbial mat bacterial communities from Southern Trench, Guaymas Basin, Mexico - 4869-18-1-2_MG | ecosystem: Environmental > Aquatic > Marine > Hydrothermal vents >...
GGGCCGTCGGCAGTTGGGTCGCCGTCGCTAAAATAGCCAATTTCTCCATCGTCATTACCGTTTAGAATTTCACGATCAATATTTACCATTTTCGCATTTGAATCAATGTTCGTCCAAACAAGTGTAATGGGAGTGGAGGAGCTGAACAAAGAACCATCCAGAGGAGATGGAGAGCTAAACAACGGTTGCATAGTTAAAGATGGAACGGGGGTTACTCCGTCTTCCTGCATAAATGGAATCATTGTCGATTGAGTCATTCCATTGGAATAAGTCACGGTAACTGTGTAATTACCGTCTCCAAATTGGTTCCAATGCGATGTCGGACTGTGATTTAAATATTCCCATTCCAGATGCCCATCCTCTTCAATGAAGAACTCCGAGATATTAATATCAGCCGCTCCGGGGCACTGTACGTATACATTTGTTACCGATAAATCCGTCTCAGCCTCGAATCGGAATTGATAATATTCATCGCCGCTCAAAACCGGATGACTTCGCGTGTAGTCTATCGAAATGTCAAACACGTGATTGGAAATGCCAGGAAGCGTAACCGCATCGAAGTTGTCGCCATAAACCTGACCCGCAGCGATTGGCAGGAGATACACGCCATTGTGGAGAATGAGTGAGAACTCGTCGTTTTCATCCATTCCCCATTCGGTTACATCAAAGCTGGCCAGCGGAACAAATCCGCCACCTTGGTCATACGCGCTGAACAACCTCTTTGCTTGCGAGTTAAAAGCAATGCGAACAATAACCGTGTCGTTGGTGACGTCATTGCTTGCATCAACTTTCCATTCATCATCAGTGGCGGCTTCGGATGAAACTTGGTGATTAGGCACTCCCCCATCTTTTCCCTTCGCCTGCTCCACAGAGAAAAAGGTATCGACCGAGCCGAAGTAAACAAGCATGCCAAACCAGTTTTCCTGGCCAGATGCCATTGATGATGCATCAAGCAGGTTGACGGTTTCGTAGGTGATGGACCAATCCTGTGTGTAGCTTCCACCATTGGCGATCCACCGCCATTCCGTTCCCCGGTCATCGCTTCCTCCACCCGTATGAGTGCCTTCCAGCCGTCCATTGGTTTCGGTAAGGGGGGCTTCTGGATCAGAATAATGGATCGTCCATTTGGCCGGATCCATCGTGTTGTCGTTAAAATCATCCCCGCCCGAAAAGTTGGCCATCGCATGGACACACACCAGCATCAGGATTGCTGAACCATATATTGCAACTTTCATCTCATCTCATCTCCTTTTTCTAGAACCCCGAACCAACCGCTTTAAATTAATGTCCATACTCCTTCCGGACGCGGCGATAGCCCGCGATAACCAGACCGCCGATGCCCAGCAGCAATATCGTTCCCGGTTCCGGAACAACAGACACGGTGCCGCCCGAATACAGGTCGCCGGTATCCCATGAAAGACCGCCTCCAAGCGTCGGCAGATTGGTGACCGAAAACGCGCCGCTGACTCCGCCGTCCCAGTTAAAGAGATCAAAGGCGGCTCCGTTGGTCGGCGAGAATCCGCCGAGCAGAACCAGATCCAGCGTACCGGCAAGCGTTGTCGCGTCGGTAACGGTCAGATGGTCGTATTCCGTTCCGAGGAGATAGCCCGCCAGTTCCATTTCGAGCGTGCCATCGCTTTCAATCGCCAGTGCGCCATTCAGGGTGACATCGGCGGGGGAGAGCCCCGGCGCGAACGTGCCGTGCACCGTCAGGTCGCCGGTGATGCCCGCCGCTTCCAGCCGGCAGCCTGTCGCCAGATCAAATAAGTTGAACAGGGTTCCGCCGACCGCCAACGTGCCGCCGCTGAAATCGAACGTGCCGTTCTGATCGGCATCAAAGTCGCCGGATATGGCCAGTTTTCCATCCTTTTGCAGGTGAACCGCATTGCCGGTATGGATCGTCACCGAGGCGGCCGAAACCGTCCCGCCGTTGGTAACGGTCAGCGAGTTGCCGGAATTCCCGCTGACTCCAATCGCTCCAACCGTCAGGGATCCCGAGTTGTTCCACTCCGACCCCGCGCCGCTCACCGTGACCGAGTTGTTATCAGCAATGCCACCGTAGCTGCTGTAGTATCCGATGGTTCCATCGGTATTATAGACCCGCCCGCCGTCCGTGATGGCGAGTGTGTTGCCGTCGCCAATCCGGCCCACAGTAAGAGAGCCGGAGTTGCTCCAGACCGAGCCTGAACCCGTCACCGTGACCGAGTTGTTGTTCGCGGCACCCACGAATCCAATGGCTCCATCGGTATTATAGACCCGCCCGCCATTCGTGATGGAGAGTGTGTTGCCGATGCCGGCATCACCCACAACAAGATCGTCGGAACTGCTCCAGACGGAACCTGCGCCGCTGACCGTGACGGAGTTATTGTCTGCGCCGTAGCTGTATCCGATGCCTCCCCAGACATTCTCTACCCTCCCGCTGTTCATGATGGAAAGTGTGTTGCCGCTGCCGGATCGACCCACACTAAGACCGCTGGAATTCTTCCAGACCGAGCCGGACCCCGTCACCGTGACCGTGTTCGCGTCGCCTCCGTCTCCGATGGCTGCCCAAGAACTCTCTACCCGCCCGCCGTTGGTGACGGTCAGCGCATTGCCGCTGCCGGATCTGCCCACATAAAGCGAACTGGAATTGTTCCACTCCGAGCCCGATCCGCTCACCGTGACCGTGTTGTTGGACGCGTTGCTGTTACTCCCGATGCTTCCCTCGGTATTATAGACGCGCCCGCCATCCGTGATGGAGAGCGAATTGCCGCTGCCGTAGACGCCCACATAAAGATGGCCGGAATTGCTCCATTCCGAGCCCGTGCCACTCACCGTGACCATGTTGTTAGGCGCACCGCTGTAGTATCCGATGAATCCATAGGCATTCCCCACGTGTCCACCGTCCGTAATGGAGAGTGAATTGCCGCTGCCGTATCTGCCCACATAAAGATAGCCAGAATTATTCCACTCCGAGCCCGCGCCATCCACCGTGACCGTGTTGTTGGAAGCACCGCTTGCGTTTCCGATGCGTCCCTCGGTATTATAGACGCGCCCGCCGTCCGTGATGGAGAGCGAATTGCCGCTGCCGTAGACGCCCACATAAAGATGGCCGGAATTGCTCCATTCCGATCCCGCGCCCGTCACCAGCACCGTGTTGTTGGAAGATCCGACGTTGTACCCAATACACCCGGTATTATTTTTTACGATTCCTCCGTTGGTGACGATCATGGCGTTGTCGGCGGTGTTGTAACCCACATACAGATGCCCGCTCCCCCAGTCCGATGTATCATTGTCAATGATGTTGGTGATCCCGCCGTCAATCGGATTATCGTAACCCCAAACAGGCGAGACGGTAAATGCGATTGCGCAAAGCAGCGCCAAGGTGATTGTCTTCTTCATTGTATTCTTCCTTCCGTTTCATTTGTTTTTTGAAAATTCGCGGTTTTCTGATGAAGCAAAACTGCGCGTTAACGCATTAAAATGTTGCCGCTTAAGCGGCGGTTATCCCGGCGGAGTATTCCTCCATGGGACAGACTTCCTTTCCTTTACATTCTCCTCTATCCATAGCAAATAATGCCCCGCAGGGCGGAATTGGAGAGAATCAATATATTTTCCATCTGTCCAGAAGAAAAGCGGGTTCTTTACCACTTCAGATAGAACTTCAGATAGAACCGTGTGGTATTTTGTCCACATTTTCGACCTTCTAAAAACGTAGTATAGCTACGTGGATATTTCAAGGTCAAAAAACGCAGTATGACTGCGTGATTAAAAAACAATTAGGTCGCAAAATTTCAGAACTGCGGAAGAGCAAAGGCTTGACGCAGGAAAAGCTGGCGGAAAAGGCGAACTATTCCGTTGAGTTCATCAGTTTTGTTGAGCGCGGAATCAATGCGCCTTCCATTGAAGGATGTGCTCGAATAGCCAAAGCCCTCGGTATCCCGCTGAAAGACCTTTTTGATTTCTGATCAACCTCTCGAACAGCCAACCCGTCTGGCATTTCTCAAGATTCTAAATTTCATTGACCGACACGTTTTCATTTTTCTCAGGTTCTTCAAGACAGGCAGATATCTCTGCCAGTCTAGAGCATTTAACGATTGAAACGCCGTAAACATTTTACTATGCTTTGTTCCATGAGCATAGCAACTGAAGGTATTCGTCGGCGGGCGATTGATGCGTATCAAAAGGGTGGAGGGACTCAAGCACAGATCGCTCATTCGTATAATGTGGATATTCGAACCTTTCAACGGTGGCTGGCCCGTTTTAACGAAAGCGGTGAGTTCGCCCCCCGACCCCGTGGACATCGTCAGGCTCTTTTCGATGCGGAGCGTTTGAAAGGTCTCGATCAACTCCTTCAGCAGCATCCAGATGCAACGCTCGAAGAGCTCAAAGTGCTGTGTGGAGTGGATGGATCCATTATGGCCGTCAAGCGGGCTGTGGATCGGCTGGGTTATCGGTATAAAAAAAACGCTCCACGCCAGCGAACAAGAGCGAGAAGACGTTAAGCTGCACCGTGAGCAGTGGCTCGAAGAACTCTCCTCCCTTGACCCTTCGCATCTGGTCTTTATCGATGAATCGGGCGCAAAAACAAACATGACCCGCTTGCGGGGTCGAGCGATGAGAGGACAACGTCTTTTTGCTCTGGCTCCGCATGGTCACTGGTGTACAACCACGATGATTTCATCGGTTCGACTTGATGGAACCACAGCCGCCATGGAGATTGAGGGAGCCAGCGACTCGATTGTGTTTCGAGAGTATGTTCGCCGGATTTTGGCCCCGACTCTTTCCCCGGAAGACATCGTTGTGATGGATAATCTCAGGACTCATTATGATCCGGAAGCGATTTCGCTGATTGAGGCTCGCGGTGCTCGAGTCAAGTTCCTCCCGCCCTACAGCCCGGACTTCAACCCCATCGAAAAAATGTGGAGTAAAATTAAGAACCGGTTGCGCGGGCTGGCCGCCCGCACACAGCAGGAACTCTCCGAGGCGATCACTCAGGCATTTCAGGCCGTAACACCGGAAGATGTAGAAGGGTGGTTTTTTTCGTGTTATATTACGGCATCTCAATCGTGAAATGCTCTAATGTTTATTTCGTCAATACTTCTGGTGGATTTGATCAGCTGCCTGATTTCGCCGCTGATCGCATTAACCTCTTTCAGAACGTCAGAGTTCATGAAGGCCAGCAACTCCTCCGACGCAGAGTCAAGGCAATCAAGTGACTCCTCCATCTCCTGTAAGGATTCATATTCATCTGTGACGGCTTCGAAGGGAGTCGCGCCATCATCGCCAGATGTTAGCTCAAGCATAAGGCTTTCATAAGGGTCGGTTCGCACGATGAGACGTACCAGTAACGTAGACGCGGTGTCCTCACCGCGTTTGACCCTGGATGGAGCGCGGTGAGGACACCGCGTCTACAACTATGCCACTGAAACCTTGATCGACGAGGCGTTGAGCAGGTTCCAGGAAACCGGACACCGCGCATCCACTTCGTGAACGAAGGCTTCCTTTTCTTGGATGCTCATATCGCCGTCAACTTCCACCGATACGCGGATTTCCTTGAAACCAACGGGGTCGGGACTTTCTTTGCCAAGCAGTCCGTCGGTATTAATATCACCTTCGACTTTAATATCCATACCATGCACCGTGAGCTTTTTCTGCATCGCCACGATTCGACCTATCGAACCGATACAGCCTGCCAGCGACAGAAAAAGATATTCGAGCGGCGTCGGCCCCTCATCGTGCCCGCCCATCGCCACAGGCTGGTCGATCACTTTATTGTGTCCGCGCACATTGCTTTCAATTTTAAATTTTTCACCCAGTTTTGTTTCCACGGATACTGTTTTAACTGCCATTGAGTTCTCCTTTCAAACATTTGGACTGCGGTGGGTTGCCATTCCCTTCGGTCATTGCCCCGAACTTTCGGGGCCTCGCTCCTGAAGTCGCGTGCCTGCGCTTTGTTAGCCGAAGCTTGCTTCGGTCTCTTTTAAAACGCGGGGCAAGCCCCGCTCAACAAAGCGCCCCGAAGCTTCGGGGCGCACTCCAAAGAAAATTACAACAGCGAAGTCGCATCCACATCAATCGTACATTTTACCGTTTTCGGCCACTTCATTTTTCCGAAGGCCGCGCGAACCGCTTCGTTCATCGTGCGCGTACGCGCAGCGCGCAGCAGAATCTGCCAGCGGTATTCACCGCGAATGCGGGCAATCGGTGCGGGCATTGCGGGCGAAAGCATCGCCTGGCCTGCCGCGCATTTCTCCAAACACCGAGAGAGCATTTCGCCCGCTTTCTCCACCTCGGCCTCGTTTTTTCCGCGCAGTGTAATGCAGGTCAGATGCGCGCAGGGCGGATAGCCCAGCTCTTTGCGGAACGTCAGCTCCTGATCGCAAAAGCCTTCAAAATCCATACGCCGCGCCGCCTGAACCGCCGGATGGTGCGGCGTATAGGTCTGCACAATCACCTCGCCTTCCGCCTCGCCGCGCCCCGCGCGCCCCGCCACCTGCGTCAAAAGCTGGAATACCCGCTCTCCCGCGCGAAAATCAGCCATATGCAGCGCGTGGTCGGGATTCACCACGCCGACCAGCGTCACATTCGGAAAATCAAGTCCTTTGGCAATCATCTGTGTGCCGACAAGAATATCAATTTTACCGACCCGGAATTTACCGAGCAGATCGCGGTGCGCATTCTTGCGCCGCATGCTGTCCGAATCCATCCGCTCAATCCGCGCCTTCGGGAACAGCTTGGTCATGACCTCCTCAATTTTTTCCGTCCCCGCGCCCGCATATTTAAACAGGTCGGATTTGCATTCCGGGCAGCGCGGCGGAACCGGCTTTTCGCCGCCGCACATATGGCAGACCAGCCGTGCCCGCGCCTTATGATAGGTCATGCCGACGCTGCAGTGTTCGCATTCGGCCACATAGCCGCAGTCAGGGCAGATCAGCGACGCGGAAAAGCCGCGGCGGTTCAGAAAAATCATCGTCTGCTCCGCGCGGTCGAGCCGCGTGCGGATGGCTTCGATCAGCTCGCGCGAAAAGAGGTGCGGCCTGCCTTCGCGCTGCGCTTCGATACGCATATCCACAATCTGAATCGCGGGCATACGGCGGTCATCCACGCGCAGCGGCAGATCGGCATAGCGATACTTGCCGCTCTTGGCATTGGCGTAGGATTCGAGCGCGGGGGTTGCCGAGCCGAGCACCACCGCACACTTTTCCATGCGGCCGCGCATTACGGCGGTGTCGCGCGCGCTGTAACGCGGCGTCTCGTCCTGCTTGTAGGTCGGCTCGTGCTCCTCGTCCACCACGATCAGGCCGAGGTTGTGCACGGGCGCAAACAGCGCCGAGCGAGCGCCAATCACAATCTGTGCCTCGCCCGAGCGGATGCGGTGCCATTCGTCGTAACGTTCGCCATCCGAAAGCGAGCTGTGCAGCACCGCCACCCGTTCCGGACCGTCTGCAAAGCGCGCGCGGAAGCGGTCGACGGTTTGAGGCGTCAGCGCGATTTCCGGCACCAGCACAATGGCGGCCTGCCCCTGCTCCAATGCGCGGGCAATCGCCTGTAAATACACCTCCGTCTTGCCCGAGCCGGTCACGCCGTGAAGCAAAACGACCGGCGGCTCCGGCTCATCCATTGCCTCAATAATCTGTTTAAGCGCGTCCGACTGTTGCGACATCAGGTTAAGCGGCTCGGTTTTGAGCAACTCGATACCTTCGTGAGGGTCGCGATAGACCGATTCGCTCGAAATCGTCACCAGCCCCTTCTTCTCCAGCGTTTTCACCGGCGAAGCCGTCACTTCTGCTGCAGCGATTAATTCGGACAGGAGCATCGGGCCCTCTCTTTCCAGAATTTGGATAACGGCCTGCTGTTTTGGAGACAAAGGTGGAAGCGGCATCCCTGCCGCTTGAGAAAGAGGCTGGAAGCCTCTTCCACTCTGTTTCGGATTGTCTTGAATGTATTTGCGAATCTGGGTCATCTGTCGCTCGTTTCGCACGATATGATCGAACGATTCCTTCTGCCAAACGGCAGAACCTTTCGTTCCGCTCAAACGATTCAGTTCATTTGCGGTATAGGATTTCCAACCATGTAGAATATCTGACAGAAGGTTGTCTGCCAGCGGCGAAACCAAGACATGCACATGATTGGGCATCACAACAAACTCATGAAGCCGGTAGCGTTCCCCATCAAATTTCTTTAAGGCATTTTCGACCCGTTTTTTTTCTTCGCCTCCGGCGAGCCGGCAACTGCCATATCCGGCATCCATCCAGTTTTGCAAGCGGTCGGGAAACAGCTGATAGTATTCGTGCCGGGTTGCTTCATCATGCGGTTCAGGGTGTTCTTTCAGCCACAAAACTTTTTCCTGTTTCCATTGATTCAGTTTTTCCTGCGGCAAAGAGTCCGCCAAACGGAATGTTATGAAATAGGTTGCGCCGTCCTGACGCCAGTGAGGGAGGGTTCCTTTTAGGTCAGCAATCGGTTCTTTTGGATCAAAATAGTTAATCGTAGAAACGGCTTTCTCCGTGTGGCAGAGGCTTCCAGCCTCTGTATCCAGCGGCAGGGATGCCGCTGCCACATTATTAACCAACGAAACCACCAGCTGTTTCTTTTCACCGCGAGCTTTGCGGCGAACGACTGCGGGCAGCACGGCACGCACGCAGGTCTCGAAGGGAGCGAGGTAATAGGCCGACATCCAGTGCGCCAGCTCCATCACCGGCTCGGTGATCAGGGATTTTTCACCCAGCACCTTGCCGATCGCTTTAAGGCCCGAAACCGCCGACTGATCGCTCAGTCCGATCACAAACCCGGTGATGGTGCGCGGCCCGAACGGCACTTCTACCCGCGAGCCGATTTCAACAACCGCCCGGAGCGGTTCGGGGATCAGATAGTCAAACTCCCGGTCCAGCGAGAGGTCAACAGCAACTTTGGCAATGTGGTTCATAATAAATTCGCTATCGGCGAATTTATTCGCCGATGATTTTGACGAGAAGGCGTTTGTCGCGTTTGCCGTCGAATTCGCCGTAGAAGATCTGCTCCCACGGACCGAAGTCGAGTTTGCCGCCGGTAATGGCGCAAACGACTTCGCGGCCCATGATCTGGCGTTTGAGGTGAGCGTCGGCATTATCTTCAAACCCGTTGTGGGAGTACTGACTGTGCGGCTTTTCGGGGGCCAGTTTTTCGAGCCATTTTTCAAAGTCCTGATGAAGCCCGCCCTCGTCGTCGTTGATGAACACGCTGGCGGTGATATGCATCGCATTGACGAGGCAGAGCCCCTCTTTAATGCCGCTTTCGCGAAGGCACTCGTTCACATCGGGCGTGATGTTGATGAACGCGCGCCGCTTCGGCACCTTAAACCAAAGCTCTTTGCGGTATGACTTCATACAGTGATCCTCTTCGCATCTTTCCACAGTTTTTCGAGTTCATACATATTACGCATTTCAAAACTGAAAACGTGCACCATGACGCCGCCGTAATCGACGATGGCCCAGCCGCTGTCCGGCATGCCCGCCGCACGGAAACCTTCATACTGCTCGTTTTTGAACAGCCGCTGGAGACCATCGCTCAACGCCTTGAGATGCGGTGTATTGGCAGCGGTGGCCACCACAAAGTATTCGGCGATATTCGCCACTTCGCGCAGATCGAGCACCGCAATGTTTTTCGCTTTTCTGTCGTCTAAAAATTCAACGGACTTGGTCAGGACTTCCGGCAGTCGTTCACTCATATTGTTCTACTCTCCAAAAAATGTTCAGACAGAGTAGTCAGGAACAAGACGTTTGGCAAAATCATTAAGGGCAAAATCATTTTTCAAAAACCAGCCCAACCCTCTCAATTCGAAGTTGAAAATGATTTTGCCACCCTCTCTTTCATCCGTAGAGATGGTGTTCGAAAATGTACATTTCGACTTCGGGCGGCACAAGATAACGGATGCTTAAACCCTCGGCGAGCCGCATCCGGATTTCAGAAGCGGAAATTTCAATTTCGTGAATCCGGATGAGCCGCTCCATCAGCTTTTCCGTCCATCCGCCTTCGCCAAAGGACTCCGGCGTGACAGGCCCCCCGGAAAGCGCTGCTTTTCCCGCCGCACTTTGCGGGTCTTCGCCGCCGCGCGCAAACGGAACCACCGTGTACTGCGTGAGCAGTTCATCAATATTTCGCCAGAGATGCAGCTCGCTCAGCGAGTCGAGGCCTATGATAAAGAACATCTCCGCACCGGGATGCTCGGCCTGAACCTGCTGCATGGTTTCAAACGTATAGGAAACGCCGCCGCGCCGGAGCTCCATATCTGAAACCTCAAAGGCCGGATTGTCCTCCGCGGCCAGCTGAAGCATAGCGAGGCGGTGTTCGCCGTCCGCCAGCGTATGATCCTGTTTATGCGGCGGAACAGCGGCGGGCACAAAAATCAGCCGGTCGAGTTCCAACTGCTCCACCGCATCCTGCGCCACCGTAAGGTGGCCCATATGCACCGGATCAAACGACCCGCCAAACACCCCGATCCGCTCTGTGGTTTCTTCGTTCACCTCTGGCTCACGCAATCTTCACTTTAAGCTGAGCACCACAAGCCGAGGCATAACGGGCGATGGTCTCAATGGAAACATTACTGCCCCGTTCAACCCGGGAAACAACGCTCTGCGTAGTTCCCATCCGCTCGGCCAGTTGGGATTGTGTCAAATGATTACGTTTACGGACAGACTGCAAATCACGGGCAATCTGATACTCAATATCAAACTCTTCGGAGACCCGTCTGTAGCAGGGCTTCTTGCGGATCGTTGCCGCCTGCTTCGCCTGCGCCGCACTCATTTTTTTCATGTAGCTCTTTTTCTTCACAGAGGAAATATCGCATATATGCGATGATGTGTCATGGATAATTTTCCACTGTTTGGAAAATTATTCTTCCACAAAAACGGCCCGCTCGGCGAGCGGGCCCTACCTTCGCGACTTTGCGGCTTGGCGAGAGATTCTCTTACGCACCCAACTTTTTTTTGAGAAGAGCAATTACGGCGGGGGGATTGGCTTTGCCTCGGCTGGCCTTCATGACGCAGCCCATGAGAGCGTTGATGGAGGCGGCGTTGCCCGCTTTGTACGCCTCAACGGCTTTGGGATTACCCGCGATGGCTTCGTCGGCCCAGATTTCAAGCGCACTGTCGTCGCTGACCTGCGCCATGCCCTTTTCTTCGACAATCGCCTTCGGATCGCCGCCTTCGGTAAAGAGCACTTCGATCAGTTCGTTGGCGGCGCTGGAACTGATCGTTCCGCCCGCGACCAGTTCAGCCACCTGTGCAAGCGTTTCCGCCGTTAGTTCACTGTCAGCAATGCTGATTTCCTTTTCGGTGACAAGGCTGGCCACTTTGCCCATCAGGTAATTGGAAACGAGCTTGTACTGCTTCGTCTTCTGACAGGTCTCATCGAAGAACTCGGAAACCGCTTTTTCGGCGGTGAGCACGCCCGCATCGTATTCCGGCAGGCCGAGTTCACTGACATAGCGCGCGCGACGCTGGGCTGGCAGTTCGGGCAGTTCGCTTCGCCACTGCTCAATCTGTTCAGCAGAGATTTCAACCGGCAGCAGGTCGGGCTCAGGGAAGTAGCGGTAGTCGTGCGCGTCCTCTTTGGTGCGCTGGGAAAAGGTTTCACCGCGATCCGTGTCGTAGCCGCGGGTTTCCTGATCAATCGTTCCTCCGTTTTCGATTACGCCGATCTGGCGATCAATCTCATACTCAATCGCTTCGACGATAAAGCCGAACGAGTTCATGTTTTTGATTTCGACCTTCGCACCGAGTTCCTTCTGCCCGACTGGGCGGACGCTGACGTTGACATCGGAACGCATGTGCCCTTTTTCGAGGTCGCAATCGGAGATGCCGCCGTATTCCATGATCTGCTTAAGCGCGGTCATATAGGCGAGCGCGTCGGACGAAGAGTGCATGCAGGGATTGGAGACAATTTCCATCAGCGCGGTACCGGCGCGGTTGTAATCAACGAGGCTCGCGCCGGAAATGTGCGTATTCTTGGCGGCATTCTCTTCCTGATGAATACGCTCAATCGTGAAGGTCTTCGTTTCCCCGGCAACCTCGGTGGTGAGCTGCCCGCCGAGACAAAGCGGCTCGTCGGCCTGGGTGATCTGATAGTTTTTGGCCATGTCGGGATAAAAATAGTTTTTGCGGTCCCACTTAGAGCGCGGATTGATCCCGCATCCGAGCAGCAGCCCCGCCTTGCAGCAGAGTTCAATGGCGCGCGCGTTCATCACTGGAAGTGCACCCGGATAGCCGAGACAGACCGGACACACATTGGTGTTCGGTTTCGCTCCGTATTCATGTTTGCAGCCGCAGAACATTTTTGTCTGCGTCTTCTGCATCACATGGGTTTCGAGCCCGATACAAGCTTCGTACTTCATAATTCAACTTCTTACCACAGAAGTCACAGAGGCTCAGAGAAATGCGCTATTTAAAAACTCTCTTCTCAGTGTCTCTGTACCCTCTGTGGTTATCTTTTCTAAAATGCCGGTTTCTGTTTATGCCAATCCGTCGCCTGCTCGTAGGCATGACCGACTTTGAGGATGTTCGCCTCTTTAAAGGAGTCACCGATGATCTGCAGGCCGATGGGCAGGCCGTCACTTGAAAATCCGCAAGGCACACTCAAGGCACAGTTGCCAGCAAGGTTGACCGGTGTGGTGAGAATATCGTCGAGATACATCTTGAGCGGATCACCGGTCTTTTCGCCGATTTTATACGCCGGGGTCGGCGTGACCGGCGCGAGAATTGCGTCGCACTGCTTGAATGCTTCGATAAAATCGTTGCGGATCAGGGTGCGGACTTTCTGCGCGCGGAGGTAGTAGGCATCGTAATAGCCGCTCGAAAGTACGTATGTGCCGAGAATGATACGCCGCTTCACCTCCGGCCCGAAACCGGCCGCGCGCGTTTTGCCGTAGAGTTCAATCGGGTCGGCGCCATCCTCGCGCAGGCCGTAGCGGATGCCGTCGAACCGCGCGAGGTTTGCCGACGCTTCCGCCGTTGCAATGATGTAGTAAACCGCAATCGCATATTTCGCGTTCGGCAAACTGACGTCCACGATCTCCGCGCCGAGTTCTTCGCACTTTTTGACCGCCGCGCGCACTGCGGCTTCGACTTCGGGATCCATCCCTTCCACAAAATACTCTTTGGGCAATCCGAGCTTCATGCCCTTGAGGTCATCCGTCAGTGCAGCGGCGTAATCCGGCACCGGCACATCAATCGAAGTGGAATCCGCCGGATCGTGCCCCGAAACAACGCCCAGCAGCAGCGCGGCATCTTTCACCGTTTTGGCGAGCGGGCCGATCTGATCGAGCGACGACGCAAACGCGGTCAGGCCATAGCGCGAAACGCGCCCGTAGGTCGGTTTAAGGCCGACACACCCGCAAAACGCGGCGGGCTGGCGGATTGAGCCGCCGGTATCGGAGCCGAGCGCGGCGACTGCTTCATCAGCAGCCACACAGGCGGCCGAGCCGCCGGAGGAGCCGCCCGGTACGCGCTCCGCATCCCACGGATTGACTGTTTTGCCCAGCCCCGAGTTTTCGGTGCTTGAACCCATCGCGAACTCATCCATATTGACGCGGCCCAGCAGCACCGCACCTGTCTCGCGCAGTTTGGCGACGGCTGTCGCATCGTACGGCGCACTGTAGCCCTCAAGAATTTTTGAACCGCATGTGCAGGGCTGACCCTTCACGTTAAGCAGGTCTTTGATGGCCACCGGTATGCCGAGCAGCGCGCCGGTTGTACCCGTCGCGCGCGCTGCGTCGGCGGCTTTCGCCTGCGCAAGCGCATCGTCGCGGTCAAGGGTCAGATACGCGCCGATTTTGCCGTCGCGCGCATTGATCGCCGCCAGTACATCGCTGACAATATCCACAGACGTACACTCGCCGGCGGCGAGCATCGCACTCAGTTCAGCAATGGTTTTAGTGTTGAGCATTACGATTGATCTATGATTTTGGGCACGACGACCTGTCCGTCGCGCACAGCGGGAAAATTGTCCACTACCGTATCGTGATCGAGGCCCGGCGCGGGTTCATCGGCGCGCAGCACATTGACCAGCGACATCGCGTGCGCCGTCGGTTCGACACCGGTTACGTCGAGTTCCTTAAGCTGCTCGACATATTCGAGCACCTGATTGAGCTGCCCCTGAAACAGCGCGGTCTCCTCCTCCGTGAGGTGAATCCGCGCCAGATGCGCGACATAAGAAACATCGATATGAGTTGCTTCCGCCATGGGTTCTTCCTTAAAAACTAAGTTCAAAATCAAACACAAATCAGAACGAAAAAACACGAAAAAAGATGGATAGTCTGAGCATACGTCCCGATCAGTGGCTTGAGCCGGTTGATTTCCGCTCTTTCTTTGAGCATCCGGAGCGTCCGTTCGAAATTGATCTCGGCTGCGGCAAGGGCCGTTTCCTGCTCGCTCGCGCGGCCAAATTCCCCGAAATCAACTTTCTGGGAATCGACCGCATGCTCAACCGCATCCGGAAAATCGATAAAAAGGCGCTCCGAAAAAGTCTCTCCAACATCCGGCTTTTCCGGGTGGACGGCTATTACGCCGTCACCTACCTGCTCCCGCCTTCGAGCGTGGACACCTGTTATATTTTCTACCCTGACCCGTGGCCCAAAGGGAAACACCATCACAACCGGCTGTTCAACGAGCCGTTCATGAATGCGCTCGCCCGCACCCTCAAACCCGGAGGGAAACTCCATGCCTCGACCGACCACCTGCCCTATTTTGAGGAAATCTACGCACTGCTCAAAAACGACAAACGCTTTGAGGAGACCGGCACCTTCTATCCCTCCGAGGACGAGGTGACGGACTTTGAACTGATTTTCGCTCACAAAACACCGGGACGGTGTTCATTTATTAGAAAAGAGGGTTAACCGCAAATTTACGCTAATTGAATGCGAATATAGGTAGGGCGCGTTCGCCGAACGCGCCGCGGACGGCTCGGCGAGCCGTCCCTACCCGCATCGGAGTTTTGAAATGCCGAAACAAAAACCAGAAGTAAAAATCGAAAGCCGAGGGCTCTATACGCCGCTCGAAAAAGAGGGTAAAGCGCTGCCGAAACTGGTTCGCTTTACCGACGAGATTCCGTGCGAGCCTGGCGTGGAGTTCGGCTACATCCTCCACATCCGTAAAGGCCGCGGAATGAAGCTGACGTTCCAAATTGACCACCCGCCCTTCCTTCGGGACGGCGAAATCGACCCGCCCTTCACCGGCGAGGTCTATGTGCGATCCAACGACTGGAAATTTTTCCTCGGCGACACCACCTGGGAGCCGATTGAAGACAAAGCGGGCGACTGGCGCATCCGCACCTGGCTCGACGGCGACCTTGTCGCTGACCGCACCCTCACCCTCATTCGTTGATTTTCGCCCGTCACTCCGTCCTCCGCTTTAAATCTTAAAAAGAACCATACTTTCGAAAGTATGGTTCTTTTAAACGCTTATATTTAAGCTGCCCGGCGGCAACCTACCTCAAATGCAACGTCCGGAAATACTGTGCAAACCTTTCTTTTCCGCTATGCTGGCCGGTATGAAAATTCTCTTTGCAGGTGATATCGTCGGCAGCGCGGGCCGGCAGGTGTTTCAGCGGGTCACCGAGCGGCTTCGTGATGAGGGGCGGATTGATCTGGTGATCGCCAATGCGGAAAACGGCGCGGGCGGACGCGGGCCGTCGCCGGAAATCGCGGAAGCCCTCCTCGGCGCCGGAGCCGCCGCGCTGACGCTCGGCGACCATACCTTTGACGACAAAAAGCTGATTCCCCTCCTTGAGACCGAGTCGCGGCTGGTCCGCCCAGCCAACCTTCCGCCGGACGCTGCCGGACGCGGCATGACCACCATTGAAACCGGTGAAGGAGCGGTCTGCCTTATTTCACTGATCGGCCGGACGTTTATGAACCCGGCCGACTGCCCGTTCCGTACAGCCGATAAACTGATCGGTATGGCGCAGGCCAAAACGATTTTGGTCGATTTCCATGCCGAGGCGACATCGGAAAAGATTGCGCTGGGCCACTATCTCGACGGGCGCGTCACTGCCGTGCTCGGCACACATACACACGTCCAGACTTCGGATGAAGCGATCCTGCCAAACGGCACGGCCTACATCACTGACCTCGGAATGACCGGCCCGAAGGATTCCGTACTGGGTCGAGAGGTTGAGCCGGTCGTCCAGCGGTTTATCACCGGTATGCCGCAAAAATTTGATGTCTCCAAAAAAGACCCCGCGCTCGAAGGGGTGATCGTCGATGTTGTCATCAAAAGCGGCAAAGCGCACTCCATTGAGCGAATTCGGGAGAGAGCCTGAAATCCAATCATGTTTTATACATTATTTTTATCCACCCGCTTCGCTCGATTTCACAGATTTACAGGATTGAGAATCGCAATCTGTGAAAATCTGCGCAATCTGTGGATGAAAATTTTCTTACAGGTTGAATCTTTTATTCCGGCTCCGGCGGATTGAAATCAAGAGCAGGGTTAAGAATCAGATGAACGAAAAGCGGAAAATCTACAGCGTCACGGAGCTGAATCGCGCGGCGCGCTTTACGCTCGAAAACGGCATTGGCGAGGTGTGGGTCGAGGGCGAAATCTCGCGCCTTACCAAACATTCCAGCGGCCACTGGTATTTCACGCTCAAGGACGAAAAAGCCGCAGTTTCGTGTGCCATGTTCCGGCAGAACAACGCGAGGATCTCTTTTGCACCGAAGGATGGGCTCAAGGTGCGTGTATTCGGACAGGCCAGTCTTTACGAGCCGCGCGGAAATTATCAGCTCATTGTTCGCCAGATGGAGGAAGCAGGCAAAGGGACACGTCAGGAACAGTTTGAAAAACTGAAAGCCAAATTGGCCGCCGAGGGTCTCTTTGACGAAGAGTACAAAAAGCCACTCCCGCTGCTGCCGCAAAAGATCGGTGTGGTGACGTCCCCTACCGGCGCGGCGATCCGCGATATCATCAATGTGCTGACGCGACGCTTTCCAAATCTCGAAATCCTGCTCGCGCCGGTCACGGTACAAGGCGAAGGCGCGGCGGAAAAAATTGCCGCCGCGATCGAGTATTTGAACGCATACAACAAAAACGTAGGACAGGCTTCCAGCCTGTCTGAACCATCGGAGGATGCGCGCTATTTCACACCGTTTCTTCCCCTCGAAATCGCAAAACGTCATTTGCCGCACTGGGAACAGGAAGGTGTCACGTATTTTGTGACATTCCGGCTGGCCGATGCCCTGCCAAAGAAAAAATTGGAACAATGGAAAAGTGAACGTGAACAGTGGCTCAAGACCCATGAAGAACCGTATTCCTCGCAGGAAATGGAGGAATACAGCGAACTTTTCAGTGAGAGAATCAACCAATGGCTGGATACCGGATCAGGCTCCTGCCTTTTAGCAGACCAAGGAAACGCCCGGATTGTCGAAGATGCCTTCCATCACTTTGACGGAGAGCGCTATCATCTGGGCTCATACATCATCATGCCGAATCATATCCATGTACTGATCACCCCCACCCCCGGATATACCTTGCCCTCTATTCTGCATTCTTGGAAATCGTTTACCGCAAACAAAATCAATGAACAGAGAGGACGAAGTGGGCCGGTGTGGCAGGATGAATCGTATGATCATATTGTAAGAAGCCCTGAACAACTGAAGTTCTACACACAGTACATTCAAAAAAACTTCGAACAGTCGAATGGCACTGCTCTGGTGCATATAGACAGGCTGGAAGCCTGTCCTACGTTGGAGAGGCCAATTGACGTGCTGATCGTCGGGCGCGGCGGCGGAAGCCTCGAAGACCTCTGGGCTTTTAATGAAGAAATCGTCGCTCGTGCAATTGCCGCCTCGAAGATTCCAATCATTTCAGCGGTCGGACACGAAATTGATTTTACCATCGCGGACTTTGTCGCGGATCTGCGCGCGCCGACGCCCTCGGCGGCGGCCGAGCTGGCCGTGCAAGTGAAGACCAAACTTGAAACACAGATTACGCGGCTGGCCGCGCGGCTCGGCGGTTCATTGCAAAATCAGGAGCGTGTGCTGCGTGAGCGGCTTCCGGGCCTGCGCCAAACGATGGTGCACGCTTTGCGCAACGGCCTCCAGCGGACACAGCAGAAGATGGACGAAAGCGCGCTGACGCTCGGTCATCTGCTGCAAAGCGCCGTGGCGGAGCGTAAACAGAATCTGCGACGGCTTGAAGTGCAGCTGCGGGCACTGGGCCCGCTGGCGGTGCTCGATCGCGGCTACAGCGTTACGCAGACCGCAGACGGAAAAGTCGTGCGCGACGCGGGAAAACTGAAAAAAGGTGATCTGCTGCACACGCGGCTCGCCAAAGGAACCGTACTTTCAGAAGTCAAAGAGAAGGAGACGTAATCATGGCCGAAAAAACTGTCGATTTTGAAAAATCCCTCGAACGGCTCGAAGCAATTGTCGAGGAGATGGAAAGCGGTGAGCTTTCGCTCGAACAGATGATTAAGCATTTCGAGGAAGGTTCGAAGCTGGTCACGCTCTGCTCCGGCAAGCTCAACGAGGTGGAGCAGAAAATTGAAAAGCTGGTGAAAAAAGACAGCGAGCTGACCGCCGAACCGTTTGAGTCCGAAGAGTAAAACCGGTCGACTTTACCGGCGGCTGACCAGATCAAGCATTTCTTCGGCCGATATTTCGCCGAGTGATTCGAGCACCTGTTTGGCTCCTGCAAAATCTTCAAATGCAGTGTGTGCATCCGGAACTGCAATACAAGTGGCCCCGGCGGTCATCGCGCCTTTGCAGGCCGCCCGCGAACTCACGATGGCAATCAGCGGAATGGTTTCCTGGTCGCGCTGCTTGAGGAGGCGCAGCCAGTGGTCAGCACGCGGGAACACAGGATCTTCGCTGTCAAATGCTTCGAGATCCACATCCAGTTTGTCGAGACCGAGCTTTTCCATCAGGGCCTGTGCCGTTTTTTCGGGCCAGGCGGAAATGGCGACGATATCCATGTCCTTCTCCCGGGCCGCTTTGATCAGCGCCGGCAGATCTTTGTTGAGAGTCGCCTTGGCGGCAAAAAATTTCTGCATAGCCGTCTCAGCCTGGGCGGCTACCTGATCGCCAGTGGTAATGTTTTTTCCGGAATCTTCAATGATCGCATGGATGGCCGGGCCCGGACGGGAAGTGATGCCGCAACGGGCAAACAGCGCCGGGGTCACTTCAATATCCTTGGATTTCAGGGCCTGCTTTACCGAATCAAACAGGGCCTGACGGCCGGTAGTGGCGATAAATTCGAGTTCAAAAAAGAGAACTTCGCGGGCTTTATTTTCTTCTGTTACCGGGGCTTCTTCGACAGCAGCTGTACTCATTCAATCGGCTCCTTAAATTACGTCTGTTTTTTAAAAAAGAGGGGCACAGTGTATGCACCCGCCCCTCCGCGGTCAAGCCCTGAGAAAATATCGCCCCCCTCGCCCGCAAAAAGGGTTGCATGGCTCTGGCTTCACTGTGATGATGCCCAGAATTTCGCCCCGAAAATGTGAAAGATTTGCCGGACGAACCAATGAAAAAAGCAATCATATCCCTGGAAGACGGCACTTGTTTCTCAGGCCGAGCCTTTGCCGGAAGCGGCGAGTTCTACGGCGAACTGGTGTTTAATACCTCGATGACGGGCTATCAGGAGATTTTAACCGATCCCTCCTATAATGGTCAGATCGTCACCATGACCTATCCTCTTATAGGGAATTACGGCGTAA
>Ga0190284_1000594_pt1 | contig 19651 bp, 16 predicted proteins | sample 48691812_MG_FD_161668 | JGI IMG/M metagenome (GOLD analysis project Ga0190284, IMG submission 161668) | Hydrothermal vent microbial mat bacterial communities from Southern Trench, Guaymas Basin, Mexico - 4869-18-1-2_MG | ecosystem: Environmental > Aquatic > Marine > Hydrothermal vents >...
CGAGTACCGTGGACAACATGGGCCGGCGGCAGTATCGACGGATCAGTTGCAAACTCTCGGTCCTTTACTCGACGACCCCCGAGCAACTCGATGCCTTTTGCGAGGGGATTCGTGAGTTGATTCGACGGCATCCCTACACCCGCAAAGACTTCTATCTGGCCTGGGTCAGCGAGTTCGCCGCCTCGTCGATCAACATCCTGTTGTACTGTTTTCACGAGACGCCGGATTGGGTCACGGAACTCCGCGAACGGCACCGATTGTTTCTGGACATCATGCGACTGGCCCGGCGGCTAGGGATCGAGTTTGCCTTCCCGACGCAGACGATTCACCTGACCAAGGAGGGCGACGACGGCACAGCGCCCTCCAAGGTGGACATGGTTGCCCACAGCAAGAAAGCGGTGGACGATGCCAACAACTGGGGCCGCACCGCGGCGGAGGAAGTTGCGAAGGCCTCGATCGGCAATGTGGACGACATCTCGCCGAAGTTCGAGTTCCCAAAGGTGGAGTGATGAGGAAAGGATGAAGGATGAGGGATGAAATGGCTTTTCGGTTTTCTCGGAGAGAGTCTTGAATACAACAGTCCGCTTAGCAGCCCGTGGCAAAACTGTGGCACCAATTACTGTGGCACCAATTACTGTGGCACCAATTACTGTGGCACCGGCGTCTCGCCGGTGGTTTTCACGGGGAGCATCGGCGTCTCGCCGGTATTCCCGGGCGGCAACGGCGCTTCCGAACCGCTGTTTTCCCCTTTGCCATGGGCTGCTAGTCACCTGTCTTGCAGCGTCCGTGTCGGTTGTATTCTTGTGCGGCTGCGTCGCCGGGCCGACCGCCCTGAAGGTCAGCCGCGTTCGTTACAACGAAGCTGTTCAGAGCACCAAGAACGAACAGCTCCTGCTCAACCTTGTGCGGCTGCAATACCGCGAGGAGCCGCTGTTTCTCGACGTGGGGAGTATCGCCGCACAGTTCAAGTTTGAGGGGAGCGGCGGTGCCGGCGCCGGCCTGACCGAGGGGCCGCCGAAGAACCCCCATCAATTCGATTTGGAGATCGGTTTCGGCTTCGAGGAGAAACCCACCATCACGTTGACGCCGCTGCAGGGTCAGGATTTTGCCAATCGCCTTCTATCGCCGCTTCCACGCGACGTGATCGCCCATCTGACGCATTCCGGCTGGAGCATCGACCGCGTCCTGCGCCTGACGGTCCAGACGATGAACGGGCTGGACAATGCGTCGAGTGCATCCGGCCCAACGCCGCAGCAACCGCCGCAATTCGAGGCATTCGCCCGCGTCAGCAAGCTGTTTCGTGAGTTGCAGCAGCAGGGCTTGCTCCAACTGGCACACGAGACCCGTCAACGCGATCTGTCCGGCCCGATTCCGATCCAGGGCGTCAGCCTCGCCGACGTGGTGGAGGCCGAAAGCCGGGGATACGGCGTCCGGGCCACCGATGACGGCACCGGCCTGGTGCTGACCGGCAGTTCGCAGGTGCTCGTTTGGCATATTTCGCCGGAGGTTGCGCAAGCGGCCGAGGTCCAGGAGATCGTCGACCTGTTGGGACTCCTGCCCGGGCGATCGAGCTACGACATTCAACGAGGCATCGCCGACCAATCCGATCCATCCACGGCAGCCGGCCGACGCACGGTGATCAGGATGACACCCCGCTCACTTATGGGGGCGATGTTCTATCTGTCCCAGGCGATCGAGGTGCCTCAGCGCCATCGAGACAAGGGCTTGGTTACAACGACGGTGTGTGTGGCCGGAGGATCGTTTGACTGGGCCTGCGTGACCGGGGAATTGCTGCGCGTCCATTCCCGACGAACGAGACCGAGAGACGCGGCGGTCGCCATCCAGCACAAGGGTTATTGGTACTACGTGGACGATTCCGACCTGACGTCGAAGTCGACCCTGGCGCTGTTGGGCCAGTTGTTCGCGCTCCAGGCCGGCAGCGCTGCCGGCCAGCCCCCCACACTGACGCTGCCGATCGGCGGGTAGGATGGAGCGGAGCCAGAAAAAGCCAGGGGCTTACTGTCCGCCTGCGAAACACGCGCTAGAATACCCGTGCTTGATTGGGCCGAGTGGTAGTTCCGAACAATTTCCTGAAGCGAGGTGCTGGATATGTCGGCAGATACTCCGAGTGGGACGAATAGTATTGACAACATCCTCCGTGGCGCGTCGGATGGTATCTTCGTTATCGACCACAGCCGCCGGTTTACCCTATTCAACGCCGCCTGTGAGAGAATCACAGGCCTCAAGCTCGCCGACCTTGTTGATAGCGATTGCCTTTGCTACGAGAACTTGAACTGCTACGACGAGAGCGGGCAGCCCCTGACCCCCGAGCGATGTCCGCTGAAGAAGCTGTTCGATGGAGATGCCGAATCGCTCCGCCAACGGATTCGGATTCGTCGTGGAGATGGGTCGCAGCTCTGGATCGATACTGCTTATAGCTCCATTCGCAACGGCTCAGGGGAAGTCGACTGCGTCCTCGGTGTGATGCGCGACGTAACGGGAACAAAGGCAAGAGAGGACTATCTCCAAAACGAGCTTTCGGGACTTCGCGAGAAACTCCAGCACATCGCCGAGAAGAAGGCAGCCGGCATCACACCCGCCGGCCAGGATTCGCTCCTGCTGGATCAGATACTCGCCCAGGTGGAGCGAGAGGCGATCCAACGCGCCTTACGCACCGCGAACTGGCAGCGCAACAAGGCGGCCCGGCTCATGGGCATTTCACGAAGCCGTCTGTACCGGCGCATGGAGGCGTTGGGGATCGATCCCAATGAACACCCGTGAAAGGGCGCACCCTCGAGAAGGTCTCATCCAGAGTCCACTGCGGCGACAACCTCTCCACCATGACGCGACTGCCGGACGGCTGTTGCGATCTCATCTACATCGACCCGCCCTTCTTCACCGGCCGGAAGAGGTCCATCACGAAAGGGAGCGGTTCGTTCAGTGACCGATGGCCGGAAGGACTCGAATCCTACCTGGACTTCATGTTGCCCCGGCTGGATCATTGCCATCGGTTGCTGGCCGGGCATGGAACCCTCTACGTACATCTGGACTGGCGCGTCGCGCATTATGCCCGCGTCCAACTGGACGACATTTTCGGCCGTGAGAACTTTCTGAATGAAATCATCTGGCATTACCGCACCGGCGGCATCTCGAAGCGCTGGTTCGGCCGCAAGCATGACACCCTCCTCGTGTACGCCCGCAAGCTCGGCGAACATCGGTTCAACGTCATCCGAGAAGGAGCGTTTCGCACGGACGGGCTCAAGCACGACACCGATGGCCGCCCGTACAAGTCCACCAGGAAAGGCCGACTGTATTTCAATTCAAAGGGGCCCACGCTGACGGACGTGTGGGACGTTCCCTTTCTGTCCACGGTGTCGCTCGAACGCACGGCATGGCCGACGCAGAAACCGCTGGCATTGCTTAATCGCATCGTCCATGCCAGCAGCCTCCCCGGCGATCTCGTCGCGGATTTCTTCTGCGGCAGCGGCACGACGCTTGTCGCCGCAAAGGCAATAAAACGGCGATGGCTGGGCTGCGACATCTCGAAAGAAGCCGTCCGCATCACACGAAGACGCCTGACATCGTGCCATGCCGGGTGCCATGCTCATCCCGAAGGGTGAACATGGGAAAGCTCTCGATCATCACACAGAAGAGCCACGGGCTTCAGCCCGTGCATACGATCACACGGACGGGTGCCACTGGCGGCTTGCCTGCCAGTGTCCTGTGTGGGATCATGTGCAAGATCGCACTGGCGGGCAAGCCGCCAATGGCACCGGGCGCGGCTCACGTCAACGATGTCGCTGTCGTGCCCGTAGTAAAAGGGAAAACAGCAGTTCGGAAACGCCGCTTCTGACCGTGAAAACCACCGGCGAGACGCCGGTGCCACAGGCTGCTATGCCCTGGTCTGAAGGGTCTTTGTCTCGGTTTGTCGGCCCTGATGTCGGGTGTTTCGCAGTGGCTTGGCTTTTATCGGTGGGGGAGGCTTTTTCTCCATTCCGCTGGCGATGCGGGCCAGCTTGTGCAGCTTTGGGATGAAATAGCTGTTCCGGTCCAGCCGGGCGGCACGCTTCAGGTATGGATACGCGGCGCCGGGGCCTTCGCTGTAGAACGTGACGTATCCCAATAGCGTGACCGACCCTGCGTTGTTGGGGTGTGCGGTGACATAGGCTTGAAGCTTGTTCAGGTGACGTTCAAAGTCCGCCTTGTTGCCGTATTCGTCGCGGATGTCGTACTGCTTGTGGGCCAAGCCGGGCGACAACTCAAAAGCCCGAGCGATCAGGCCGGTCGCGTCTTCATACTTCCCCAGGGCAAAGAGGGCATGACCGGCATGGAGGCGGGCCGCGCCGCTGGTCTGGTTCTTCTCCGCCGCGCCGAGCAGCTTGATGGCGGCCCAGTCGTATTGGCCGTCACGGAACATGATGATCGCCTCGTCGAACAGCTCGCGGTACTGGTTCAGCAGTCGGCCCGCACGCGCGGAAGCGATGTACCACAGGTATTCGTGATCGGCGTCATAACGGCCCTGCTCATAAGCGCTGTACAGACCACGTCTGTACGAGCCGTCACGATAACCGTATCCGCACGCATGATCGCCATAACGCGGGCCACGGCCGTATCTGTGATATCTATCGCGCGGGTGGTAAGGCCGATGACGCCTGCCGAACCGGCTACGGTCTTGGCGGTAGTCGTCAAACCGCCGGATGCGCGGGCTCCAGTAATCCGGGCTATACGGCGCGGGAAAGACGTAGAGACCGGGGCGGATTTCATACAGCTCCCGCGGCGGCTGTTCCGCAGGTCGCTGAGAGGTAACTCCTGGCTGGGATGTCTTGTGAGCGTTCGCCACCGGTTTCTGTGAGCGGCCAGGCGGCTTTGTTTGTGCCTGGAGGACAGAGGAGAAAATGAAAAACGAAGCGACCAGCACTGCTGAAGAAATGCGGCGATTCATGGCATTGGCTCCGATATGTGTCATTTTCGCGCGGTTGCAGGCTGCCTGCGAGTCGCAGTAGCCCAGTAGGTCGGGTCCACAGACCCGACACATGGGTTTGTATGTGAATACGAATTGTCGGGTCTGCGTACCCGACCTACTGTTCTCACACATGGTAGACCCGCCTCGGGGCGTGAGGATAGTCCAAAATTCGGACAATCGGCTTGACGAAGCGTCCGGCACGATGAGAATGCCCCTTTGGCGCAGGAGTGAGTGGATGGCGAGTGGCAAGCGGATACCCGAGGTTCCCAGGCATCTGGCGCGGTGGGAAGAGAAGCATCCAACCTATCTACCGTCTGAATCGTGCGGGGCCGTGACCGCGGATTCCGCGAAGACGGCGTTGGAGCAGTACAAGCTGTCGTTGCGGCGGTTCGACCCAAGGCATGCGGGGCTGCCGTGGGAGATGCTCAGCGAGTGCCCGACGTGCGCCGCGGTCGTGCCGTCCACGTTCTTCAAGACGAAGAGCCCATTCCCCCATTCTTCTGTGGCACAGGCGTCTCGCCTGTGTCCCACCACCTTGGGCAACGGTGACACAGATTCTGATACGTGTTCCCACCGTCGAGATGGCGGTGCCACAGATGCTGAAACGTGTTCCCACCGCCGAGACGGCGGTGCCACAGATGCTGAAACGTGTTCCCACCGCCGAGACGGCGGTGCCACAGATGCTGAAACGAACTCTGAGGACCAAGTCGTCCTGTCGATTCGCTGCCCCAAGTGCGGCGAGACGCTCGAAGCCCATCATGACGTGTTGTTCGATGCCGAGGCCCGCAGCGACCGGCCGGACTCCCCCACCTTCACCTATGGTGGCACACGGATCACCCCGATTGTCCACGAACTGCCGCGGACGGTCGAGACCCTGTGCCCCGAGTGCGCGTGCAACATCCTCGGCCGCTATTACGTCAAGGACGGCCGCGTGATGATCGAGAAGACGTGCCCGGAGCACGGCTACTTCCGCGATTGCATCAACAGCGACGTGCGCGTCTTTCTCCGGGCGAGCCATTGGACGTTCGAGGAAACGCCGGGCGTGACGAATCCCGGCGTGACGGACGCCGCCCATTGCCCGTCCGACTGCGGGCTGTGCAACCAGCACCAATCGACCGCCGTCCTGGCAAACATCGACCTGACGAACCGCTGCAACCTGACCTGCCCGGTGTGCTTCGCCAGTGCCAATCAGGCGGGCTACGTGTACGAACCGACGTTCGAGCAGGTTGAGCGGGAGTTGATGCAACTGCTGGACTGCCGGCCGATCCCATGCACGAGCATCCAGTTCTCCGGCGGGGAGCCGACGCTGCACCCGCGATGGCACGACATCGTGCGTCGCGCGACCGAACTGGGCGTGACCAACATCCAGGCCGCGACGAACGGCATCGCCCTTGCGGACCTGGAGTTCGCCCAACGATCCATGGAGGCCGGCCTCCATTCGTTGTACCTCCAGTTCGATGGTTTGGACGACCGCATCTATCGACGCGTCCGCGGCAAGGCCCTGTTGGACACGAAGCTGCAAGCCATCGAGAACTGCCGCAAGACGGGCATGAAGGTCTGCCTCGTGCCGACGATCATCAACGGCGAGAACGATGATCAGGTGCCGGTCATCTTCGACTTCGCCGTCGAAAATGCCGACGTGATCAGCGCGATCAGCTATCAGCCGGTCTGCTTCAGCGGGCGGATCAGCCGCCGTGAGCTGGAGAAGAAGCGTTACACCCTCGGCCATCTTGCCCATGCGTTGGCCGACCACACCGGCGCCGAACTGGAGCGCGACTTCTTCCCGTTGTCGTTTATGGCGCCTCTAAGCAACATCCTGTCCGCCGTCGAGAAGAAGCCGAAGATCACGTGTAGTTGCCACAGCGACTGCGCATTCGGCACATACTATCTTGTTGCGCCGGAGGAGTATCCGGGCCAGCCGTCACGGGAGCGCGTGGTGCCCATGCCGACGGCGTTCGACATTGCGACGCTCTTCACCGAGATGAACGAACTGGCGAAGAAGATTGCCCCGAAGAAGCGGCTGAGTTTCTGGGACAAGCTTCGCATCTTCTGGATGGTGCGGAAGAGCTTCAACCGCGACGCCGCCCCACCGGGCCTGACGCCGACGAAGTTTATCCATGCGATACAAGGCTGCGTGAGCAAGCAGGAGGGCCGCACGAAGCAAGCTCAGACAGAGAACTATCGCACATTGATGTGCGCCGGGATGCACTTTCAGGATCGCTACAACTACGACGTCGAGCGGGTCAAGCGCTGCGTGATCCACTACAGCACGCCGGACGGGATGTATCCGTTCTGCACGTACAACAGCGGCCCGACGTATCGACCGTTTATCGAGGCAATGTGGAGCACGCCGATCGAAGCGTGGTCCGCGGCCGACGCAGAACCAGCGGCCGTGCCCCGTGATAGCACGGAGGCAGTGATGTCATGAGCCAGCAGCGATAAGCACGCCGAGCAGCCCAAACGCGGTGCTGCCCTGAGCGGGACGATTCGGCGGCGTCGCAGTGTCAGCATCCGCGCGAGCTGTGCTCATTATAATGAGTGATGTTTCGTTGCCAAGGAATCCCATGAAACCCGAGTTGACAATCTCGAACTTACGCAATGAGGCAGCTTGCTTCGCCGAGCTTGAGTCGGCTCATGCGGAGACGTCGATTTTTGGTGTGACCGATGGCAAGGCGGTTGGAACCTATCTCGAACACAAGTTCAGAGCCTTCTTGCGAGACAAGTATTGTCTGCGTGAAGGGAGTTCAGCCAAGGGAATAGATTTTCCTGATCTCCGCGTGGACATGAAGGTGACAAGCATTAGGCAACCTCAATCATCCTGTCCATTCAAATCCGCTCGACAAAAGGTCTTCGGTCTGGGGTACTCTCTCCTGGTTTTTGTTTATGATAAGGAGGATGACGAGCAAACGCACACGGGTACTTTAAACATACTCCATACGATTTTCATCGACGAACGTCGCACGGCAGATTTCCAGACAACTCAGGGGGATTCGGCAGATACTCCAAAACAAAGGCAATGTCGACGATCTCGTTGCTTTCATGACAGACCGTAATCTACCCTTGGATGAAATCGGGGCGGCGAAGATCGCAAACGAAGTCATCGAGGAATGTCCACCACTGGGGTATCTTACGATTTCCAATGCCCTGCAATGGAGGCTACAATACCGCAGGGTTATCGACGAGGCGGGCACGGTTGACGGGGTTCTGCGGATTCGGTGAGAGGCATGACGACGCAGAAGAAACACAGGAGAACTACGGAATTCGGCGATTTCCAGACACCGCAGGCTCTTGCTCGCGCCGTCTGTCGTCTTCTCGCACGCCAAGGGCTAAAGCCAGCGTCCATCGTGGAGCCAACGTGTGGAATTGGCAGTTTCCTGTCAGCGGCCTTGGGCGTATTCACAGATGCCCGCAGAGCCATCGGAGTTGAGATCAATGCTGAGTACGCTCGACAAGCGACGACTTGCGCGAAAACAGACGACCGTGCGAATCGTGTGTGTATTCTGACGCAGGACTTCTTTCAGACTGATTGGCGGGCTCTGTTGTCGGAGTTGCCTGAACCAATCCTCGTCGTCGGCAATCCACCCTGGGTCACCAATTCGGAACTCAGTGCGATGGGGAGTTCAAATGTTCCCCTGAAAACGAATTTCCAGAACCAGAACGGTTTGGATGCAATCACCGGCAAGAGCAACTTCGACATTTCAGAATGGATGCTGCTGCACCTCCTGAAACACCTTGGCGGTCGTAACGCGATTGTTGCCGTGCTCTGCAAGACCCTCGTGGCCAGAAAGGTACTGCTTCACGCTTGGAAAAGCGCCTATGAGATCGCCAACTCAACGATTCACCATATTGACGCATCAGAACACTTTGGTGCCTCCGTCGATGCTTGCTTGCTCACATGCCGCTTGCTGCCGGCGGCGACTCATTCCGATTGTCCTGTCTATGATGGTCTTGATGTTGAAACGGTGGATCGCGTCGTGGGTTTTCGAGATGGACAGCTGATCGCGGACGTATCGCTCTACGATCGGTGGAAACACCTCCAGGGTTCCCGGGGACACAAATGGCGGTCAGGAATCAAGCACGACTGTACCAAGGTCATGGAACTTCACCGCGTTGGGAACCGGCTACTAAACGGCCACGGCGAACCGGCTGACATCGAAGCAGATTGTGTCTTTCCTCTACTCAAGAGTTCCGATCTTGCCAACGGTTTCGCCAACGATCCCCGACGATGGATGTTGGTGACACAGCGCTCCGTCGGAGACGACACGAGCTGTCTCGAAGAGCGATTCCCCAAAACATGGCGGTACTTACAGCAACATGCGCCCGAACTAGATCGGCGCGCGAGCGTGATCTACAAGAAGAGACCCAGGTTCGCAATCTTCGGCGTTGGGCCGTACTCATTCAGCCCGTGGAAAGTTGCCATTTCCGGGTTCTACAAAAAGCTGGCTTTCAGGAGTGTCGGAGAGTTTCACAGGAAGCCGATTATCCTGGACGATACGTCTTATTTCATTCCATGCAAGACCGAGATCGAAGCCAACTACATCACAACTCTGCTCAATTCGGATGTGGCAAGGGACTTCTTCCTCGCGTTCATGTTCTGGGATGCCAAGCGTCCAATTACGGTCGGCCTGCTCTGTCGCTTGGATCTGCTCGCATTGGCTCGTGAATTCGGCTCGGAAACTGAAATGGCCCGGTATTTGTCTGGTGTTCCGGAGAGGCATCGGGATTCTCCGAGGACAAGCTCACGGCCGCGCGAGGAATTGCTGTTTCGCTAGCCGAGGAGCCGGACGTGTTTTGAGGCTCATCTGTGCGCCACAAGATGGTTTGTGGCTTACAAATCGCGAAATGTGAGCCTCAAACGGTGTTGTGGCGCAGCGGTGAGCCACAACGAGAATAGACGCTGAGCAGCGTCTTGAAAGATAGTTATGGCGAGACGTCGAAATCGTGAATCCGGGAGTCCCGGCGCAAAACACGACTCCCGCACGGAGCCGCAGGCATGGTCCACCGCTGCCAGGATCGGCAAGCAGTACGTGCACGAGGCGCCGGTCAGTGAGAATCCGGACAAATCTTCCGACCGTGGCGATGACGGACGTTTCAGTTCCAGCGCATACGTCAAAGAGAGTCAGTTCCTTCGCGGTGGTGGAGTCACGGGCGAGACGCCCGTGCCACAGAGGGGCAACACCGGCGAGACGGCCGTGCCACAGGTGGACAACACAGGCGAGACGCCATTGCCGCAAAGATACGTCGACTTGGAATACCACCACCCGTTGGAGGATTACCTCGGCACGTGGTGGATGCGAAGGCTGCTGGGATTCGTCAGCAAGACCCGCGCGAATGGCAGCACGATCATTGAGGATATCCTCAAGTCCTATGCCAATCTCGACGCCCCTCTCACCCAGCGCATCAAGTACTGGCCGTTTCACAAGTTCATCGACCGGATGAGGGGCAGCGTGACAGCGGAGACCTTCCGCGAGAAGGTCGGGCGGCACTTATCGACGATTCGCGGACTGGTCGTGACGGCCCGCAGCGTGTCGGAGTTTGGGCTAACGTTGCCGCAGCGGTTCAGCGCCCCGTTGTTCTCGGTTTGGAACTTCACCAACCTGTGCAACCTGAATTGCCGGCATTGTTACCAGGATTCCGGGCACAAGGCCCTGCCGAACGAGTTGACGCTGGACGAGAAACTGGACCTCGTCGATCAGATGGCGGCGGAATATGTCCCGATGATCGCCTTCGCCGGGGGTGAGCCCACGCTGTCGAAGGATCTGTTGCCGGTCCTCCGGCGGTGTCAGGAATACGGCATACACACGACCATTGCCTCTCACGGCGGGACAATCACAAAGAAGATGACCGCGAATCTGGTCGAGGCCGGCGTGCGGTATGTGGAGATTTCGCTGGATTCGGTCCATCCCGAGAAGCACGACGCCTTCCGCAAGCAACCGGGCATGTGGCACCGCACCGTCACGGGTATGAAGAACGTCGTCGAGCAGGAGGGCATGCGTCTCGGCGTCGCCATGTGCGTGCATCAGGGCAACTTCGACGAAGTTGAGGATATGCTCCAGTTCGCGGTCGACACGGGAGCCTCGTGCCTGGCGCATTTCAACTTCATTCCCGTCGGGCGGGGGCTGGAGATGGTTGAGGGCGACCTGAACCCCAGACAGCGCGAATGGCTGTTGCAAACACTGAACAAGTGGATGCAGTCCGGTAAGATCGGTGTCATTTCGACGGCACCACAGTTCGGCCGCATCTGCATCGCCCATGCCCCGTCCGAGGGCCTACAATCGTGCAGCCATGCCGGCAGCGGCGGCGGGACAAAGGCCCGCGTGATCGCCAAGTATCTTGGCGGTTGCGGGGCCGGTCGTACGTACGCGTGCATCGAGCCCGATGGGGTGATCACGCCGTGTGTTTACATGCCGCAGCGCGTGTTGGGCAACATCCGCGAGCGTCGTTTCCGGGACATCTTCCGCAACAACGAGTTTTGGGAGGTCTTGTGTGATCGCAACCACCGCCTGCATCACTGTGAAGTCTGCGAGTTCAAGCATTATTGCGGCGGCTGTCGCGCCCGCGCGGATGCCTACTTCGGCGAAATCAACGCCGGCGATCCAGGCTGCGTCTTTAACGAGCAACATTGGGACGATTTGGTCCGCCGGGGGATTGCCGTAGAGCTTGCCGGGGCACCCCCGACGCCCGCACCTGGCCGGGACGACCGCGATCTGACCGATCCGTTGGTGCCGCAGAAGGATGTTCTGACAACGTAACCTCCTGATAATAATAGGGTTTCGGATGCTGCCACCATGCCCCGGATCTGAAAGGGCAATCTTATCGCGAGGGGAACACCTAGAATTCTGATATGACATATCGAGATGAAGCGGCACTATCCAGGCCACGGGATCACAGGCGATCGAGAATTCAGTCTCAGTTGAGTACGAATCCTGGACAAACAGGTGCGATATTAGTTAGAATGGCACCCAGTGGATTTGGAGGGCATTTTCCAGGATTGCATCAGGGTGGTTCCTACGGTCGAGTACCGCGACGGATAGTCCGTGCGGTGACGTCGATCCAGGGGAACGCGAGACACCTCCTGGAGAGGGACGACCTCACGAATCTCGCGTAGAGTCACGGGACCATTGTGGAGCCCGATGAATGCTGTGACGAGGAACACACAACACAAGGAGATGGAGATGAATGGACACCCAGTCCCAATAAGGACAGTTGCGGCCATTGCGGCCGCATTCGTCATGGTCGCCTGTATGCCACCGACTGCCATCGGGGCACCTCGTGTGGTACTGAGTGAAGAATTCTCGAGCACAACGTGAGGCCTGTGCACATACGCCGGTCAGGCGATGAGCATGTTGGTGAATGAATATGGCGTCGGCGGATCTGTCGAGCCCGGCACTCTGGCCTTTGTACAAATCCACCCCTGGGGCGGCGGCGCCACCACCTGGGGTTCGAACAGGGCCACCTTCTATAGTGTTCCGGGCACGCCGATGAATTGGTGGGATGGCGTTAGGTTAGACTACGGCGGCTCCGGCAGCACGTCTGGGGATTATGACCGGTATCGCACCAGTCTCGGGATACGCGGGGGCGTCGCCACTGACGTCACCATTGAGATGACCGGCAATCCTGTCACCGGCTCAACCTATAACATCATCGCGACGGTCTGTGTCGAAGGCGGCGGCACCGGCAAGACCATGCGGATATATGTGGTCCAGGTCCTGGACTACTGGCCGTTCACCCCGACCTATCACCGAAACGGGTTCAAGCAGGCTGCGAATACCGAAGACCACTACATCGGCGCGGGCCAGTGCCAAGTGATCGATCACGATTTCACGTTCGACACCGACAGTTGGAACAATCAAAGCGACATCAAAATCATCGCCTGGGCTCAGGAGCCGCTGGCCAGCGGTCCCGCCGATGTCTATCAGGCCGCAGTCATGACTTGGCCCTTCCCCCAGGCCGGTGACCAGACCCCACCTGAACCCCATCCGATGACGTGGGACACTACGCCAGAGCCGGTCAGCACGACGGAGATCACCATGACCGCCACCGAGGCCACCGATGAGACGCCCCCAGTGGAATACTATTTCCGCTGTGAGTTGGGAGATTGTACCACGTCCGGCTGGGTCGCCGACCGCGTGTACAACGACACCGGCCTCCTGGCCAACACCGAATATGCGTATAAAGTCCGGGCCCAAGACGGCGTCGAACCTCCAAACCGCAATGCCTGGTCACCCACCGAGAGCACGTTCACCCACATCGAGACGCCCACAGGCATCTCTTTTGGAACTATCACGGACAACACGATCGAGGTGACAGCCGACGGGAGCTTCACGAACCTGGCGGTGGGTGATTCCGGCATCTACTTCGAGATGACGCCTGACGAAGGCACCGGGGCCAACGTGTGGGAGCAGTCACAGACGATCACTGTCAGCGGCCTGACTCCCGGCACATGGTACACTTTTGAGGTACAGGCTAGGAACCAGGGGCAAGCCACGACACCTTGGGTCGGCCCGGTCAGCGTGCGAACGACCGGCGGATCCTGTGGCTATGATCCCGGCGACGTCAATCAGGATGGTTACGTCGATGGCGAGGACATCCAGTGCTTCACCGAGTGTCTGATCTACAGTTCCGGAGTCGGCTGCGACTGTGACTGCGCAGACGTGGCCGCGCCAAGCGGTCTTGATATGGACGACGTTTCGGCATTCGTCAGCCTCTTGCTCGCGAGCGTTGGTTAAAAGAGCGCGTTAGGAGGGCGATGCAGCCCCCGAAAAGGATGATGATCAACGACCCCTTGGCCACTCGGTCGAGGGGTCGTTGTCTTTCTTGCAGGCGGCTTTCCGGCCGCTGGTGCGAGAATCCTTTCCCGTACCCGTTTCCACAGGAGCCGTTTCCTATCGAGTCGAGGGCCGAGAAAGGATTCTCGGCCCAGCGATGTCCCGCGAGACGCTCTGGTTCATGCCCGCCGAAAGTATCATGCATTCTGTGCCACCATCGAGAGGCGAACTGGCTTCGCATTCTCCGAATCCAGGATAGAATACCACCGATGTCGCACGGGCCGGCCAAAGGAGTGTCGATATGTTCCGACTCCATGACTCGCAAGCACTGATGGTCACGTTGGTGATCGGATTAACTTCCGGATTGCCCACCGCCTGGGCAAGGCCCGACCCGATCAAGGAGGGCCGGGCGCACCCGCAATTCGTGCTGCCGACGATCGATGGCGATCAGGCCGTTGCACTGAGTGGCTTTCGTGGAAAGAAAGTCCTGCTCGTGCATTTCGCTTCCTGGTGCGCGGAGAGCCGACGGGATGTGCCGCTCTGGCATAAAATGACGAAACCTAGCATCGACGACGAAAAGCTGGTCGTCCTGGGGATCGCCCACGAGCAACACGCCGATCGGTGTCAGCTCTTCGCGCAGTGGAAGGGGATCGACTGGCCGATCCTGCACGACCCGCTGAATCTTGTTGATGTCGCCGCTGTGCCGTTTCTCGTGGCGGTTGATGAACACGGCATCGTCCGCGATACGAAGCTGGACCTTCAGACATTCGGCAAGTCGTTCGTCTCGGGCAAGTTCGCCGCACCGGACAAGCCGGTGGAGACCGGCTCCGCTACATTGCCGGTTCCGAAGGAGAAGCGGGGATATGCCCACGAAGCTCGCACGCCGCAAGGCTGGCTGGACTACGGCGATGCGGTCGTGCTCGCCGGCCGGAAGGGACAGATTGATCAAGCAATCGATGCCTACCATTGGGCCAGGAAACTGGCCATGCAACGCACCCCGAATCTCGGCCCGGAGCACGCGGACATCTTCTTTCGGCTCGGGGTCGCCTACCACATGCGATGTGAACGCCCCGAACATCAGCCGGGAGATTTCCAGGCTGCGGTGGACGCGTGGGAGAAAGCGCTGGCACTTCGGCCGGACAACGAGATATTCAAGCGTCGAATCCAGCAATACGGCCCCCGCGTGGACAAGCCGTATGCGTTTTATGATTGGGTAAAGACCGCACGGATGGAACTCGCCAAGCGTGAAGAAACACCGGTTGAGCTGGCCTGCGAGCCGAGCGTCTCGGAACGGTCCCCTCCCGCGGACAAGTTCAAATGGAGCAAGAAAAAAGGTCCCAAGGGCGATCCTGATGAGAAGATCAAGGACGACAGAAAGGACCTGATCGTAGTCACGCAGGCAGTCGTTCGCGGAACGGACAAGAAGAATCGGAACGTTGCCCAGGTGCATTTGACATTCCGCCCTAATGCCGAGTTTGATGCGCATTGGGATAATGCGAGCGACCCGTTGCGACTGTGGATTCGGAAACCGAAGACCGGCAGAGTGAGCCGACGGTTTGTCGAGTACTCTCATGCAATGGAGGCGCGATCTAGCGAGGCGCGGACGCTGAACTTCGAGGTCAAGCTGCCGAGCCAGCAAAAGGGAACGCTGACGATCAAGGGCTACGCACTGTACAGAGCATGCGAGGGCGAGGATGGCAAGTGCCGGCTCCTGCGGCAGGATGTCAAGGTGAAGATCAAGCTGTAGCAGGCAGAGTCGGAGGTTTGTTTGATAAGCGTCATTGAAGCCTGCACGGTCACGTAGTTGAAGGGGTTATGGGATTCGTGCTTAATCCTACAGCGCAAAGTCGTCTTGTTCACCGGATTCCTGCCGCCGAGCGCCAGCCATCTTCAGCTGTGGAGCGCCAGCGATATTCAGCCGTGGAGCGCCAGCCATCTTCAGCCGCGGAGCGGCGACGGAATAAAGCCCAGGGCGAAGCGCAGCGAGCCCTGGGTCACCGGATCACGGAATCCGCAGCCCCCGACGGGGGCGACGGAAGGACCTTGCGCAGTCGTGTTAACAGCCCGTAGTGAAAGAGCAAACCGTGGGTTATAGACCGCATTTTTGACCGTGAAAACCACCGGCGAGACGCCGGTGCCACAGTTTTGCCACGGTCTGCTAATGGGCGGGCCGGCATCGATGTTGTTGGAATCAGAGACCACAGCGGAGTTCATGAAATGAGTAGAAAGCTAGTGGGTTGGCAGTTGACGGTATTCGCTTTGATTGCGTTGGCCGTGCTCACCAAGGCCGCGGCGGCCGACGCGCCGCGGATCGTGGAGATATTCCCAAAGCACGGGGCGACGGATGTTGATCCGCGCACCACCGAGTTGCGGATCGTGTTCGACCAGGACATGAGTACCCAGGCCTATTCGATCTGTGGCGGCGGCCCCACGTTCCCGAAGTCCGGCGGTCCCACGAGGTGGGTGGACAAGCGAACGGTCGTGATGAAGGTGCGGCTCGAGCCCGACCACGAGTACGCGATGTCGCTCAATTGTCCTGCCTCCGGCAAGTACTTCCGCAGCGCGGAGGACGACACGCCGTTGGCTTTCACACCGTGGAGCTTCACGACGGCATCAGCCGCCCCCAAGCTCAGCAAGGCCGAGCAGAAAAAGCTGAACGCGCGCAGCCTGAAAGAGTTGATGAAGCTCCTCCGCGATCATTACTCGTATTACAAACTTCGGGATGTCCAGTGGAAGAAGCTGGAAAAGGATCGCCGTAAGAAGATCCTTGCCGCCACGAGCACGCGGTCCTGGCTTAAACGCGCTGCGAAGATGCTGGCGGAGGCGAAGGACATGCACCTATGGTTGGACTACCAAGGCAAGAGAACGCCGACATACAAGCGGAAGATCGTGCCGAACTTCGACCTCGACGGCGTCAAGGCCGTCCTGCCGGAACTCATTCAGCGGAACAGATGCGTCTATACCGCACGGACCGACGACGACATCGGTTACATCATGATCGGCACGCTGTCGCGCGACTGCGAAGACCAGCTTGGACGGGTCCCGAGCTTCCTGGAGGAGTACCGGGACTGCAAGGCGATCATCGTCGATCTTCGGCCGAATGGCGGCGGCGCCGAGCCGCTGGCAATGCCCATCGCTGCCTGGTTCGTCAAGGGTGAGAAGGTCTATGCGAAGCACGTCTACCGCGACGCCAACGCCAAGGGAGGCTTCGGACCCGTGAATACGAGGACTATCAAGGGCAACTCCGAACCCAATCGTTTTGACAAGCCTGTGGCGGTGCTAATGGGACCGGCGAACATGAGCAGTTGCGAGGCCTTCTTGCTGATGATGAAACAGGGGAAAAACGTCACGTTGATCGGGTCACGAACCTACGGCGCCAGCGGCAATCCGAAGCCACACTCACTGGACAATGGCGTGGAGGTCTATCTCCCATCGTGGAAAGCCCTGCGGCCGGACGGCAGTTGCTTTGAGGGCAAGGGCATCAAACCGAACATCAAGGTGAAGGCCAAGGCGTCGCAATTCAAGGATGACGACCCGGTCATCAAACGGGCCCTGAAGCATCTACGCAAGAAGACGGGATGACGCGGGTGAGGCGCTCGGCGGCGGCAGGTGCGCGTGCTCTTGGTCTTGTTACGGCGCGAGGATAAGCTGCCCCGTCGCTTCTTCGGTGACGATTAGGTTGACGCCGTCGTCCAGCGTGGCGAAGACCGTATAGGTGCCCTCCGGGACGGCGTCTCCGTTTTCGTCAAAGAATTTGAAGGTGAACTGGCCATCGGTGCCGTTGTCGCTGAGCGGCTGGTCGCGGAGCAGGATGACTTCGTTACCGCTCTCGTGATCGTTATCGGTGTCGAGGCTGAGTGTCAGCATCGCCTCGGTATTGGCGACGCCGCTATCCGTCCAGGTGATGTCGAAAGTGTCACCGACGTTGACGGTGATGTCCGTAGTCTCCGGCGCGGTGAACGTGAGAGTTGGCACAGAGAGGGCAGTCGTGATCGTGATGGCGCCGACGAGGTTCCTGTCGTCGTCGCGCGATACGGCAGTGGCCATGGTGCCGCCGGGTGCTTCGAGGATGGCGGTGATCACGTAGTTGCCGACGCGCACGCCCGTGATGTCCCAGATGAAAACGTCGTTGTCGCCGTCGGCCAGGGCGTCACGGCCTGATCCGGGTGTACCGTCGCCGATGAGGTGAGTCGGGTCACCGACATCTTCCCCGACATTGTTCTGCTGCTGCGCGGTCAGTCGAACCACCGTGCCGGGTGTCTCCGCAATGTCAGCCCACTGAATGATGGTCGTGGCCCCCAACGCCGCCGATACGGTTGCGACTGGCTGAACGATCGTGATCGCCAACTCTTGTTCAGCGTCTGACGAGTCCAACGCCATTGGCGGCCCAAACATATAGTCGAAACCAGAGCACGTCGCTCCCAACAATGGCAAACACGCCACCATGATAAGTACCAATTGGTGTGATTCGATGCGGTGTCTCTTGCTCACAGGAGGGTACGTCGGCTTGGAGTGTGTATCCTTCGGCATCTTTCTTAGTCGGTCCTGTGCAAGCCCAGGCGGTTCGAATGCGCCCGGAAGGTCAGCCATTGGTCTTGTACTGCTCGTGCGAGGGACCGTGATCGCGCCTGGGCCGAGAATCATGTCGGCTTAACGGATTGTTGGCCCGGCGCAACATGAATGTCAAATGGACATCGCACGCTGCTCTGTTAACCGATAACGCCTATACATTCATCGTCGATGTAGCTCATGGGCTGGAGCACCGAAAATAATGGTGCGACCCAGCCTATGTGCGGCCGCTGTACGGGTGCGTACCATCTCAACATCACAGTTGTGGCACCCGATAATCATTCGGCTATCAACCGTGGCAGGGGAGAGCGCACCATTTAAGGCGTTTGTCCGACTCGCTTCGAACCTTGACCGGCCAATATGCCGATCGTAGACTCTGGTAACGTGTCTTGGAGAGATATCGGATGGACCCATATTGGCCCGCCCACGACGGGAAACGGCGTCTGCTCCGTTGGTGGCGCGTGTATCTGGCCCCCATGGTCTTGTTTGTGGCTCTCTTTGCGGCCGCCGGCATGACAGGTGGGAACTGCGCGATCTTGCTGCCTTCTCCCGAACAGAAAAACAGCGACAGTGGCAATGAAGGTATCTATGGGAGTCTCGCCAATCCCAGGCCGGCCATCCTCGATGATGATCATATTCTGGGAGACGCGTCGGCATCGTTGACCATCGTAGCGTATGAAGATTACCAGTCGCGCCTATGCGGCACCTTTGCCAGGGTTGAGTTTCCGACTATCAAGGAACAATACATCGATACAGGCAAGGTCCGCTGGGTCTTTCGGCACTATCCACTTGCCGACAACGAGCGTGCGGGGCCGGCCGCCAGGGCAGCGGAATGCGCCGATGATCAGGGTTATTTCTTTGAATACCGCGACCTGATCTATGACACAACGGACGCTGTCGGCGATGCGATTCTCACGGACGAACAACTGGATAATCACGCCGACACGCTCGAGCTGGACAAAACCGATTTCGACGCCTGTACTGATGATGATAACATCAAACGGTCGCGCGTTCAGCAAGATGTCAAGTCCGGCGCCGCCTTGGGTATCAACGACTTGCCGGCGTTCTTCATTGAGGATGAACTGATCTCCGGATTCCAGACCGCTGAAAAGTTGAGCAAAATCATCGACCGGCACCTCAATGATGGGTAGAAGCGAACCCCGGGAACTCGAGTACAGTGACCATGAGCGATTTGAACGGCAATCCCATGCGCAATCTCTCCCGCAAACAGGTGCATATTCACGCCTGTGCCGCGGCGCTGCTTGTCGCGTTGTTATTCACCACGGGCATGAACAGCGCGTGTTGTGACGGCATCATCCCGAATCTCTGCGGGCCGACGCCGGTCATCCTG
>Ga0190284_1000595_pt1 | contig 19637 bp, 20 predicted proteins | sample 48691812_MG_FD_161668 | JGI IMG/M metagenome (GOLD analysis project Ga0190284, IMG submission 161668) | Hydrothermal vent microbial mat bacterial communities from Southern Trench, Guaymas Basin, Mexico - 4869-18-1-2_MG | ecosystem: Environmental > Aquatic > Marine > Hydrothermal vents >...
ATGGGATGTATAGGAGGCTTTGTGCATGTTCGTGGACGTAGCGGGGTCGTTGCGTCCGCGGGAAATTCCAAACCTTGAAAACGAGGATCAGCAGATTCTAAAAATCATCGGCTGACCCCTTCGTCGAGGATCAGCAGATTCTAAAAATCATCGGCTGACCCCTTCGTCTTCGTCGTTGACCCCTTCGTGACCCCTTCGTTTGACCCCTTCGAAAAAAATGGCGGGGTCACGGACCCCGCCCTACAGATTGTTTTTGTGACTTTTCGTGTTTTTTGTGGCTAATCAGCTTACCGCAATGTTCACCAAGCGGCCGGGGACGACGATGACTTTTCGGACGGTTTTGCCTTCAGTCCATTTGAGAACGACCGGATTTTCCATCGCCAGCTTTTCGATGTCGTCTTTGGATGCACTCGTGGGGACGTGAAGCTGTCCGCGGACTTTGCCGTTGACCTGCAACGCCATCTGAATCTCGTCGCGGTGCAGCGCTTCTTCAATGACTTTCGGCCAGTCGGCGGCGAGCACGCCACCTTCGTAGCCGAGTTCCGCCCATAGCTCTTCGGCGATGTGCGGCGCGAAGGGCGAAATCAGCAGGACGACTTTTTCCATGGCATCGCGGAAGACGGCTTTCGCCTGTTCGGAGCTGTCGTCGCTGATCTTCACATCATCAACGGCGTTCATCAGCTCCATGACGGTGGAGATGGCGGTATGGAAATGAAACGCGCCTTCGAGGTCGTGGGTGATTTTGTTGATGGACTCGTGCACTTTGCGGAAGAGGTCGCGTTCCGGTTTTTCCATGGCATCGATATCGGGAGAGCAGGCGGGGGCGCCTGCTCCACAGAGCAGGTCGCGGTGCTGCCAGACGCGCCGCCAGATGCGGTTAAGGAAACGGTAGGCGCCTTCGACGGCGTCGTCGTTCCACTCCGCCTCTTTTTCGGGCGGGCCGATAAACAGTGTGTAGAGGCGGACGGTGTCGGCACCGTAGTTTTCAATCAGCTCGGCGGGGCTGACGACGTTGCCTTTGGACTTGCTCATTTTGTAAAGGTTTCCGTCGGGCCCTTTTTTGCAAATCATTCCCTGCGTGAAGAGTTGGGCGAACGGTTCGTCAAAATTGATGAGGTCGAGATCGTAAATGGCTTTGGTGAAAAAGCGCGCGTAAAGCAGGTGCAGAATGGCGTGCTCAATGCCGCCGATGTACTGGTCGACCGGCAGCCAGTTGTTGCAGGCGTGGGAGTCGATGGCTTTGGTATGATCCTGCGCATTGAGGTAGCGCAGGAAGTACCAGCTTGAATCAACGAACGTGTCCATGGTGTCGGATTCGCGCCGCGCGGGCTCGCCGCACTTGGGGCACTCGCAGTTCATGAACGTTTCGGAGCTTTTAAGCGGCGACTCGCCGGTCGGTTTGAACTCAACATTTTCGGGAAGCCGGACGGGCAAATCTTCGTCGTTGACGGGCACCATGCCGCAGCGCTCGCAGTAGACGATCGGAATGGGCGCACCCCAGTAGCGCTGGCGGGAAATCAGCCAGTCGCGCAGGCGGTAGTTGATGGTGCCTTTGCCGAATTCTTTTTCTTCGGCCAGTTTGCTCATGGCGTCGATGGCGCTGCGGTTGGGCATGCCGGTGAAGTCGCCGGAGTCGAAGCAGGTGCCGTCCTCGGTGTAGGCATCGTCCATTTCGTCGAGAACGAGCGAGCCGTCCGGATTCTGGATCGAAAGTTTGATGGGCAGGTTGTATTTATGCGCGAAAGCCCAGTCGCGCGTGTCGTGTGCGGGCACGGCCATCACGGCGCCGGTGCCGTACATCAGCACATAGTCGCCGACCCACAGCGGAACGGTTTCGCCGTTGTAGGGGTTGACCACATAGCGCCCGGTGAAGACGCCTTTCTTTTCGATGGAGTCGGACTCGCGGTCGATATTGGTCAGCTTTGCGGTCGCTGCGAGAAAATCGAGGACTTCTTTTTCCTGCGGAAGGCCCGCGATCATTTCCTTGAGCTGCGGGTATTCGGGGGCCAGCACCATATAGGTGCAGCCGAAGATGGTATCTACGCGGGTGGTGAAGCAGGGGACAGTGTCCGAGCTGTCGGCTTTACCGTCTTCGCGCGGGACGAGCGCGAAATCCACTTCCGTTCCCTCGGAGCGGCCGATCCAGTTGCGCTGCATGGTTTTCACGCGCTCGGGCCAGCCGCCGAGCTTGTCGAGGTCGTCGAGCAGGCGGTGGGCGTAGTCGGTGATTTTGAAAAACCACTGTTCGAGCGCCTTCTGTTCAACGGTCGATTCACAGCGGTCGCAGAGGCCGTCGACCACCTGCTCGTTGGCGAGCACGGTCGCGCAGTCGGGGCACCAGTTGACATTGCTTTTCTTTTTATAGGCCAGCCCGCGGTTGAAAAACTGAATGAAAAGCCACTGCGTCCATTTGTAGTAGTCCGGCTCGCAGGAGGCGACTTCTTTGTCCCAGTCGTAGCAGCATCCCCAGGCGGCGAGCTGTTCTTTCATCACTTCGATATTGGCGAGTGTACTTTCGCGCGGCGGGGTGCCGGTTTTGATCGCGGCGTTTTCGGCGGGCAGGCCGAACGCATCCCAGCCCATGGGGGAGAGCACATTGTGGCCGCGCATTTTTTTGTACCGGACGACGGCGTCGCCAATAATGTAGTTGCGCCCGTGGCCGACGTGCAGTTTGCCGGAGGGATAGGGGAACATCATCAGGCAGTAGTACTTTTTGGCGGTGTCGGAGAGATCGGCCTTAAACAGGCCGTTATCGGCCCAGTGCTGTTGCCACTTCGGCTCAATTTCAGAAAAAGGGTATTTCTCGTTCATGCTTGTTTCCTCGTAAACCGCAACAGACTACGGAATTTTACGATTTTTCCAAGTCTCTTGTCGCGGAGACCCCGGCTCCGCTTTTTGGATACGGGGAAATTTGACAAAATCATGGCCGACAAAATCATTTTGAAACCGAGAGAGAGTGATGACCGCAAAGACGCAAAGAAACAAAGGGGAACTTGTAGGGTTGGAACGGTTGAGGAACGAAACGTTGGGGCGGAGCCTGCAAAACCCCGCCGAACTTTCCAAGCATTGTCAGTGCGGGTTATTTTTCGCCGAAAATGACGAGCATCAGCGCGGCCATTAGAATCATCGCGCCGGCCAGTCGCCGGAGCAGCACATGGCGTGAAGCTTTGTGTTCGCGGCTTCCGATAACCCGCCCGAGACTCCAGACCATCACAATGCTCCACAGCGCGCGCGAGCTGTAAACCACGTTGATTTCCGGCGCGTGACCGTAGCGGCCGACCGCATAGCCCATACAGAAGGCGGGCAGCAGGAAGAAGAGCACTCCGGTCAGCAGGTGGGCGCGGCAGACCGGCGAAAGGTCGCCCAGACGCTTCCGGAAGTGCGGTATAAATACCAGACATCCGATTGCGGCCAGTTGGGAGGAGAGCACCGTAAAGCGTGCCGCCCCCCAGTGGTGCGCATAGTGCTGAAAGACGGTATCGCAAAGCGCAAACAGGCACGCAGCGCAGAAGGTCAGCAGAACCGTTGTGATGAACGAGTTCCGTGTCGTGACATTGGGCGAATGCATGACAACCAGCGCGACCACCACCAGCCCGCAGGCAATCCATACAGAAGGCGGCAGTGCCTGACGAAGCAGGATGGTCACCAGCAGTGCATTCACCATCGGCTTGGTGCCCATCACGGGGCCGACGATGCTGACATCGCCGCTCTTCAGAGCCAGTGTGTGGAAAAAGGCGCCGCTGTACCAGCAGAGCGCAGCCAGCAGCGGTTGGTAGAGCAGGGCGGGCGAAGGCCATGCCGGACCGATGAACAGCAGCGGCACAAACACAATCGCTGTGGTCCATGCGATGAGTGTTGGAACGTGCCACGGGCTGCAGCCTTCTTCGAGAGCCCGTTTGTTGAAAAGGCTGCTCAGGCTGTAGCCCAGTGCGGCGACCAGCGCGAAGAGGATGTAAACAGGCATGGGTTAAACCGCTTTCAACGGAGCCGTATCGGCCTTGGAAATCAGCACGTTTAGTTTGCCATCAGAGTCATTCCTCAGTCGGCGGCGAAGGATTTTCAGATAGCCGCGTTCGGTTTCGGTGTGGCCGCATAGGATTACGTTGATTCCGTTTTCCTTTGCGGCGAGTACGTCGTGATGTTTCATTTCGCCGGTGAGCCAGCAGTCGGCCTTCGTTTCACTCAGGGCTTCAACGCCCGCGCCCGCGCAGACCGCGATGGTTTTGACCGGCTTGTCATTTGCTGTGGCGGCCTTCACGGTTTTGAGGTGAAGTTTTTGTTTAAGGCGGGCGGTAAGCGTCGGCAGCTTAACCGGCTTGGCCAGTTCAACGATTCGGGCAGAGGAGAATTCGGCGCAGTAGAGGTCGCCGTCGCCGAGCGCGTCGGCCAGCCAGTCGTTCACGCCGCCGGGCGCGGCGTCGAGCGCGGTGTGCGGGGAGTAAACAGCAATGCCTTTTTCAATCAGCCGCATGGCGGCGCGCGTTTGCGGAGCGGTTTTAGTGAGTGCGGTGAGTCCGCCGAAGAAGAGGGGATGGTAGCTCACGATGGCGTCGGCGCGAAGCCGGATTGCTTCGCGCGCGACGGCTTCGGTCAGGTCGATGGTGAGCAATACCTTTTTAATGTCCCGGCTTTTGAACGGTTCAATGAGCAGGCCGGTGTTGTCCCACTCTTCGGCGAGTTCGGACGGGGCGATTTCTTCCAGCGTTTCGATAAACGTTTTGAGTTTCATGGCTTGGATTGTAAGCCGGGCGAAGTAATATCTCAAGCGGAGCTTGACTTAGAGGAGGGGAAAGCTTAGCAAACTAGTAATGTTTTAACCAAAGAGGAGGAAATGATCATGAAAAAATGGAAATGTGCAGCCTGTGGTTATGTTCACGACGGCGATGATGCGCCTGCAACATGTCCGAAGTGCGGAGCGGCCAAAGAACAGTTCGCAGAACTGGATGATGCCGCTGCTAAACTGGTTGAGCGTTCGCGCCATACTAATGCGCTGCATTCGCGCGTGATTGATCTGGCCCGTCAGGTTGAGGCGGTTTGCAACGACGGCATCGCCGATGAACTCGACCCCGGCTGTGTGGACGTCTTCACCAAATCCCGCAAAATGGCGTGGGAGATGATGAAGTTTTCTATGACCGAGCAGGAAATCCATATGAAAAAAGGCAAGTGGGGCTGAGAAACTGACGATTGTCGATTTTGAATTGATGATTGGGCGTGCCGAAAAGTCGGCACGCCCTTTTCTTTCTTGATTTCCGAGCCTAAATATCCTTTTATCCGAAGAAACGGATGAATGGTTATGGCTGAACTACTTGATATCTTTAAGGCGCTGGGCGATGAGACGCGGCTTCGTATGCTGCGTGCGGTTGAAATCGCTGAACTTTCCGTAGCCGAGTTGGTAGGCGTACTCAAGCTCCCGCAATCCTCGGTAAGCCGCCATCTCAAACCGTTGCGCGATGCCGGTCTTCTCGAAGCACGTCGCGAAGGCACTTCCGTCTATTACCGTCGCGGCCCCGCCTTTGAAGAAGAGGGTTTTGCCCGGTTTCTGAGCGAAAAGCTCGGTGCCCTGCGCGGCGCGGGACGCGACCGTGCGGCGGTGGACCGTGCGCTCGAACAGCGCCGCAAAGAGAGCACAAAATTTTTCGATGAAATTGCCGGACGTTACAATACGCTGACCGAACCGGGCGGCGGCTGGCGCGCGCTGGCTGCGGCATTGGCCGCGGGCTTCAGCGGGCAGTCGGTAGCCGATATCGGCTGCGGCGAAGGCGATCTCACGCTGATGCTGGCGCGGTTCGCGCGGTCGGTCACGGCGGTGGATCTCTCGCCGCAGATGTTGCGCGTGGTGCAGGAACGCGCCGCCGAGGCGGGTGTTTCCAAGCGCGTGATAACCGCCAAAGGCGATATTGAAAAAATCCCGCTTAAGGCGGGCAGCGCTGACGCGGTTTTTGTGAGTCAGGTTCTGCATCACGCCGCGCGGCCCGAAAAAGCCCTCGCCGAAGTTGCGCGCGTACTCAAACCCGGCGGGCGGCTGATCCTGCTCGACCTCGCGCACCATGAGCAGGAGTGGGTGCGTGACGAGTGGGCCGATGAGTGGCTCGGGTTCGATCATGCCGAACTGCGCCGCTGGCTGCGGGGCGCGGGCTTTACCGTAGAAATTTTGGAAACGCTGCCGGGAACGGCGCCGGAGTTTTCGGTGCTGCTGGCCGCCGCGCGTAAAAAGAATGGTTAATAAACGGAGTTCAACGATGCCGAAAAAGAAAACGAAGAAGAAGGATTACATCATCAAGGACATTTCGCTCGCCGCCTTTGGGCGAAAGGAGATGGAACTGGCTGAACACGAAATGCCGGGGCTGATGGCGCTGCGCGAAAAATACGGTGTCGAAAAACCGCTCAAAGGCGCGCGCATTACCGGTTCGCTCCACATGACGATTCAAACCGCGATGCTGATCGAAACGCTGCAAATTCTCGGAGCGAAGGTGCGTTGGGCGAGTTGCAATATTTATTCGACGCAGGATCACGCCGCCGCCGCCGTCGCGACCAAGGGTACGCCGGTGTTTGCAACCAAAGGTGAGACGCTTGAAGAATACTGGGACTACACCGACCGCATTCTCGATTGGGGTAATGGCAAGGGCCCGAACATGATTCTCGATGATGGCGGCGACGCCACAATGTTCGTGCAACTCGGCGTGCAGGCCGAAAAGGATCCTTCGGTGCTGAAGCGCAAGCCGGGCAGTCCCGAGGAAAAGGTATTTTTGGCGCAGGTGAAGAAGGCATTGAAAAAAGATCCGAAACGCTTTTCACGGATCGCCAAAGGAATCCGCGGCGTGACGGAAGAGACGACCACGGGCGTGCACCGCCTCTATCAGCTGGCCGAAAAGGGTGAATTGCTTTTTCCCGCCATCAACGTGAACGATTCGGTGACGAAGTCGAAGTTCGACAATGTGTACGGCTGCCGTCATTCGCTGGTCGATGCGATTATGCGCGCTACGGATGTGATGCTCTCCGGCAAAGTGGCGGTGGTCGCCGGATATGGCGATGTCGGCAAAGGCTCCTGCCAGTCGCTGCAGGGCCAGAATGCCCGTGTGATTGTCACAGAGATCGACCCCATCTGCGCCCTGCAGGCCACGATGGCCGGCTTTGAGGTGATGACAATGGATGAGGCCTGCAAGCTGGGCGATATTTTTGTCACCACCACCGGATGTTGCGATGTGATCACCGAGCGCCATATGCGCCAGATGAAAAACCAGGCCATTGTCTGTAACATCGGTCACTTCGATTCCGAGATTCAGGTTGAAAAGATTCGGAAGTACAAATGGACCAACATCAAGCCGCAGGTGGATAAGATTACCTTCCCGAAGGGCAACAGCATTCTGCTGTTGGCGGAAGGGCGGCTGGTTAATCTCGGTTGCGCCACCGGGCACCCGAGCTTTGTGATGTCCAACAGCTTTACCAATCAGGTGCTGGCACAAATGGATATCTGGGCCAAGCACGGCACGAAAGATCAGTATCCGATCGGCGTGTATGTTTTGCCGAAACATCTGGACGAAGAAGTGGCGCAACTGCACCTCGGACGACTGGGTGCGAAACTGGATTGTTTGACGCGGAATCAGGCCAAATACCTTGGTATTCCGCAGAACGGGCCATTCAAGCCGGAACATTACCGGTATTGATTCCGGCCAAACCAGCTGAAACCGGTGTTCAGGGGCTGTTTCGCTCGCAAGAGATGCTCTTGTTCATTTTTGTGTATTTTCTGAATAAACATGATTGATTATAAGCCATTGGTTGCATATCCTTTAAATCTTAAAGGAGGCGCATATGGCAACAAACCCAATAGGAAAAGGCACCAAAACCATCGGTATTAATATGCCGAAGAAAATGGCAGACGATCTGGAGAGACGTGCAACTTCAATGCACATTTCCAAAAGCAAATATTGCAAGATTCTTCTGCAGCAGTGGCTTTCGTCTGGCAAAAAGCTGACGTTGGCCGAAAAGAAGTAATATAACCCATACTAACATTTTCTTTGAAAATGTTTGGAAGCGCCCCGTATTTTACGGGGCGCTTTTTATGTCGGCAAAGATCGCTTCCGCCACCGCCGCCGGATCTTCAGCCCGCAGGATCGGCCGGCCGACCACCAGATGAGTGGCGCCCTGCTGAACTGCAAACGAGGGAGTGGCCACACGCTTTTGGTCGCCGGTGTCTCCGCCCGGCATGCGGATTCCGGGTGTTACCAGCAGCGCATCGGGAAATTTTTTTCGCAGGACGCCCGCTTCGTGTGCGCTGGTAACGAGGCCATCGATTCCTGAGCTGATCGCCAGCTCTCCGAGTGCGGCAGCCTGGTCGGACAGGGTACGGCTGATTCCCAGATCGCGAAAATCCTCTTCATTCAGACTGGTCAGCGTGGTGACGGCGACCAGCTTCGGCGGATTGGCCGATTCGCGTGCGGCCCCGGCGGCGGCTTCGAGCATGGCCCGCCCTCCGATGGCGTGTACCGTCATCAAGTTTACGCCGTGGCTTGCGGCGGTTTTCACGGCGTTGGCGACGGTTCGCGGAATGTCGTGCAGTTTGAGATCCATGAATATTTTTTTATTCCGCTTTTTGAGGGGGGTAAGGATGTCCGGCCCCACGGCGCAGAAGAGCTCCAGCCCCACTTTATACCATTCAATACGGTCCGGCAGCCGTTCGAGGGCTTCTTCCATCTCTTTGGCCGAGGGCACATCCAGCGCAACAATTAAAGCAGGGTTCATTTTAATCCTTTCCTTGCAGTACGGTTCCGTTAAAAATCCCCGAAGAGCGTTCCGAAAGCAAGGTTTTGTTCATGAAGACGGAAAGCGAGCGGAAATTTTTGGTAAACGGCGACGACTGGCGGGCTGCGTCCGGAGCCGAGGCGGTATGCTGTCAGGGCTATATCACCTCCGAGCCTTCCGGTGCAACGGTTCGTGTCCGCCTGTTGGGCGAGCAGGGCTTTCTGACCATCAAAGGCCCTACGCAGGGAATTTCCCGTCCTGAAATGGAATATAAAATCCCCTCTGCCGATGCCGAATATTTAATCGAAAACCTGTGCGGTGACCGGCTGGTTTCAAAAATACGCCATACCCTCGACGTCAACGGGGTACATTGGGAGATTGATGAATTTCGCGGGGCCAATGAAGGGCTGATCCTTGCCGAGATTGAGCTCGACCACGAGGATCAGGCCTTTGAAAAACCTGCCTGGCTCGGACGGGAAGTCACCCGCGATGACCGTTACTACAATGCGGCGCTCGCCCGCCGCCCTTTTCGGGCCTGGTAATTTCTTTAAAAAATCTTAAAAAAGTTCTTCACAAACTTTTTTCAATAGGTATCTTTTCTCAAAACCCCTTAACCGAAAGGAGAAAAATGAGAAAAGTATTAATCATACTGTTTGCAATAGGCGCGGCCTGTTTTGCCGGCGCGGAAGTTATCTATGACTACACCGGCCAGGGGGCTGTATTCGACGGCACCAACTGGGTCCAGGTACTGCTGAACGACAATGGGGCTGACATCACCATGACGGTTTCCAGTTCCGGCGGAGATATGAACTCCAATGCCAGCCGTTTTGGAATTGTTAATGATTATATCGAAGGGACGGCCGAAATCCTGACCATATCATTTGATAAGGCGGTTGATTTTGTCTCCATCGATCTGGGGGCCGTCGGAGGCGATATTGCGGATGGCGCAAGCCTCACAATCGGAACCCAGCCGGCGATTGATCTTTACACGGGGGTCTCCGGCTTCAGCGGATCCACGGATGTTTACACCCCGGCTTCGCCGGTGCGTCTGAGTGCCGGCGAGACCATCGTCCTGACCGGTTCCTCGCTGAGCTCGTCCTTTGATCTCGAAAAGATGACGCTTGCGGTCGTTCCGGAACCGGCGACGGCGGCGCTGTCCGCGCTCGGTGCGTTGCTGGTCTGGGTGGCCCGCCGCGCGTCACGGGCATAGACCGGACTTTCCGGCTTGCAGAAAGGCGTCCCCGAATGCCGGGGGCGCTTTTTTGTGTTTTTTGTGGCCACGAATTCCCTGTTTCGTTTTATGCTTTACGCATGAACATTTTCGAAAAAATTGTGAACCGCGAAATTCCGGCAACCATAGTTTATGAAGATGACGATACACTCGCCTTCATGGATATCGGCCCGATCATCAAAGGCCACACGCTCGTCATTCCCAAAACGTGCTATGACCCGGTCACCGAAACGCCCGACGAGGTGCTGACTAAGCTGATGCTCGTTTCCAAGCGTATTGCCGCCGCGCAAATCGAAGGGCTGGGAGCCGACGGCGTCAACATCATTCAGAACAACGGCCGGGCCGCCGGGCAGCTGGTGCCGCACATCCATTTCCATGTGATCCCGCGCTTCGACGGGGATGGCCATCATTGGAACTGGGATGCCAAACAGTATGACAGTCCTGACGAAATGGAACAGCTGGCTGTAAAAATCCGCGAAGGGCTGGCCGAATGAAAAACCCCAATGCTGAAGAACTTCTGCAGGGCCTTCTTGCTCGCGACCCGCGTTATACCGCCGGAGCCTACACCTTTGTCCGCAACGGCCTCGACTATACCGTGCGCCGACTCGAAAAGCCGCGCCACGTCAGCGGACAGGAGCTGCTCGGCGGTCTCCGCGAATTCGCCCTCAACGAATTCGGGCCGATGACCAAAACCATTCTCAACGGCTGGGGCATTGAGCGCACGGAGGACATAGGTGAAATCGTTTTCAACATGGTTGAAGCCGGCCTGCTCGGTAAAACCGAAAACGACAGCCGCGCCGATTTCGCCGCCGGTTACGACTTTGACGAAGCCTTCTGTAAGCCCTTTCGGCCCGCCGCCCGGCGGGCCGATTCCTGAGCTGTTCAGCACACGCCGAAAAAAGGGTTTCAGCCGCCGGGGAAAAGGCCTATCATTTCCCGATGATTCTGAAAATTACAGCTTTCCTCCTGCTCGCCGTTTTGCTGGCCGGTTGCGCCGCGCCCACGTATGAGGACGGCACGCCGCGCGACTATTCTGACATGCCCTGGAATACGCCCGCCTCCTGGGAAGGCAGTGTCGGGGTTCCCGGCTTAAGCGGGTACGAGTAAGAGACGGGGAGTCAAAGGTCTCGAGTCGGAAGGTCTAAGGTCAGGAGTTGTTCCCGACATTCGACTTTTGACTTTAAGACCTTCGACTATTTCTCCTGCAGGATGCGCAGCATCCGGCGCAGCGGCTCGGCCGCACCCCAGAGAAGCTGGTCGCCGACCGTGAAGGCGGAGAGATACTCCGGCCCCATTTTCATCTTACGGATACGTCCAACGGGAATGGTTAGCTTGCCGGAGATCGCTGTGGGCGTCAGACGCGCAAGCGTTGCCTCTTTGGTATTCTCGACCACTTCGACCCACTCGTTGTCGTTGCGGAGGATCTCGGTGATCTCTTCCACCGATATGTCTTTGGTGAGCTTGATGGTGAGCGCCTGACTGTGGCAGCGCATCGCGCCGATCCGTACGCAGATGCCGTCAATCGGAATCGCTTTTTCCGTTTGGAGAATCTTATTGGTTTCAGCGCAGCCTTTCCATTCCTCGCGGGTCTGGCCGTCTTCCACGGCCCGGTCGATCCACGGAATCAGCGAACCCGCCAGCGGGGCACCGAACTGTTCGATTGGGATGTCGTCGCTGCGCAGGACCTCGGTTACCTTGCGGTCTATATCGAGGATGGCGGACGCCGGATCCTGCAGGTCATCCGCCGCGATACCGTAAAGTGTGCCCATCTGATCAATCAGCTCGCGCATGTTTTTCGCGCCCGCGCCCGAGGCCGCCTGATAAGTCATGGAAGAAATCCACTCCACCAACCCGGCCTTGAAGAGACCCCCGACGGCCATGAGCATCAGGCTCACGGTGCAGTTGCCGCCGATGAAATCTTTTTGGCCCGCCGCGCGAGCCTTTTCGATGACGGGTCGGTTGATCGGATCAAGTATGATGGTCGCTTCATCGGCCATACGCAGTGCCGAGGCGGCGTCGATCCAGTAACCGTTCCATCCCGCGTCGCGCAGTTTGCCGTGAACTTCATTGGTATAATCACCGCCCTGGCAGGTGACGATCACATCCAGTTTCGCCAGCGCATCGAGATCGTACGCGTCGAGCAGAGTGGATTTCCCTTTGCCGACATCGGGTGCGGCCTGTCCGACCTGCGAAGTGGTGAAAAACACCGGATCAATCGCATCAAAATCATTTTCGGCACACATGCGTTCCATCAGTACGGAACCGACCATACCGCGCCATCCTATCAGTCCTGTTTTCATAGTGTTTCCCTCGAAATTGAAAGGCAGGCAAGGTATTTCATTTAACTGCAGAGAGCAAGCCGCTATTGTCCCCGACATATGAACTTATTTTCGTTTTTAGCCGAAATTATGCCGCAGACGGAACCGTTCTGGGACTATAGCCGTCCGCCGGAAGGGATGGTGGCCGCCGGGCTCATTTTTCTGCTCCTGATGTGTCTGGGTGTTGCGGCGGATCTTGGTTTGGCGCTGTATTTTCTCAAACGTCCGGCCAACCTGAAGCTCTGGCGCAACACGCTGGCCGTTCGCATGCTTCCGCCCAAAGCCATACTGGCGCTGATGCTCATGCTGGTCGCGCTGTATGCCGGCACGTCGACGTTGTATACGTTTATGATTCCCGGCGGCAGCGGGCTGGATGCCCCGGCGGTAATTTTACAGACGCTTTTTTTCCATGTGCCGGGACTGATTGCGTTGATTCTGCTGGTGCGCCATACCGGATTTTCTTTCCGCGAGCAGTTTGGATTTCACCTCAAAAAAGCGCCCCTGTTTCTGGGCGCGGCGGTTCTGTTCTATCTGGCAGCGTTGCCGCTGCTCTGGTTCTACAGCATGCTCTACCAGATTTTTCTTCATCAGCTCGGTCACGCGTTTTATTTGCAGGACGTGGCACAGTTACTCATTACGCCCGCGTCCTGGCCGGTGCGCAGCTATCTGCTGTTTACGGTCATCGTGTTCGCTCCGGTTTTTGAGGAGCTTATCTTTCGCGGCGTACTGCTCCCGTTTTTTGTCAACCGCGCGGGACTGCTGCCGGGCATTGCGCTGCTTTCCCTGCTTTTCGCGGGGCTCCATCTGCACATTCCCTCGCTGGTGCCGCTTTTTCTACTGTCTGCGGCCTTCAGTCTGGCCTATGCCCGCACACGCTCGCTTTTGGTTCCGATCGGAATGCACATCCTCTTTAACAGCGTTACCGTGATGCTGCTTCTGTTCATGCAGTAACATTCGAATCTTGATTTCGTGATACCAACAATCCAATACTCCACCACTCCGCAACCTGATTGTTTGGGGCTTTATGAATATTTTAGGAATTGATATTGGCGGCACAAAAATCGCTGTCTGCATTGGGGACGAAAACGGAAACATCCGTGTGGATCAACGCTTTCCCACCAATCCTGACCGTGCACAGGAAACGCTGGAGCAGGCTGCCGAAGTCGCCGAAGAGCTGATTGAAAAAGCCGGGCTCACTACGGAGCAGATCGACGCCATCGGCATTAGTTCGCCGGGCCCAATGTGTTCGAAACGCCGTATGATTTTGAAAACTGCGAACATGAAAGGGTGGAACCACTTCAAGGTTGGTGACTTTTTTGAGGAAAAGTTCAAGCGGCCAACCTTTATGCAAAACGATGCCAACGGCGCGGGTTTAGCTGAATATCTCTTTGGGGCACAAAAGGGAAAAGACCTCATTTACCTCACGATGAGCACTGGCATCGGCGCGGGCATCGTCATCAACGGTGAAGTCCTGCATGGCACCAGCGACCTCGGCGGCGAAGTCGGCCACATGACCCTCGATCTCAACGGCCCGCTCTGCGGGTGCGGAAAAACCGGCTGCTGGGAATCGTATTGCGGTGGCAAAAACTTCGCCGACCAACTGCGCGCGGACATCGTGGCCAACAACATTCAGACCGCCATTCTTGACGAAGCTGGGGGTGACCCTGAAAAAATTAACATGCAGGCCATTCGCGCCGCCATCCGTGCGGGCGATAAATACGCTGTTGAAAAGTGGGATGTGTTCATCGAAAAAATGGCCCACGCCGTCGGCATCCTTCTCCAAAGCTTCAATCCGGAAGCGATCGTGATGGGTACGCTCGCCATCCACGGCGGCGACACCTTCATCCCGCAGATGATCGAACGCATTCCAAAATATGCGTGGAAAGATGCGCTCGACGTCTGCACGATTGAAGCCAGTGAATTGAAGAACATTGGAGAGCTCAGTGCTCTCGCCGTGGCTCTCGACGGAGCCCAGAGGACCCGCAGAACATCGAATAAGGAATTTCGAATATAGAAGGAAATAAATGTAGCGAACGTTTACCTGTATTCAGGAAACGTTTTCCAGGCACAACGTATTGCGTTAGCTTCCCGAGTACGGGGTTGCGAAGCTACAGATTTGAAAGATAAAAAGGATAAATCGCATGCTCGACATCAAATTCATTCGTGAAAACGCAGATACCGTCAAAGAGGCACTCGTCCACCGAAACGCGGAAGCGAACATCGATGGTCTGCTCGAACTCGACCATCTCCGCCGTGCCGCTATTACCGAAGCCGAAGGGCTCAAGACCGAACGCAATACGGCATCTAAGAATATCGGCGGTCTCATGAAAAAGGGCAAAAAAGATGAAGCGGAAGCCGCCAAAGAGAAGGTTCGCCAAATCGGGGATCGCATTTCCGTATTGGACGAACAGGTTCGCGAGCTGGACGAAAAAATCAGCCACACCCTGCTTTTCATCCCGAACCTGCCCGCTGAAAGCGTTCCCGCCGGCAAAGACGAAACCGACAACCCGGTTTTGCGCGAATGGGGCGAATTGAAAACCTTCGATTTTGAGCCCAAACCCCATTGGGATATCGCCGAGGAACTCGGATTGGTCGATTTCGAGCGCGGTGCCAAAATCGCCGGATCCGGCTTTCCCGTTTACACAGGGCAGGGCGCGCGCCTTCAGCGGGCTCTGATTGCCTTTATGCTCGATCTCCACACAACAGAACACGGATACACCGAAGTCGAGCCGCCCTTTGTCTGCAATGCCGATGCCATGACCGGCACCGGCCAGCTTCCGAAATTTGCTGAAGACATGTATCACATCGCGGGCGACGAACTCTATCCCGTACCGACCGCCGAGGTACCGCTCACCAATTTGTATCGCGAAGAAATCATCGAAACCGGACTGCCCATCAAACTGGCTGCCTACACCCCGTGTTTCCGCCGCGAGGCCGGCGCGGCGGGCCGCGATACCCGCGGACTGCTCCGCCTGCATCAGTTCGATAAAGTCGAAATGGTCAACTTTGTGAAACCCGAAGATTCCGAAAAGCAGCATGAACTTCTCGTTGGCGAAGCCGAAAAAGTCCTTCAGCTCCTCGGCCTGCACTACCGTGTTATTGAGCTTTGCACCGCCGATCTCGGGTTCAGCGCGGCGAAGTGCTACGACCTCGAACTCTGGGCGCCTGCGCAGGACAAATGGCTCGAAGTTTCGTCGGTCAGCAACTTTGGCGACTACCAGGCGCGCCGTGCCCGCATCCGCTTCCGCGACGAACACGGCAAAGCGCACTTTGTGCACACATTGAATGGCTCCGGCGTCGCCCTGCCGCGCCTCGTTGTAGCCATCATCGAAAACAACCAGAATGCCGACGGCACGGTCACCGTTCCCGAAGCCCTGCGCCCCTACATGAACGGCCTCGAAAAACTTGGCTGACGTACATTCTTTTATGCTCGAAAAAATCAAAGCGGTGATTGAGCGTGAGGGGCTCATCCCCGAAGGTGCGCGCGTTGTCGTCGGCGTTTCCGGCGGGGCCGATTCCGTTGCACTGCTGCACATTCTTTGCAAACTCGGTTATGAACTAACCGCCGCACACCTTAACCACGGCATCCGCGGGGCGGAGGCCGATGCCGATGAAGCGTTTGTCAAAACGCTTTGCAAAAAACTCGGTGTCGAATTCGTGACAGTCAAAACCGATGTGCCCGCGCTGGCATCCGAAAAAGGAATTTCACTCGAAATGGCCGCCCGCGAAGCACGGCACGAATTTTTTCGCACCTTTGCGCCCGTGCGTATCGCGCTTGCGCACCATGCCGATGACCAGCTCGAAACGTTCTTTTTGCGCACGGCGCGCGGCGCGGGTTCCGGCGGGCTCTCCGGCATGCGATACCGGCAGGAGGTTGGCGGCCTGATGCTGGTTCGCCCACTGCTTGATGTCCGCCACGTTGAAATTATCGAATATTTGAAAAAGAACGATCTCGCGTGGCGCGAGGACGTCACCAACGCCGATGAAACCATCCCGCGGAACCTGGTTCGTCATCAGATTCTTCCAGCCCTTGGAAAACTCAACGAGCGCGCCGCGGAAAACCTGCTTCGTACGATGGAGATTCTGCGCGATGAAGACGACTTTCTCTCCGCGACGGCCGCGATGGAACTGGACGAGCTGCATGCGAAGCCCAAAGCAATTCAGCGGCGCATCGTCCAACACTGGCTGATTGAACACGGCACGACGCCGAATTTTGAAGCAATTGAAAAGGTAATCGAGTTCGCGACGGAGACCGATGGCACCAAAGCGCTCGACCTCGAAGGCCTGCGCGTGGTCAACGAATACGGGACACTTAAAGTAGGACAGGCTTCCAGCCTGTCTGGACAGCATGGAAGGCTGTCCTACATTCGCATGGAAGAGGGGCGCGGCATTCTGCGCGGCGACTGGCAGGCCTCCGTTTCGCTCGCTAAAGTCGCGGAACGCGAAGTAACCGTCCGTGCGCCGCAGCCTGGAGATCGGATGAATCCCTACGGCATGGAGGGCTCGAAAAAACTTCAGGACATCTTCACCGACCTCAAAATCCCGAAGGCGCAGCGCACACACTGGCCGGTCGTCGAGTGCGGCGGTGAAATCGTCTGGATCCCCAAATACCGCATTGCCCGCGGCTGGGCGCTTAAAAATGATACCGAGCCCGCATTTCACTTATACGCTTCTAAGATTGATTAGCCTCTTTACCCGGTGTTAAGGTTCTCGCCGCTAAGGATTTATTATGGAAAACAAAAAAAATAAGCCGTTGCCGCCGGAGCCCGAAAAGGGTTCCAAAACCCCTAAAAAATCGCCGCAGGTGAAGGCGCCGATGCCGATGAGGGGCTTTGCGACGTGGTTTCTACTGATGGCACTGGTGCTGATCGCGCTGCAGATATTTCAGAAGCCGGAGGCGGAAGAACGGCTGGATTACAACCCCGGGTTCACTCAACTGGTGAAAGATGGCCGCATCCGCAGCTGCGAAATCGTCCGCGACACCTCCGGCACGGCTTACATCACCGGCGAACTGCTCGATGTGGACAGCGAATCCGGCAGTTCAAAAAAATTCCGTGTGGATGTAGTAATCACCGAGGATCTTATTTCGAAGCTGGAGGAAAATAATGTCACGTTTAAGGTGACTTCGCCTTCGCCTTTCTGGCAGGTGTTCTGGAACATCGCGCCGTTTATAATCGGCTTTATCATCATCTATTTTCTCTTTTTCCGGCAGATGAAGATGGCCGGCGGCCGCGCGATGAGTTTCGGCAAAAGCCGCGCCAAACTGCTGCAGCGCGACGACAAAAGCCGCACCACCTTTGCGGATGTTGCCGGCGTGGAAGAGGCTCAGGAAGAGCTTCAGGAGGTGGTCGAGTTCCTCAAAGACCCGAAACAATTCCAGCGGCTGGGCGGCAAAATGCCCAAAGGGGTGCTGCTGGCGGGTGCGCCGGGCACCGGCAAGACGCTGATTGCCAAGGCGGTCGCGGGCGAGGCCGATGTGCCTTTCTTTTCTATCAGCGGCTCGGACTTTGTCGAAATGTTTGTCGGCGTCGGCGCCAGCCGCGTGCGCGATATGTTCGAACAGGGCCGTAAAAACGCGCCGTGCATTATTTTCGTGGATGAAATCGATGCCGTGGGCCGCAGCCGTTTTACCGGCATCGGTGGAGGGCACGACGAGCGCGAACAGACGCTCAACGCCCTGCTGGTCGAAATGGACGGTTTCGACACGGCTGAAGGGGTTATTATTATTGCCGCGACCAACCGGCCCGATGTGCTCGACCCCGCGCTGATGCGCCCGGGCCGTTTCGACCGCCAGGTGTTCATTGATCTGCCGAACCTCCCCGGTCGCGAGGAGATTCTCCAGATTCACGTCAAACGGATCACGCTTTCCAAAAATGTGGACCTCAAAAAAGTGGCGCGCGGCACACCCGGGTTTTCCGGCGCGGACATTATGAATCTCGTCAATGAAGCCGCTCTTCTTGCCGCCCGACGGGGTGCCGAGGCCGTTGAGCTTCCCGACTTTGAGGAAGCGCGCGACAAAGTATCGTGGGGCCGCGAGCGCCGCAGCCATATGCTCGACGCCGAAGAGAAGAAGCTGACCGCTTATCACGAGGCGGGCCATGCCATTGTGCTGACCAAAACCGAGCAGACCGAACCGCTCCATAAAGTGACGGTGATTCCGCGCGGTCGCGCACTCGGTGCCACCATGCAGCTGCCGGAAAAAGACCGCTACACGCAGGGACGTACCCGCCTGATGGGCATGCTGATCGGCCTGATGGGCGGGCGCGCGGCTGAAGAGATAATCTTCGGCGACGTGACCACTGGCGCGCAGAACGATATCCAGCGCGCGACACAGATTGCCCGTGCCATGGTCTGCGAGTTCGGCATGAGTGACGAACTCGGCCCGCGCAGTTATGCGGCCACTCAGGAGCTGATGTTCCTTGGCCGCGAGATCAATCGCACCGAAACCCATAGCGAAAAAACCGCGCAGCAGATTGATGAGGCCATCAACAGCATTCTCGCCGAGGCGCACGACACCGCCCTGAACATCCTCAAGGATAACCGTGACCGGCTCGAACTGATCGCCGGGTTGCTCATCAAATATGAAACACTCGACGGCGAACAGGTGATGGAAATTCTGGAGACCGGCAAAGCGCCCGAAGAGCTTCTCAAAAACGGAAACGGCGACGTGTCCGGCGAAGCCTCGGCGAAGACGGAAAAACCGGAAGAAGAGTCGGTGAAGGAAGTTCCGAAAGAAGAGGCTGTTGCGGAATCTGCTGACGCGTCCGCCAAAGCTTCAGCGAAGGCGGAAGTCTCGGCAGAGGCGGAAAAGCCGCCCGCCGAGTGAACCGCTCCACGGGCTGAAGCCCGTGGCTTCTGGCCTTCTGCATAACCGGCTACGCCCTTTGCTCGCGAATATACCGTCTGATCATTCGTTCATCCGAAACACCAACTGATTCAGCAAAATATCCGTCGGCCCACAAGCTGTCTCCCCATAGAAACTCGTCCAGTTCGGGAAACTCAGCCCGAAGCACCTTGCTCGTTCCACCTTTGAGAATCTGAACTACGTATGCCACAGCTTTATCAGGCTTCACTTGAATCAACATGTGAATGTGATCCTCAACGATGCTCAATTCTTCTATACGCCAGCCATTTACGTCACACGCCTGATAAAGCAAATCGCGCAACCGTTGAGCGAGTTTCCCAACCAGAACTCGTTTTCGATATTTCGGAATCCATACGATGTGATATCTCAGTTTGTGTTTCGTATGCGCACCCGTCCAATATGCACTGTCTATCATACCGCAGATTATGCCTATTTCCTCCGCCCTGCCAAGGCAGTCCGGAGGGAGGGAGCCATTCATCCCCAG
>Ga0190284_1000598_pt1 | contig 19575 bp, 29 predicted proteins | sample 48691812_MG_FD_161668 | JGI IMG/M metagenome (GOLD analysis project Ga0190284, IMG submission 161668) | Hydrothermal vent microbial mat bacterial communities from Southern Trench, Guaymas Basin, Mexico - 4869-18-1-2_MG | ecosystem: Environmental > Aquatic > Marine > Hydrothermal vents >...
GCAACCCCGCCGCGAGCAGGGCTTGCGCGACGGATAGGTTCCACTGGACGAAGCGATCGCCCAGGTCGAGCGGCTCGGTACAGCTGCGCAGCGCGACCAAGAATCGCTGCTGGACCACGTGCAGTTTAAAGGTTCCGTTCTGGGACATGGGGGTCTCCTTTCGCGTCGTTGGCGCGGGTTCAGAGCAGCTTTCGCAGCTCTTGGTGGGCCTGACGGGCGGCCTTGGCCAGCTCGCCGGCGTCGATGTGGTGCCACTGGATGATCGCCTTGATGCCGGTCCGGGCGAACGACCCGAACGAGATGGTTCGGAGGTGCCCGTGGTCGTGGCTGACCGGATCCTCTTGGCGCAGGTGGATGTAGCGGCGGGTCTCGTCCACGTCGTCGTCGCGGTAGCCGTGTTCCCGGGCCCAGCGTCGCGCATCGCGCACCGTCCACCGGTCCACGGCGAATAGCAACGACTGGACCTCTCCCCCGGTCTGTAGCTGAATGCTGGTCGTCATGGGGCCACCTCGAGGAACGCGCCTCCGCCGCAGTGGGGGCAGGTGGTGGTCGAGCGCTCGACGGTCTGGCGACACTGCAGACACACCGATCCTCCGGGGTCGCGCCGGGCTGCGGAGGTGACCTCCTCGGCGGCCGCGGCCTGCTCGGCGGTCACCGGCTCGCCCTCGTACAACTCCGCGTCGTCGTCGTCGTCGACCTGGTCGTCGTCTTGCTCGAGGTCCTCGCCGTCGACCAGGTCGTCCCCGAATGCCGCGGCCATCCGGTGCGGGTCGGGCCGGAAGTCCGGCGCCGGCGGCGGCCGACGTTCGCGTCGGATCTGGTTCCACACCGCCCGGGCCATCGTCAGCAGGTTGCCGTGCCCACGGACGCGCAGCCCTGCACCCTCGAGATCAAAATCGATCCCCGCCTCGTGTAGGACGCGCTGTAGGTCGGGGTGGATCTGGTAGTCAACGGGCATGGCCGCATCCTAACTTTAGTCAGTGTTTAGGGCAACGCTGAACAGCGGGAAGGCCAGGGATTCAACGGCGGCCTGCAGCTCAAAGGGCTTGATTTCGTGGATGTAATGGTCTGTGGTCCGCAGCGACTGGTGACGCATCAAGGTCTGCAGGACGTCGGGACGGACGCCACGTTGCAGCAGGATGGAGGCAAACGCCCGTCGCAGGCTGTGCGGGCTGGCTCCCTCGAGCCGAGCCCGGCGGAAGGCGCCGGCGATGACGCGCCAGCCGGCCGAGCGATGGAGGAACCCGCCCCCCTTGCGGCTGGGCACCAAGGGCGCCTCGAGGTCCTGCAGCTCGAGGCGCGGTCCGTAGTGCTGCAGCAGCTCGGACAGGTCCGGGCCGATCGGAATGAGTCCGCCGATCTTGCGCTTGGCGATCGCCGGTCGGATATCGAGGAATTGCCGGACGCTGCCGTCGACGGCGAAGGCGTCTCCGATGCGGAGCTGCACCGCTTCGCCGATGCGAGCCCCGGCGAGCAGCTGCACGCCGAAAAGGACTCGGTCCCGGTCGGATCGTAGCTGTCGATAGCCGCGGAGGACCTCGGCGGCGTCCAGGTGTCGGCCTGCTCGAGCGGTCATCGGTCCTCCGATCGGGCCGAGCGGCCTCGAGCTGCCCCCAGGGCGACCGGTCCACCCTGCGGATCGTAGGGTGGATCGGGTGCCCCCCATCCAGGACGCTCCCCCTTCATCAAGCGAACCGCCACCCGGGCCTTTGCAGCCTCGAGGACACCCCGAACAATCGATAGCGCCCACCCTCGGCGCCGGTCTCGAGTCCGCCAGCGGTTGAGGTAGGCGGCTGCCTCGCTGACGGTCGGCCATCGTTTTCCGGCGCCGCCCTCGGGGGGGACGGGGGAGGGGCGAGCCCCCCCCCATTCCTCCGAGCGGCTCGCCGCGAGACCTTCGGGTCCCCCCGTTGCCCACTGCGACAGCAGGTCTACTAGCAAAGTCTTCACTTCGGATCCTGATTTGGGATCTCGGATCCATTGCCAGTACCGCGCACACGCGGAAGCGGCAACGTGGGATCTCGAGTCCACAGCCGGCCCGCAGGGTTGTCCACCGGTGGATCGCGCCGCGGTTCTCTCCCGGGCCCGGTGCCCGTCCACGGCGCCGGCGAGCGGACACCGCGAGACGATCCAACCGTCGACCAGGTCGACCAGTCCCGCCGCGGCCGCTCCCAGGCGATCCTTGGCGCCCAGCAACGCGCGACGGACGCGCCCCGGCGCCCAGCCCAGCACGTGCCCGATATCGGTCATCGTCGCTCGTACGCGGGCGTGTGGACGTCCTCCGGCCAGGTGGCCGAGAGACCAGCACCAGATCCGCAGCTCGTCGGCGTGCGGCCGGCGCCGGCGGCGCAGCGCCCGCCAATCGCCCCAGGTGACGCGGACGAAGCGGGAGGCGTCTTTCCAGCGCCATCCGGACCGGGTCTGTTCGACGTAGGGGGACAACGACGGCCGCGAGGCTCGGCCGCGGAGCGCGTAGCGGACCGTTCGTTCGCTCAAGCGGGTCCGGCGGGCCAGTTGTTGCACCGTGGCGCGGTTGGGAGCATGGGCCCAGGGCTGCGCCATGGCCACCGCGACGGCCACCAGCACGTCGCCGGCGGTCAACTCGCCGCGGACCACAGCGATCCGCACGGGCTCAGGGAGCTTGAACCACTGGATCCCGCCGCTGGCGTCGGCTAGCTGCAGCAAAGCGCCTCCCGGAAACACCGGGAAACGCTGGTTGTGCTGGGATCACCGTTGACGAGGCCCGAGGTCGTGTCTAACCTGGGGAAGTCGTTGGCGCTCACAGGGCGTCTCCGGAGCCTGACCCTTGAAAGTGGCTACTAACCGGGGTCAGGCTCTTTTAGTTCTGACGGCGTTTCCCCCCGTTCAAGTCCAGCGCCAGCACGACGATCAGCCCGATGCCGGCGACGAACAGGAAGCGCCGCAGATACTGGTTCCAGGGTAGGGCCGCGTTGGGCACTGCCGGCGCGGGGCTGGGCGCTGGCGGTACCTGCTGCGGTCCTGCTATCCATCGGTCGAGCTTTCCCACCTTCTACTTGCGGCGCATCCTGCCGTCATCGGCCCGCGTCTTCAGCTGCGGGTGGTTCTTCTCGACCTTCTGGCGCGTCGCAGGGAACAGCCCACGGAGCGATCGCCGGCGAACCCGGCGCATCCGGGCCCGTACCTGCTTGCCTCGAATGGCGGCCTCCTCGCGCCGTGCGATCTTGGCGTCGACCTGGTCGACCTGGTCGTCCTCTTCGGGCTCGACCTGGTCGTCGACGGCGTCGGGCTTGGGTGATGGCTTGCGGCGCTTCATCGGCTTCCGGGCTGCCTTGGCGCCCTTGAGCGGCTCGAACTTGCGGCTGCTCTTCATGTTCCCTCCTAGGGCCACTCGGGGTAGCGCGTGATGCTGTGCAGGTGGAGGTGGTAGACGTAGAAGGTCACCTCGGTCCCGGGTCCGGGCACGTGCTGGTTCTCGTAGCGCGTCGCGGCAATGTCGCTCTGCGTGCGGTAGAGGTTGACCGGCGCGAACAGCGGGTTTCCTTCCACGTCGCCTCCCACGACCAGGTGGGACACCATGTCCGGGAACACCGCGGCGCCGTTGACCACCAGCGGGTTGGGGATGAGGACCTGTTCCCCGCCGGCGAGCGTGAACGGTCCGGAGCGCGCGAGCAGGACCGAATCCCCGCCGAGCGAAGCGATCGCCCGCTGGATGCTGTGGAAGGAAAACCAGCCCACCTCGAGGTCCATCGGCGCCGCCGCGGCGGCCTCCACGATCAGCTCGGCGGCCGACAGGTCGACGCGCGCCCAGTCGCCGCCGGCGCCGCCGATCCCGGAGCGCTTGTAGCAGGCGAACAGCGGCGGCACGCCTGCGCCGTTGTCGCGCAGCAACACCGGTTCCGGAACGGCGACGCCGGGAGCGATCGGCACGTACGCGCCCTGTTGCATGTTCTCGTGGTTGGCGAACGCCGGGTTTCCGACGTACAGCGCCAGCATGGGGAAGAACCCCACCGCTTCGATGGTGCAGGTCTGCGGGTTGCCCCCCGTGTTGCCGAGTAGGACGTCCTGGCCATCCCATCCGACGACGTCGACGACGTTGGTTCCAAGGATGTTCTGGTCGACCACCTCGGACACCTGGACGATCATCGACTGCGGATCCCAGGGCTGGCCGTCGTAGTCGAGCCCGTGCGGAATGGCGTTTCCCCCGGGCGGCACCTGAATCGTATCGGTCCAGTGGGTGACGTACGGCATGCAGTCTCCTAGATGTGACCCGCGGCGATCGCCAGGTCAGCGGTCGACGAGCCGCCGGTTTGGTCCGCCCAGGCTCGCAGTCGAGCACGGTGCGCCACCTTGATGCGGTCCTGCGTGAAGTTGTTGCCCGGCGTGATGTTGAAGTTGAGCACCGGATACCAGGGTCCGCCGGCGATCTGTACGTCCAGCGCAATCGAGACGTTCTGCGGGTTGAGAGCGTCGGCCACGCCGTAGACCGAGATCCCGGGCTTGCCCCGAATGTCGATCTCGAACAGCACGTTGGTAGGGTCGTCGGTGGTGATCTCGTGCTGCTCGAGCTGCGCGCTGGCATACGCGCCGTTCGTTCCGACGAGGGGCGGCAGCCCTTCGGCGAAGGAGAGGAAGCGGCTAAACACGGTGCGCCCCCGATGGTTGCCACCCCTCCGGCCCGGTCGGGTCGAGTAGCTCCCGCTGCGGAAGGATCGCAGCCTGCACCATCAGGTTTTGGTAGTCCGGCGTCCCGGGCTGCTCGGGGTCGTCGGTCAAGCGGAGGATCAGCTTCCAGAGCAACGGCGCCGGCGAGATCCGGAACCGGAACCGTCCGAGGCATTCTCGCAGCTCGTCATCACACCGACAGTCCACGCGGTTCATCTGCTCGAGGTCGGTGGTTTGGCCGTTGGAGGACTCGAGCAGGAATCGCGCGGTCCAGCGTCGAGCCGTCCAGAAGGACCGATCGCGGTAGAGCATCTGTCCGTCGACCAAGACGTCCGACGCGAACATCCGGATCGCCTGTGTCTCCCCTCGAACGATCACGTTGGGATACGAGACAATCAGCGGCGTCGACCAGGTCGCGAGGTAGAGCGACCCGGACACCTGCCAGGTCATCCGGCGCGGACGCAGTAGGGCTTTGGAGACCGGACGATCCACGTCAGTCGGATACCTCGTCTCCGGTGTGCCACAGCACCGAGCGCGGCATACCGAGGTTGGAGGCTGCGACGAAGTCGACGCAGTGGAACACCAGCCAGATATCCCACTCGGTACCGAATGCCTCGCCGAGCGCCTGCAGGTACGCGCCCTCCTGGAAGTACCATCCGGGCGTTGCGATGGGCGTAGGCCGTTCGGCGGTGCCGACGATCGCCGACGCAATCGCCGGAGCATCCGACAGCGGGTCGCTCGTGGACTTCCGCAGGAACTGCACCGTGAAGCCTTCCAGCCCGTACGTGTAGATATCCTGCCCGTCGATCTTGCCGCGGAATCCCCCGCTGATCCCGTAGATCGTCGCGTTGGCGTCCATCAGGATCGACTCGTCGAACGCGCTGTCCGTCTCGCTGGACATGTGAAGGACGCGCTTCCGTTCTCGGATGTGGGGGAAGTCCTCGGGCCGGGGCCCGATCACCCTCGTGGGGCTGATCTGTACGGCGTTCTTCGCCCTTCGGTCGAGTGCCGTACTCGTCGCGGTTCGGCTGCCGAAGTGCTGCTGTAGCAGCTCCCGGGCCCGGTCCGGGCTCATGTTGTGGCGCTGCATGTAGCTGATCAGCTCGCGAGTGCCCACCGGCGGGGTTTCCGCTGGATTGATCGGACCTTCGGGCTCATCGCCGCCGAGTTCATCGCCGAAGGCGTCGTAACGGCTCATGGTTCACCTCCGGGGGGAGGGCCACCCCTCCCCCCTGGTGTTGTCGTTGCCCCGGCCCTAGGTCGGGATCGTCTCGGCGAACTGGCCGAACAGCACGCAGGTCGCGATGAACTCGCTACCGGTCAGCGTCCAGACCAGGTGGTCGTTGACCCGGAAGCCGAACTTCACCACCTCCTGGGAGTGCAGCACGATCGCGGTCTCGAAGTTCTGCATCGCGCCGGATGCCGGGATGCCGTTGCTCATCGCCGGAACGAACGTGACGAGCGGGTTGGTATCCGCCACGCCCGGCGCGGTCAGACCGGCGCCGCCCGGCCAGAAGGTGATCTGTCCGAGGTGCCGCACGTGACCCTGCTTGTTGATGTACAGGGTGGCGACCATCGCGAAGCCGATCACGTCGGTGTAGTCGTTCGCCGGCGCCGTGATGACGCCGAGCTTGTCGATCGTCCAGGACTGGCCCGCCGGGACCTGCCCACCGCCGGCCTGCAGGTTCGTGCACCAGTGGGTGAGGTTCGCGAAGCCCTGCCCGGGCTGCCCGACGCTGTCGACGAAGACGTCGTATTCACCGGGGTTGATCACGCCCGGGCCTTCCCAGCGGCGCGCGCTGTACAGGAAGTTGTCACCGAAGCGCTGCTGCGCCTCCGGGATATCCTCCATCTGACCCTCGCCGACGGGCGAAAGCGCTCCGAACTCGTCGTATTCCATGTCAGTCCTCCGGCCGGCCTCTCCGGCGTGGTTGTGGGGTCAGGACGCCGCCTCAGGCGAACGTCGCGATGTCCTCATCGAATCCGCGGAACTTGCCGTGACGGCGCCCACCGCGTCGTCCTCGGGGCGGACGGACCGGCCGGGCCTGGGGCCGGGGCCGGGGCCGGGGCGGGCGACCGGGACGACCAGGTCGCGGACGCCGGCGCCGCATCGGGTGGTGCGCCATGATCGGCCGACGCGCGAACCGGGGACCGTGGGCCCGCGCGTGGCCGCGCTTCTTGGCGATGTAGGCCGCCCGCAGTCTGGCGATCGCCGGGCGCCGCTGACCGGGCGGAAGGCGCATCAGCTGCGACAGGTCGCCTTCCTCGAGCCCCATGCGGGTCAACCAGAGCAACCCGCGCTTGCGCAGCATGCCGACCAGCGGCATGGGCATCGGCGGGATCGGGAACGGCGGAAGGATGCCGAGCCCGTCGACGACCTTGGCCACGCCGTCCTGCGGGTCGCGGATCACCTCTTCGACACCCTCATCCCCGCCGGCGGCCGCGTCGCCCAGCTCGTCCGCGTCGTCGCCGGAGAACTCCGGATAGCCGAGCCCCTCGGACACCGCGGCGGCCTCCTGGTCGTAGACGTCGCCGATGGTCGACGGTGCGCCACCGAACGGCAGCCACCGCGACACCCACGGGGTGAGCGCCTCGCCGGCGACGAAGCCGAGCGAGTACATCCCAGCGCCCTTGATGAAGCGGTTGAGGATCGGCATCAGCGCGACGCCGGCGACGATCTTGATCACGGTCAACACGATGGGAGACACGTGCGGGGCGACCCACTTGTCCACCGCCGCGACGAGCGCCACGCCGATCCCACCGCCGGCGACGATGGGCGCGACCACCTTGACCTTGGTGAGGTCCTTCAGCGACTTGGGCACCGCGGCCAGGCCGGTCGGGTTCCTCCGGCGCCGGCGGCGCTTCTTCTTGCGCGGCAGGGTGACGTAGGTCACCGGAGAGGGGTTGACGACCGTGGCCGCAGTGTTGCGCCGGCGCCGGCGCCGGGCCCGCTTCTTCTTGCGCGGGTTCCGCCGGGGCTTGGGTGCCTGCAGCTGGAAGACGATCGGGGACTTCTTCCGGGACTTGCGCCGCTTCCTTGCCATGTTTTCTACCCTTCGATCCCGCGGTTCGTAACGATGTAGTCGCCACCGATGATCCGCAGGCGGTTGTCCTCGTCGACGCACAGCAGCGGGGCTTGCCCTGCGCCCTCCTCGTTGAACTCGTGTTCCCACTCGACCAGTTCTTGGGATCCCTTCGGGGTCGTGTAGACCACCGATGTCAGCTCCCCCAGCGCGACGAGGGTCTCGCCGGCGGAATGCTCCTCGTCCACCTCGAGCAGCTCGTCGGGCTGGTTGCCCCAGTGGAACAGCTCGTACGCCTCGAGGGCTCTCGGGTCAGCCACGGATCGCCCTCCACGCCACCGGGGCGGCCTTCTGCCCGCCGAACAGCAGCAGCGCGCCGGCGCCGATCGCGGCGGGGATGACCCACCACGGCAGGTGGAACTTCAGGGGTTGATCCCCGCCACCGGACACCAGCGGCGCCGGCGCCGGTCCGGCGTCGAACACCGCCGCGGCTTGGCTGAGTCGCTCGGTACGTCGAGCGGCTGCCGCTTCGGCGCCGTACTGCTTGGTTTCGGTCTGCTCGAGCGCCCAGGCCCGTTTGACCGTCTCGGTTTTCGCTACCGCCTCCTTGGACAGACGCCACTCCCGCGAGATCACGGCAGCGGCGCCGGCGACCACCGCCAGCGCAGCGGCGCCGGCGATGAGCACCAGCCCACCGCCGACCACCAGCGTGATGGTCAACGGATCCAGCCCGAGCGTTCCGACGCTCGAGCCCTGGCGCTGGAGCGCTCCACGGCGCATGAGGTGCGCCAAGAGGTTCTGCACGGTTCGCAGTCTCGACGCTGGGATCTTCGCGCGGTACTTGGGGGGGAGCTTGGCCCGCGCGGCGTCGACCAGGCGCCAGTTGCGGATCGCCTCGAGGAGACGACCCACAACCACCTTGGCCTGCGCCGGCGTCATCGTCGCCACGTCACCGCCTCCGGCCGAACAGCAGCGCACCGCCGCCGATGATCGCGACGCCGAGCACCCACAGTGGGACGCCGGCGACCACGGGACGTTGCAGGGTCGCGAGGAACCCGCCGGGAGGAGGGCCGGCCGGGACCGGGGGGGGGGCGGTCCCGACCGGCACAGGGACGGCGGCTTGGGGAACAACCTCCGTCCGTGGGCGATGGATCACGCGCTCACCGGTGAACGGGTCGACCGATGCGCCAAACTCGACCTGCTGGCCGAAGGCGCTCGAGCGCCGGAGGATGTCGGTCGCGAACGACAACCCCGCGGCGATATCTTCGGTGGTCTTGACGGCTTCGGCCTGACGTCGAGCAGGGGTCACGGCTCGCCTCCGGGCTGCTCGAGCACCGCCGCGACGCGCGGAGCGGCGCTCGATGAACGGGCGTTCCCACGGTTTGGGCTTGAGGTGGGGCGGGTAGGGCTTGCCCTTCTTGCGCAGCTTGGCGCGGGCCTTCCGCCGTCGCTCGTACCGCTCGAGCTGTCGAGCGGCCTTCTTCTTCTTGGCGTACCCTTTGCGGATCGCCTGGATCTCAGCGGTCGATGCGCCGGCGGCGCGCGCCTGCTTGATCTCCGCAGATTCGTTCTTCTTGACCTCCTGGACCACCTTTCCGATGGTCGAGGCTGCGGATGCAGCGACGCCGATCCCCGCGCCGATTGCCGAGATGATCGCCGACGCGCCGAAGTCGCCCAGGTCATCGGTACGCGCCTCGAGGGCCGCGAGGTCCTCGCCGGCGTCGACGACCAGGTCGTCCCCGAAGCCGTCGCCAGGGCCGCCTAGAAACCCGGTTTCGCGGTTGTTTCCCCAGGACATGAGCCCGGCATCGAACCATCTTGGATCTTGCTTGACGGGTTGCGTTCGCGGCCACACCGGAGGGCTGTCCAGGTCGTACAACCCTAGAATTTCGGTGACCGCTGGGAATGCCATTGCCCCCTCCGGATCGATCTAGACTTAGCAGAACGCAACGCCCGGATCCACGATCCACTCTTCCGCCGGCGCGTATTTCGCCCGCGAGGACCTCGGGTTGTACAGGGTTGGGGCGCGGAGCTCCGCGGGTCGGTTCAAGGTTCGTACGGGGTGAAGTTGGACAGGTGGAGCTCCACTGTAGTGGAGATCCAGACTAGGGGATCGGGCCGCCGAGCAGTCCGGCCACGGCAGCAGCCATCCGGTTCATCGCGTCTTGCATGTTGGTGGGCACGACAACCCAGTTGACCGGGTTGAGCCCGTTGCTGGCGTGGTCGACCAGGTTGTCCGTCAACGTGATCGTGCCGAGCAGCACCGACGCGCCCGGGTTGTACCAGCACGGGTAGAGGCTGACCGCGGAGGTTGCGTCCAGTTCCCAATCCCCGCCACCGCCGAGCATCTGCACCATGGCCATTTGCAGGTTGACGGTGCCTCCAACAGCCCTGAACCCGAACCCGCCACCGCCGAAGCAGCTCGCACCGATGACGACGCCGCCGTCGACGTCGTCGAGCGTCACTCCGTGGCTGTTCGGTGCAGCGCTGTTGTTCTGGTATCCAGAGAAGCCGCCCAACATGACGTTGGTACAGGACACGAGCAACAGCATACTTCCGCCCGGAACATCTGCCGAGCCTCCACAGGTCACCAGGCGCGGGCTCGAGCAATTCAGCAAGAACACGCGCCCGTCGAAGTCGCAGTTCTCGAACGATAGATCGGAATCGTCGGCGAAGACGGCGAAGTCGTTGGTGGTGTCCGGCGCCGAGAACCCGCAGTGATAGCACTCGACCGAACCGGCGCTCTGCTGCACGCGAAGCGCCGCCTTGTTCGTGCCTGCGCTGGTGACCAGGTTGAGCCCGATCAGGGTGATATCACCGACGCCGATCGGGACCTCGAGCACGTCATCCGTCGTCGAAATCAGCTGCACGTTGCCCTGCGGCGCTTCGATGACCAGGTCGTCGTGGAGCTGTCCGGCGTCCACGATGTAGGTTCCAGGCGCGACCCGGATCCGCTTCGGACCGACGACCGGAACGGCCAGCGCCGCGGCGACGCTTTCCAGGGGCAGGGCCTCGGTGCCCGGATAGGTGTCGTTGCCCTTGACGTCGTCGACGGTGACGATCGCGCCCAGGGTTCCGGACGGGCCGCTCCCTCCGGTCCCGACCGGCCGCGGCGGGGGTCCGGGCTCGGCGATCCCTCCGTAGAGCCCCTGTATCGAATGGACGCGCTCGACGTGCAGCCAGACGGTGGCACCGGTGGGCGGGACGGACCAGTCCGCCGCCGGCGGTAGCTCCATCGTGATGTTGGTGTCGTCGACGGCGAACAGCACCGCGATCGCATTGGGCTGCGCCTCGGTGACGCCGCCGACTTCGACGCGGACCGAGCGCGGCGCCACGAGCGTCGGAACGATTCCGTTGCCGTCGCGGTCGACCAGCCCGTGGGGGACGGTGGCTTGCCACGGCGTACCAACCGCGGGGAAGTCGAGCCGGATTTTTCGGGTCTGGTAGGGATCGGGCATGGGGTCTCCTTTCAGAACGAGAAGTCGATATCGTCGAGTTCCGCGACGGCCTGGTCTAGGTCCTCGAGGTCGAGTCCGCTTTGGTGTTCGATGGCCGCGGCCAGCTCGGAGTCAAACGCGCCGGCCAGCTGCTGGAAGGTGTCTAGCGATCCGTCCGGCGCGTCGCTGAGTCGATCCAGCTCTCGACGGTCATAGCCGAGATCCGACCAGGACTTGCCCGCGGCGCGCAGCGTGCGATCCATGTCCGCGCGCAGCTTGCGCGATGCGTCCCACCGCTGTTCGGCGTGTCGCTCGGCGGCTCGCATGTCGCGGTTCGGGTCTCCGTCGTACAACGGGACCTCTCCCGGACCTTTGACGCGCAATCGCCCGCTGGGGTCGTGTTCGATGCGGATATCTTGCAGGTCTCCCCACTCGGTGATCGCATCGTCGATCTCGTCGTCGGTCAGCCCGGCGGCCTCGAGCTGGCCGCGCATCTGCTCAACGCCGGCGTCCCAGGCTTCCGTTTTGATCTCCCGTCGACGTCCCAGGTACGTATGGACGGTCCGAACCGTCAGCTCCGGATATCCGGCTCGAAATACCGGATCCATCTGCTGGAACAGCTCGTCTCCGGCGCCGGATGGCAGGCGATCGGTATCCGGGATATCGCCGCGATCGATGAGCTGCCGTGTCGTGTAGCGTCGATATCGGGCCGGGTCGGATCGGGTCGCGCCGGGTCGCTCGTCGCGGTCGGTCCAGTAGCCTCGAGGGTGCGAGCTGGGGAAGGCCAGCAGCTGCAAGGAACCGCGTCGGATTCGGCCTCTGGATGGCATGACCCCTCCGTCGCCAGGGTAGCAGGGTCACATGATGTTGCGAAGCTCGGACGGATCGGCGGTCTGCGGATCCCAGCCGAACGGCTTTCGCAACGAGGTCTCTGCGGGAATCCAGCGGCGCGGTCGGATGCCGGGCAGCCCGACCTTCAAGTAGACGTGGATGGAGCGCCCGCCGCGGCGCAGGATGTACAGCTTGACGGGGATCCGGATGCTTTCGAGCAACGCGCCGAGCAGGGCCACGTGACAGTCACAGTCACCCGCTCCGTTGTACAACGTCCAGATCGGGTGGACGAACTTGTCGCCCTTCTCCGGGACCCACTTGATGTTTCCCTGCACCCAAGCGTGAAGCGCCCGGGCCTGTGCGAACTGGTCTCGGTCTGGGGTGTGGTAGCGGCGTAGGATGCGACGGGCAACGGTGTTGATGGTGGGGTGGTCTGCGGCGTGGTTGATGATCGCTCGTAGCGCCCTCATGCGCGCGGCGTCGACGCCGTCTTGGCTGCCTTGCCAGTCAAGCTTTCTCCACGTCCTTGGAGTCTGCAGGCTGGCCAGCGGGTTCCACTGCGGAGGGCTCCACCGGTTGACCGGTCCCACCTGAACCGTTGTCCGGCGCCGGCGGCGCATCCTGCTTGCCTCCCTCGAGGTCGTTGATCCTCAGGAACTGTTCTAGCAGATCGGTCGCTTCGGCGTCCGCGAACAGCTGGCGCAACGGCCCCAGCTCCTTGGTGGTGTAGGCGAGGATCAGAGGTTGCCGTAGCAGCTCGGGAAGCTCGTCGCGTTCGTATTGCTCCGATATCGCGTCCTTCCACCGCTCCGGAGGAACGTACCGCATGCCCGCCAGCCACGTGCAGAACGCCTCGAAGTCCGGATCGTCGTCGTCGTTCGATGATGGCTGCTGGGGCTGCTGCTGGGGCTGCTGCTGGGGCTGCTGTTGCTGGGGCTGTTGCGGAGGAGGTCCTCCTCCGGCCGCGGCCGCGTCGCCACCCTCGAACGCGCCGTCCGGTGGTTGCCACCCCTCGGGGGCCTCGAGCTGCGGATTCTGGGGGTTCGGCTGGGGGCCCGGCTGGGCGGACTGCTTCGCGCTGACTGCTGACGCGATGACATTGGCAACGGCCTTGCCTCCCTGCTCGAGGAACATCGGTCCGTGTTCCATCACGGCCGCGACGGTCGACGGGTTGTCATCGCCACCGAACAGCCCCCGGAGGTCCCCTTTCAACCTCGCCAGCTCGGCGAGCTGCTCTCCGAACGGCTTGCTTGGGTCCTGGGTGGCCTTGACCAGCGCGAGGACCTCGGCGAACTGCTCCTTGCTTCGAACCTGCTCTCGCTGGAAGTTCTCGCGGTCCGCCTCTAGCCGACGTTCGAACGCCTCGCGGTCCCCCTCCCGTGCCGTGATCATCCATTGGAGAGTCTGCTTGTGGCTGGCGTTCATCAGCGTGACGACCTCGGACAGCATCGATTGCTGTCCTTCCCGCTGGAACTTCATGGCTTCGGCATATTGGCTGCCCATCGCTTCGTTTTGCTGGCTGCGGACCTCCCGGAGTTCCTTCTGTAGCTCGTCAACCGTCGCGAAGAGCCGATCGACCAGCTGTGCGCCGGCGCCGCCTCCGCGGCTGTTGCCGCTGCTTTCGTTGGGCAGGATGTTGATCACCCGGGACATGGGTTTCGCTTCCGACTCCGGCGGTGGAAACCAGTGGAGCTTGAACTTGCCCGACCCGTAACGGGCTCGGATGTCGTCCTCGTCGACTCCTTCGGTGATCTCGAACTTGCCCAGGTGTCCCGGGTTCGGCCATAGCCGTTCGACCTTGAGCAGCCCGCCGGAGTGCCCGGAGAACAGCTCAGGGGTTGCGACGTCGGGCAGGTCCTCGGTGACCGTCGTTTCTTTCTGTCGTGTCATGAGGTCCTCAGTTCGAGCTGATACAGCTCCTCGGGCCGTCGTGCACAGCGTGCGATGTAGACCCATGCGTTGATTCGGTCGGTTTCGGTTCGGGGACGGGAGCGGGGACGGTAGACCCGGCCGGTGGCGTCGGTCTCGAGTCCAATGAACCCGTGCAACTTCTCGGGCTTGAGCGTGCGCGCCGCGGCGTCCTCGAGCAGGTCGACGAGGATCGACAACGAGCCGAGCCGGGTCTGCGTGTCCTTGCGCCGCCACTGGTACCACGTCTTTTCGGACACGCCGAACAACCAAGCGGCCTCGAGGTTGTTCAGCTTGAGCTGCTCCGCGGCGGTCTTCATGCGCCGCCAGTCCAGCGGCTTGGAGCTGATCGCCGTCATCGGATCGCCCTCGCGACGACGGCCGCGCCGAGCAGCGCGACGGCCGACCAGGTCGCGACCTTGCGCGCGTCGATGCCGGTTCCCTCGGTCTGCACGCCGGCGGCGCGGAGGTTCCGAACGAAGTTGGGCACGTGCGACAAGCGGGTATTGGCGGGAGCCTGCTCGAGCGGCCGCCCCGAGTTATAGCGGCTATAGGCGTCGCGGAGGTCTCCTCGAGCCTGGAGCAGTCGCCGGCGCCAGCGCTTGGCGGTCAGCTCGAGGTTGGTGATCGGGTCGTACAACCCCTCCGGCGCCTTGCCTCGAGGGTAGCCGGCCGCAACGGCGCTCGTGTACATCAGCTGACCGAGTCCGTAGCTGGCCGCGATGCGCCGCGGCTCCTTGCCCCAGGGGAGGACCTCCCATTCTGCCTTGCCGAGAATGTACCGCCGGTAGAACGCCGGCTCGTAGCGGTACGCGGTGGGGTTCCAGTTCGATTCGGTCTGGATCAACGCGAAAAACGGCGCGACGTCCAGCCCGTGGACTCGGGCGACATGCACCGCAAACCGTTGCAGCTCTGCTCTACTTGGCATCGGGCTCCTCCGCACCGGCCGCGCCGTCCTCGAGGACGGGGAAGGTCGAGAAGTGATCGGCGTCGACGTCGGAGCGAACGAGCTGAAAGCGAACGGCCGGATCGGTCTCGGTGACGTGGATGCCGTTGGCGTCGATGAACACCGGGCCGTGATGGTCCAGCTCGGCGCGCAGCGACTCGAAGCGGCAGCCGCACCAGAAGATCGCCAGCTCCGGCGACGGAAGCGTCGGGCCCGTTTCGATGCTCTCGCCGCGTAGTACCAGCGGCGTCCAGGCGGGGACCGTCCAGTCCGCCCGGGCTCGTCCGTCGCCGTCGATCTCCACCGGCGGCGCGTTTCGTGGGGCGTGGCTGTCACTCACCGCTGGCCTCCTCCTTGCTGATCTGCACCTGTAGAAACTCGTCGGTCTGGCTCGCGACGGTGAAGCAGTAGCGGTCGACCCATGCGACCTTGAGCCCGATATCTTCGAACAGCTCGGCCGCGCGGTCGACGAGGCGCCGAGCTTCGGCGCGGGTTGGGCAGGCGACGCCGGCGATCGGCTCGTCGATGTCGTCGTCGTCGTCGTCGGTCAACTCGTAGGTCAGGACTGCAAACACGGTGTCGTCGTTGGGCGTGGGCATCTCGGGTCCTTTCTCGGTCTCGTGGACCGGGTTACAGGCGAAACGGCGTCGCCTGGATTTCGTGGTCATCGGGGTACTGCTCGGCCAGCTGCTGCGCGGCCTGCTCGGCGACGTGCTGCGCTCGCCGCTTGGTTCGGTAGCTGACGGCTTGCGACAGTCGGCCGGTGGTCTTGAGGAACCGACCGGCGCCGGCAAGGTAGAGGTTCGACAGCCCCCCATCGGGGCTGTAGATGTGAACATGAACGGCCCATTCAGACGGCATAGTCACTCCCGGGTTGTCGTCCAGCTGATGGAAGCGCGGTAGCCGGTCACCGCGGTCTGCTCGTCGGTGTATCCGTGAAACGTCGTTCCGTTGATGTGGGCGCCGGCCCACAGCTGCACCATGGGACCGGCGTGGTAGAAGTCGCCCGCCGCGGCTCCCTCGAGGACCTCGCCGTCCGGCGCGATGATCCCGAAGAACGCCGATACGTCGACGGCCCCGGCGACGGTGCCGCGAATCTGGCATCGGTCGACGGTGGCGGTCAGCGTGCCGTGATAGGTCGTCGCTTCGGAGGGCGGATATCGGACCTCGAGGTCGAGCGGTCCGCTGTAGACGCCGGCGAGCTGCTCGCACGGGTCGACCTGGTCGTCGTCGTCGGCGGTCGTGTCGTCGTCGACCTGGTCGTCGTCGTCGTCGACCTGGTCGTCATCGTCGTCGACCTGGTCGTCGTCGTCGTCGCCGGTGTGAAGGCTCTCGGGGTCGTCGCACGCCAGCAGGGCGAGCAGGAAGAGCAGGGGCAGGGTTCGCACGGTCACACCTCCCGGATCTCCCCGTGGATCCATTCAATCACGGGTGAATCGGTCCAGTCCTCCAGGATGATTCGTAGGCGTCGAGCAGCGCCGGTCATGGTCTTGAACTCCCTGGTTTTGTTGGTGATGATTGGCTGTATCTGCCAGTGCTTTCTTTTGGTCACATAGCCCGAAGCTGGACTGTCGATTCGTCGGAATTTGTACTCCACCCAAATGACGTACATTCAAGCCTCCTTGGGCCAGTGTGCAGACCCGCGCTCCTGCAGCATGAGACATTCCACCGGCGACAGCCTCCGGCGCTCGTCGGCTCCCACGACGGGACGGACCGACGCGCGGAAGGTCGTCGCCCAACTCGTGTGTTGCTCGGCTTGTGCGTGGAATGAGTAGCCGTTGCGTAGGGATCCCCGGACCTTCTGTCCCATCGACCGGGCAGCCTCGGCGATATCGCGGAGGTGCGTCTGGGCTTCGGCCACGGTTCGGAACACCATCGCGCCGGCGATGAAGGTTCCTTTCAGCTGGCTTGGCACCGTCAGACCGATGCCCCACACGACGATCGGGAGGGTTTCAACCATCGTCGGAACCCTCCCCCGGCTCGAGGTCCTCGTCGGGAGTGGCAGGGTACTGGTCCTGTAGCCATTTCTTGTACATCTCCTGCCGGCCGGTATGGTCCAGGGCAGACAGATAGAGGCTCGACAGGATCGCGACGATGGCCCCCTCCGCGGCGCGGCTGCCGTCGCTGTGTTCGCGGCATGCGGCGCGGAGGTCGTTGACCTGGTCGATGAAGTGGGAAAGCAGCTCCGAGTGATGTTGCTCGAGCTTGGACAGCACGGCCGCGCTCGGCTCGGGTCTGTCCCTGGTCTTCAACATCCGAATCAGTAGCTTGTTCAGCTCGGCACGGATGTGCCTCTCCTCCGCACGATGCCGGGATGCGTCTCTGCGAGCCTCGCGAGCCATGCCCTGCTTGTAGGCGCTCTCTTCCAGGTCGTCGATCAGGCGCCAGAAACGGATCATTTCGGCGCGTCTGGAACGCAACACCGGGGGGATTGTGTTGCGTTGGGCGTCGCCCTCCCCTACTGCTCGAGGAACGTCTTGAAGAGGTCTCGGATCCGGGTGCGCTGCCAGCGATCCGGACCGGAATGGATCGTCAAGTTCTGGTCGTCGATCAGGAACTTGCCCAGGAACCGGCCTTCCGGGGTTCCGATGTCGATCACGTCCAGGGGTTCCGTCTTCGCGAGGTTCACTCGATATCCCTTCGCCCTCGCGATTGTCTGCAGATTCGTTCTGATAGTCGCTCGGTCGTTGATCTCCATCGGCGCCTCCGTCGTCGTCAGGATAGCAGGGTTCGAATCCGCCTAGTCCACCGACGTAGCGCGACTGGCAACTGGGGCAACCTGGAGCGTTGATCTTTTCGGTCCAATGGTCGCCGCACTCGCCGCAGGCCCAATCGATGATGAAGGGGCGTGGGCGCGGGGGAGACTTCTTGTCGCGAACGCGAGCGGTCAGCTTCCCGGCGCCGTTGCAGATCCCGCAGGTTTCCAGCTCGTCGGGGTGCTCCTCGGGGTGGTAGCAAGCTCGATCGGTCGTGGCCAAGGTTCCGTCTCCGGAACATTCCGGGCACGAAACCATCCGATCAGGCTCCGAAATCTCGGAAGGACCGCTCTGGCGCTCGTGGTCCGTCTCGCGGCAGGCTTTCTCGAACTGTCGGGTGTACTCGTCGAAGGTGGCGCACATGAACTGACGCGGGCAGTCCTCGTGCTCCTCGTTCAAGTCCGGGCAGGTGTCGCAGGGGCACGGGATTCGGTGCTCGGCCTTGGCGACCACGGGATGTTTCGGGATCGGAATCCGCTGGATGTACAGGCGCTTCTTGTCCGGGTCCCATGCCATCCGGCGCTTGTCCTGCTCGGTCATCGGCGAGCCGTGAACGACACGTCGCCGGCGGTCCAGGACCTGGTGAAGCTGCTCGACGGCCTCGCGCGCCCACCGAACGATCACGATGCCCGAGCCCGAGCAGGTCGGGCAGGGGTCGTGGTTGGGCTCGAGGATGCCGGCTCCCCTGCAGCGGTAGCACTGCATCTCCACGAGGTCGTTGCGAGCGGCTGCGACGCCTTGGACGGTGCGACGCCCGAGGACCTCGGCCAGCGTTCCGATCTCGGCGAGGACCTCCACGTCGGTGTGAATCGCCATGACGCCGCGGCCGATTCCAAAGGCGATGAACGCGCCATCGTCGTCGTCGGCGTCCGCGCAGCCCTGCAGGACCTCGGCGGTGCTCTGCGGGGCTGCGTTGTTCAGGACCAGCAACGGCTCTCCCACGGAATGCGCGACGGAGGCGAACTCCTCGAACGACTTGCGGTCAGAGTAGGCGACCGAGCAGCCCCGGATGATGCGTTGCAGGATCTGTCGGTGTGTGGGGTTCAGATCAATCATCGATCACGCCCCTCCGTACCTCCTGCAGGAGCTGAAGAATCGACGTCCAGGCGCGGAGGTCGAGCCGGTAGACGTAGACCACTCCATGCCCGTCCGGTCCGTCGATCTGCACGCGGGGGGGGTCACCGGTGACGGTCGCTCCCTGGTGCTCGGCCTGTTGCTTGAGCTGCCACAATGCCGCGAGGGCTTCGGGCTCGGTCTGGTACAGCTGCACCGTGCGGGGCTCGAGCTGTCCTTGTAGGTTGAACTGCAACACCATCATCGGCCGAACCTCCCCGGCACGATGGCAGGGCCGCGGTGACGAACTGCGGCGGTCGGGTCCTGCTTGTGGACGACCAGCGTTCGGAAGGTGTCTCGAATCGAGCCGAGCACCATGCCGATCCGGTCGCGCATGACGAGGGCGGAATCGGCCTGGATGATCCCCTCCTGAGCCCCCCAGGCGATCAGCTTGCCAACGTCGACGGCGCACAACTCGAGGTGCCCGCACAAGTCGTTGAACACGTCGCGGGGATCCATGGTCTCGGGGTCCTTGGTGAAGCTGCTCATGCCGTCCTCCGCGTCGTCGGGGTCAGCTCGAGCTGCTCGCCGTCCGAGGCGTCTCGAGGGAGCTTGAGGCGCTCGAGGTGCTCGCAGCGGCGCTCGAGGTGCTCGATTCGCTGCAACAGGGTGACCAGCACGTCGCCGGTCGTCGTGTGCCCATAGGTGTCCTGGACAAGTTCGATCAGCTCTTCGATGGTCTCGCGCTTGCCGCTGTGGTTGTAGTCGTGCAGCGCCTGGTGCCCGATGTCGGTCAGCTCGAGCAGGGTGACGGTGGCGCCGGTGTCGTCCACGGCTTCCCGGGTCGACAGCAACCCCGCCGCGAGCAGGGCTTGCGCGACGGATAGGTTCCACTGGACGAAGCGATCGCCCAGGTCGAGCGGCTCGGTACAGCTGCGCAGCGCGACCAAGAATCGCTGCTGGACCACGTGCAGTTT
>Ga0190284_1000599_pt1 | contig 19551 bp, 17 predicted proteins | sample 48691812_MG_FD_161668 | JGI IMG/M metagenome (GOLD analysis project Ga0190284, IMG submission 161668) | Hydrothermal vent microbial mat bacterial communities from Southern Trench, Guaymas Basin, Mexico - 4869-18-1-2_MG | ecosystem: Environmental > Aquatic > Marine > Hydrothermal vents >...
CTTTGGTTTTCCCGTTATAATCGACGCTAATCGTTGCCTTATCGGATTTAAGTTCTTTTACCTGGACAAATTTAACACCTTCTATTGTGCTTAGCATCCTGCGAAACATAACAAAATTGGCCAGATTCCCGGCTCCTTTTAGAAGGATTTCAAATTTTTCAGTGTCTTCATCTTTTTTAAGCCATGCAGATACTATCTGCCTGGCAATCTCTTCGCCGGCCAGGGTTCCGGCGCCTGAAAGCGCATCTCGTCCCCCTTCAATTTCATTCACATTTGCGGTTACTGCTGCCCTGCTTATAAAGCCAATCTGTTTGCCCGTTCTTACCAATAGTGCACGAACTGCCGTCAGGCCCTTAAAAGATTTCATGTCTGCGCCCATAGTGTTAGACAAATTATTTGCAATCGAGCTCCCTGTAATAATAACATCCGCATTCATTTTGGCTGCAAAATCGATAGCTTCCCGGTCGTTAAGATTTGGTTCGCCGGCAACAATTCTAAATGCCATATTCTGAATACTTGGCCCATGCTTTATTATTTTAAAACCTTTCTCTTTCATTACTTCAACCATGGCTTTTTCTGAAGCCGAGTTTAAAAAAGGCATACCACTACCCCACCAGTATTTTGGTGAGCCATCTTCAAGACTTTGCTCTGCAATGAAGAAAAGAATTTTCGGCATCGCCATTTTCCTCTGCATAATTCCAGCTTTTGTCAGCTTTCTTTTTACCATCTTGCTCGAAACAGTTACCTGAACCATCACTCTATAAGTACTGTCGGATCTGGCCTCAGTAAGCACCTTGTATCCTTTGATAAATTTATCGATCTTAGTGTAAAGTATTTCATTAAGCGTCTCAAAATTTTGAACCATCGAATCAATATTCATAAGACCAGTTGCCTTGAGACCAACTGCTGTGACCAGACAGTTTTTTATCGCTTCCTGTCTTGCAGCGGAAACGTCCTCTTTCTTGACATTACCTGTCCCCATTACAATGAAAGTGTCTTTTGCCTGTTGGGCATCTGCCGTATCAATGCCGGATAAAATCATCACAGCAGCGATGAAAAATGCAGTAATAAATACTTTTTTGACTATATTATAAAATAAAGGCATACTTTTTTACCTCCACTCTTTTTAGGAGCGCTCTCTGCCACGGCGTAGCCGAAGGCGAAGACGGGTCGCTTAAGGCATACAGTCCCGCATAGCGGGACGCTCTTCAAGGCTGAAAGCCGCTCCTTAAAGCCCGTAGAGCTGCTCTTCAAGTCCCGAAGGGACTCCATAAGCTATGCTTTCCGGTCTAGCGCATAATCTGCAACTTTTTCCAGGATTTCTTTTGTTTCTGAAGGCTCAAATATCGAAAGGGCTTTTTTTGCCTTCTTTATATGTTCTGTTGCCTGTTGTTGTGTATAAGAAATCCCTTTATACTCTTTTAATAATTCTACCAGTGTTTCAAAATCATTAACAGAAAAATCTTCATTTTTTATTATTTTTTCCATCCTGCTTCGATCTTTCATATCTGCTGCTTTAAGAGAATATATAACCGGCAAAGTCAGCTTTCCCTCTTTTATGTCAGCCCCGACTTCTTTTCCAAGTACTTTTGTATCTGAAGTGTAGTCAAGCAGATCATCAGCCATTTGAAAAGCAAGTCCGAGGTTATAGCCGTAATCTGATAGAGCCTTTTCCTTTTCATTAGGTGCATCAGTAATGATCGCGCTTATACGGCAGGCTCCCTGGAAAAGGACGGCGGTTTTTCGCCTGATCACCTCCATGTATTCTTCTTCTGAAATGTCCAGCTCTCCTTTACGCATAAGCTGGTGTATCTCACCCTGGGACATATTTTCAGTAATTTCTGCAATGGTTCTGATAACCTTCATATTGCCTGTTTTGGCCGAAATAGAAAGGGATCGCGCAAGAAGGAAATCGCCCACAAGAATTGCCGCAGAATTGCCCCAGATTGAATGGGCCACAGGCTTGCCTCTTCGTATGGCAGCGTCATCTATAAGATCATCATGTAAAAGGGATGCTGCATGCAGATATTCGAAAACTGTTGAAAACGTCTTGTCATAATCGCCCTTATAGCCGCAAAGTCTTGCGGAGAGAACCATAAGCAAGGGTCTAAGTCGCTTTCCGCCGGAGAATAAAATATGCCGGGCTACCTTTGAAATCAGATCAAGATAAGGGTTTAAATTTTGTTCAAGTTCGTCCTCAATAGCTGCAAGGTCATCTTTCACCTGGGCAAGAATTTCCTGCTTTAGATCACTCATACGGCTTCTCCTATAAGGTCATATTCCCGTGCTTCTGTGATCTTGACGTCAGCAAAAGAGCCAATCATTAGGTCGGAATGCAACTTGCCGGTTTTAACATATGTAATACCATCCACATCCGGCGCCTGAAACAAGGTCCTGCCTGAAAAAAGATTTTCTTCAAGAGCCTCTTCCACCAGCACTTTTATAGTCCTGCCTGCATATTTTAAGTTGTTTTCCAAAGATATTTCCGCTTGAATAGACATAAGTCGATCATGGCGCATGTTTGCCACGTGTTCCGGAACATGATCCGTCAATTCGTGGGATGGAAGGTCTTTAAAATCAGAATAAATAAAAACTCCAAGATGGTCAAAGCGCATATCCTCAACAAATGAGAGGAGCGTCTCAAAATCCTTATCTGCTTCTCCGGGGAAACCAACGATTACGGTTGTCCTGATCGCAGCATCCGGAATACGCAATCTGATTTTATCTATCAACCTGAGCAGGTCATCACGGGTGTAATTACGTCCCATTCTCTTTAAAATCTTATTGGCGGCATGCTGAACCGGAATATCAAAATATGAACATATATTTTCATTTTCTGCAACAGCTTTGACAACCGAATCTTCAATACTCTCAGGATGCATGTAGAGAACTCTGATCCATAGATCGTCTGCATAGCCTGCCCTTCCTGAACAAAACCGATTCGGTTCGGATATATCCGAAAGGCTTGTTAAAAGCTGCGAAAAATCAGAACCCTGTCGCAAATCCTTCCCATAGGATGTTGTGTCTTGGGCAATTAGTACGAGTTCTTTTATTCCGGAAAATTTTAAATGCCTTGCTTCGGCAATTATATCTGCAGGCAACCGACTTTTCTGTTTTCCACGAAGTTTAGGTATAATGCAGTAAGTGCAATGCCTGCTGCACCCTTCAGCTATCTTCAGATAAGCCATATAGGAAGAACTTTGAACCCTTGGGGTATTTTGCCCCTGAAGGGACAACAGATCAGGATTCGGCAAAAAACAATCTGAATCATCTGAATCATTTGAATCAAGGGAACCCTCGGCAGCCTCTATAATTTTGTCAAATGCACCTGTACCTAAAAAAACGTCCACTTCCGGAAGTGTCTTGACTATCTCTTGCCCAAACCGCTGGGGAAGACAACCTGTAACAACAAGCCGTTTGCATGCTCCATTTTGTTTATACCCTGCAAGCTCAAAGATTGTATCAATCGATTCATTAACAGCAGGCTCAATAAAACTGCAAGTATTAACAATTATGACTTCGGCATCTGCAGGATCATCAGTTATAGTCCATCCCTTTTCTCTTAACTGTCCGAGCATAATCTCACTGTCAACCAGATTTCTTGCACACCCAAGACTAACAAGATTCAGTTTCATTTTGTAAAAGTGCCTAAATTTGATGAATTCGTAAAAAATATCACCGAGGGCTAAGTAGAAAGTTCCATATACGCCCCGCAGGAAGTGCCCTTGGGGTGCAAGGCGCAGTGATTTTTCAGGGACGAGGCAATACATGTAGTATGCCAAGTGTCTGAAAAATCGCTGCAATGCAGTAGATGGGACTTTTTACGACGCCATCAAAGTTAAAAGGCTGCCTGAAATACAAGCAGCCTTTTGGATAGGCGCTAATCGGATTTCCATTTTACCCGGACTATGCCTTCAATTTTTTGTGCCCGTTCACGCCCATTCAGAAAAAAAAGGCTGCACAATCTTCGTCATGTAAGCGTTTACAGGTGCTGCAGATGTGCGTGATCATGGCAATCAGCTATAGTCTTCTATGCTGGTTGCCCTGAGCGCGTGCAGGTGCGGTGCCTGTGAACGCTTACATTTTTTTTATTTCTTCTGTAACCAAAGGAAGAACCTCAAAAAGATCGCCCACTATTCCATAATCTGCCTTTGAAAAAATAGGAGCTTCTGAATCTTTGTTTATTGCAACTATGACTTTTGATGACGACATACCGGCAAGATGCTGAATGGCTCCTGATATTCCGGCAGCTATATATAAATTTGGTGAAACAACCTTACCCGTCTGCCCTACCTGGTCTGAATGTGGCCTCCATCCTTCATCCACGGCAGATCGCGATGCGCCTACAGCTCCTTCGAGTAATTCTGCCAGTTCTTCGACTACAGAATAATCAGAGCCGCCCATACCCCTACCGCCGGATACAACCACATCCGCTTCAGTAAGATCGACCTTTTCTGTTTCCAGTTTCTTTTCAACGAAATTAAGTTCGATTTTTCCAACATCCACATCGAGCTTTTCAACAGAGCCCGCTCCTGCAGACTCAGCAATGGACATCGCATTGGGCCGAATTGCAATAATCCGGAGTTTAGCTTCAAGTGCAACATCGGCCAGAATTTTACCCCCGTACATCGGACGAGTAACAATCAGACTTTCATTCTCTACATTAACTGCCACACAATCCATGGCAAGAGCTGCACCCAAACGCGCCGAAAGGCGTGCCGAAAGGTCCCTTCCCTGTGCTGATGCACCTAGAATCACTGCTGCCGGATCTTCTTTTTCAATGATATCTGCAATCACATTGGTATATGCATCCGTCAGGTACTCGCTCAGTGCTTGGTTATCAGCAACCAGTATCCTGTCAGCACCATATTTTCCAAGCTCTTTTGAAATATCTTCAACCTCTGCACCCAAAACCACAGCCGTCAAATCACATCCTAAACTGCCTGCTATGCGTTTTCCCTCGCTTAACGCTTCATAAGTTACTTTTCGAAAAACACCATCTATCTGCTCTGCTATTGCAAGTACTCCCTGTGACATAATCATCTCCTCAGAAACCTTTGAAAAACGTCCCCTTTTGTCCAATTTCTGTGTCAGACTCAGATTTCAATCCTCGACATACTCGATGTATGCCTGTGGTTGAAATCTTCGTCTTCCTTGAACTTAAACAAAATTGAACATTTTTCAAAGGTTTCTTTAATGAAATATTTTATGAATAGAAATTAAATTACTTTTGCCTCTTCATGTAATAACTTTGCAAGCTCAACAGCCTTTTCCTGCGCTGTTTCACCTTCAACAATTCTCCCTCCCTCTCTTTCAGGAGGAAATTGCATAGCCTTTATCACTGTTACCGACTCCCCGAGTTTTCCCGAATCAAGCCCTATATCAGCCAGGGTTTTGGTATCCAGAGGCTTCTTTTTTGCTTTCATTATACCGGGAAGAGAAGCATAACGAGGTTCGTTTAAGCCCCGCTGAGTAGTAAAAAGGGCCGGCAGCGGCGCCTCAAGAACCGCTGTTCCGCCATCAATACTCCGGTGGCATTTTATCTTCCCGTCAGCAATCTCTTCTTTAATAACCATAGAGATACCTGGAATGCCCAAAAATTCTGCGACAGCCGCTCCTACCTGATAATTATCATCATCAACCGCACGCTGCCCGGCTATAATCAGATCGTAAGGGATATCCTTCAGCACAGCAGCAAGAATCCGTGCAGTGCCCAGGGCGTCACATCCCTGCGCATCAGGATCATTAATCAGTATCCCCTCATCAGCGCCCATGGCCAGTGCTGTCCGAATAGCCTCGACTGTTTTATCCGTTCCCACTGAAATAATAGTTACCTTGCCTTCCTGTGCCTCCTTGATTCTCAGCGCTTCTTCCACTGCAATCTCATCATAGGGGTTCATGACAAACTTTATATCATCGGTCTTAATAGACACCCCGTCATCAGCGATTTTTACCAGTGATTCTGTTGCCGGAACCTGTTTTAATAAAACGACAATTTCCACTTTTTATCCCCTTTCTTTCTTTTTTTGTGTTTTGGTACATGTCAAAAATATTGTCTGCAAATATCATTACAAACCCTTTATTGTCAATGAAATTGTATTGGGAGTCATGGATTTTCAAATACAAATCCGCTTGAAGCAAAATCTTTAAAAGAGCCATTTTTATCCCGAACCACTATAAGGCACTCTGCACCATCAAGTCCATTTACAAGCTCAAGCCCTTTTTTTCTGCCCATTACCATAACAGCGGTTGCAAGACCATCTGCAAACACACACGTACCCGCAACAATTGAAACACTTACAACACCGTTTGCCACAGGATATCCTGTCCTTGGATTAAGTATATGGGAATAGCGTTGTCCTTTAACTTCAAAATATTTTCTGTAATCTCCGCTGGTGGCAAAGGCTTTGTCTTTAAGCGTTACGATTTTGTATATCTCATCATAAGGAGCTTCTTTCCGCGGCCTGTTGACACCTATTCTCCAATATAGCCCATCCTTTTTAACGCCTGAAGCGTAAACCTCCCCTCCAATCTCTACAAGGAAATTCTTAATATCCTCTTTTTTTATGAGTTCTGCAACTTTATCAACTGCGTACCCTTTTGCAATCGAAGCAAGATCGATGGATATGGATGCTTTCTTTTTTAAAAGATATCTGCCATCAACCAAATCAATATTATTAAAACCGACATCCCGCAGAAGGCTGGCTATTTTTTCTTTTGCCGGAAGCCGGTTTTTTCTTTCCGACTTTCCAAATCCCCAGAGATTTACCAGAGGGAATATGCTGCCATCCCAAGCACCACCGGTCAGCCTGTAAAGTCTTTTAGACTCCATAATTACCTGTGCAAAATCCCGGGAAACCTTAAATCTCTGTCCTGCAATTTTCAAAGCGTTGAACCGGCTGATTTCACTGTCTTTTCTATAGGTTGACATGCTTTTATTTATATCTTCGAGCCGTTTGTCTATCTTTTCCTTTAGATCGGATATCTTTTGGGGATTAGCGGTGACAACCTTAATATGATAGGTTGTTCCCATGGTTTGCCCGGGAATGAGAGTCTCTTTTGCATGCCCAAATGCGGCAATAAGAAATAGAGCCAGGAAAAAAACTGATATTTTTATACTTTTCAACACAACAGCAAACCCTTACCCGAACAAGCCGGTGAAGCGAAAATCTGAGATTTATCGAGGAATAAAACATACTATGTTTGCATCTGAATATCGAATATCGAACAAGGAATTTCGAATGACTAAGTGTGGAATCGCTGTGCTCTATCTTTTAAATATTAAAAAATGGTAGAATACCTTACTTCGACATTCATTATTCCTTGTTTGATATTCTGCGGTTCAAAATAAACTCGTAAATTTGATTTTTATTAAAACAACTTATCTATCATATCAAGAGGTTATAATTTAGTTATTTGAAAGATAGAACCCTTCAACTTCAGTCACTTTATCTCACTTTTATCAACAAATCCGCGGCAACTGCTCTCCTGTCAGCATATCAACAATCCTGGTTCCGCCAATTTTGGTTTCCATAACCACCCTGCCGGGAGAATCGGCAATCACCTCTCCAATGATACACGCATCTTTTCCGAATTCGTCTTTCTTTATTGCCGCAAGCACTTCTTCGACATTGTCCGGGCCGACAAAGGCAATCAGTTTTCCTTCGTTTGCAAGGTAAAGAGGGTCAAAACCTAAAAGTTCACATGCCCCGGCAACTTCATCTTTAACCGGTATTTTTGACTCAAAAATCCTGATTCCTATCTTTGATTTTTCAGCGATTTCATTCAGGGCTGTTCCAACTCCGCCACGTGTCGGATCGCGGAGCACATGGATATCCGTGCTTGTAGAAAACATCCGGCTGACCATATGGTTCAGCGGCGCACTATCACTTTTGATTGACAGTTCGAAGCTCATCCCTTCTCTTTTGGTAAGCACAGTAATCCCGTGATCTGCAATGCTGCCGCTCAACAGGATTAAATCTTTCGGCCTGGCATTGCTGATTGATACATTTATTCCTTTGGGAATAAGCCCGATACCGGATGTATTAATAAATATCTTGTCCGCTGTACCTTTTGGCACAACCTTGGTATCACCGGTTACAACCTTAACATTTGCTTTTTGGGCAGCTATTCCCATTTCTTTTATAATTTCCTTTAGATCCGATATTAAAAACCCTTCTTCAATTATTAAACCTGTGCTGAGATAAAGAGGAGTTGCTCCACACATGGCAATATCATTGACAGTTCCGTTTATTGCCAGATCTCCTATGTTTCCACCCGGGAAAAAGATTGGATCAACCGTATAGGTGTCTGTAGAAAAGGCAAAACGTTTTCCTTCGATATCAAAAACCGCACCATCGTCAAGTTCAGAGAGAATGGGGTTGTCAAATACAGGAAGCATGATATCGGTGGTCAGGCTGTGGGAAATTTTCCCGCCGCTCCCGTGATCTAAAAGTATTTTTTCTTTATTCATTTTAAGCACCTCAGTTTTCATGATCTCTATGATACCGATAATAAGCAGCGCACGTTCCTTCACTGGATACCATGCAGGGGCCTACAGGATCGACTGGTGTGCAGACACTATTGTACAGGGGGCATTGTGGCGGAATTTTTACCCCTGTAAGAATCTCGCCGCAGGCACAACCCTTTGGATCTTTTGAGTCAGGAACTTCAAATTCAAACATTTCCCGGGCATCATAGCTTGCAAACTCATTTCGGATATTAAGACCGCTTTTCAAAATAGTTCCTATGCCACGCCAGGGTGCATCGACTGTCTTAAAGACCTCGTGCATAATTTTTTGAGCCTTAGGATTTCCATCAGGTGTAACAGCCCGCGGGTAACCATTTTCGAGTTCAGGAGCACTCGATTCTACCTGTTTCACCAGCATTGATATTGCCCGGAGCAAATCCACAGGCTCAAACCCGGCAACCACACATGGAATCCGGTGCCTGTCAAAAAACGGCCTGTATGCATTTGTTCCGATAACTATAGAAACATGGCCTGGAAGAATAAAACCGTCAATTCTTGTGTCATCCATTGACATTAGGGCGTCAAGTGCCGGAGGAACAAGCTTGTGGGCTGAGTAAACATAATAATTTTCTATGTTCATCTGTCGTGCGGAACAGACAGATGCCGCAATTGTCGGTGCTGTGGTTTCAAACCCGACTCCTAAAAATACTACCTTTTTCTCCGGGTTTTTCCGGGCAATCTTTAGGGCGTCAAAAGTGGAATAAACAATGCGGATATCACGGCCGTCCGCCCGTTCCTTTTGAAGGGATGACGCTGTACCCGGCACACGCATCAGATCTCCGAAAGTTGTAATGATGACACCATCCACTCTTGACAGTTCAATAAAGGCATCAATTTCTCTTTGTGCCGTCACACACACAGGGCAGCCCGGGCCGGAAAGCAGCGAGATTGTGTCCGGCAAAATTGATCGGATACCGCTTCGAAAGATTGAAACGGTATGCGTTCCGCATACTTCCATCAGCCTGATATCTTTTTTACTTATCTTCCTTATCCTGTCTGCCAGTTTCCGGGAAATTTCTGAATCCCGGTATTCTTCCAAGTGTTTTATAGCCATGTTTTTTGTCCGTTGTTTTTTGTCCGTTGTCCGTTGAAAATCGATTCAACTATTCAGGCCACGAAAGTTTTAAAATATAAGCATGTAGTTTGTTATTTTTTCACGATAAATCTAATCCAAACAAGCCGGTTGGAGCGAAACGAAAATTTAAAATGGGTACCCGACCACTGACTACCGACCATTGACAACTGCATTTGCAATCACCGCCTGCCCCAGGGATATCCCACCGTCATTTGCAGGAATGAGCCTGTGTGTAACAACTTTAAAATCTTTCTTTTCAAGTGCTTCTGAAAGATCGGCTAAAAGAAGCGAGTTCTGAAACACACCACCACTTAAAACAATCCTTTTTAACTCTGTTTCTTTTCTTATTGTCTCACACAGATCTGAAAAGAGCCTTACAAGTGTTTGATGAAATTTGCTGCTGATCTCAGAAGTATGAACACCATTTTCTATATCTTTTACAACGCCCCTAATAACAGGCCCTGGCAAAATCCTGTAAACGTCTCCTGAAGTCCATTCATAGTCATAAATTTCGTTTGTCTTTTCACCGGCAGCCATTTCGAGTTCTATGGCTGCCTGTCCTTCAAAATGAACAGTATTTCTTATTCCGCAAATTGCCGCAATTGCGTCAAAAAGACGTCCCAGGCTCGATGTGTCGGGAGAATTTAACTTTTTATCTATCATTTCTGCAATGATCTTTATCTTCTTTTCATCGAATTTATTTAAAAACGGAAGCCGATGGTTTTTAAGCTCCTGCCCGAAAGCGTCATAAAGATAGCTTACAGCCATTCGCCATGGCTCCTTTATCGCTGCTGCACTACCAGGCATCGGCACGTAGGATATGTGTGCTTTACGAATAAATTTTTCTTCATCGGCAACAAGAATCTCCCCTCCCCATATGGCTCCATCGGTTCCATAGCCTGTCCCGTCAAATGCAAGCCCTATAACATCTCCATCCAGGTTGTTTTCCGCCATGCAGCTCACAATATGGGCATGGTGGTGCTGAACCCGGACTTTTTCTACCTTGTCCTGCTCCATTGCGTACCGGGTGCTCATGTAATCAGGATGAAGGTCACAAGCAATAATTTCAGGGCTGATGTCGAGTATCCGCTTCATATGCCTGATCGTCAGTTGAAAGAACTCATATGTTGCAAGATTTTCGAGGTCTCCGATATGCTGGCTTAAAAAAGCCCTGTCCTCCTTTGTAAAACAGATTGTATTTTTCAGTTCAGCGCCACAGGCAAGAATCGGCGGGACCTTTTTTTTCAGAAAAACAGGCGTCGGAATATATCCCCTGGAGCGGCGTATAAACCGCACTGCACCTGCTGATCTTCTTATGATTGAATCATCGCTTCGCAGATAAATATCCCTGTTATGAATCAGGAAATAATCAGCGATACCTGAAAGCCGCTTGAATGCGTCATCATTATCAATGGCTATCGGCTCCTCGCTTATGTTTCCGCTGGTCATTACCAATGCGATAAAATCCTGTCCGGTTACATCCGGATTTAAAAGAAGATAATGGAGCGGAGTATATGGAAGCATTGCACCGAAATATTTGTTTCCCGGTGCAACTGCATCAGCCAGGTGTTTAAAATCAGGTGTCCCGGGCTGCTTTTTTTTCAGGAGAACGATGGGACGCTGGATTGATATAAGAAGCGCCTGTTCTTCCGGTTTGATATCGGCGTATCTGCGAATACACTTTAAACTAACAGACATAACTGCCAGGGGTTTTTCCTCCCTGTGCTTTCGTTTTCTTAAGAGTGTGACAGCATCACTATTTTCCGCATCTGCTGCAAGGTGGTAGCCACCCAAGCCCTTTATGGCCAGAATAAATCCCTGTTTCAAAAGAGCTGCGGTTTTTTCAATCGGGTTTTCGGTCTTAATTTCCCTGCGGGTATTGTCATATAGAGTCACATGAGGCCCGCAAACATCGCAGGCGTTTGGCTGGGCGTGAAACCTTCTATTCTCCGGGTTATCATATTCGGCCTGGCATTTTTCACACATTTGAAAATGTTTCATTGAAGTTTTAGGCCGGTCATACGGAATATCATCAATAATGGTATAGCGGGGACCACAGTTTGTGCAGTTAATGAATGGATACAGATAACGCCGGTCGGCAGGGTTAAAAAGCTCCCGAAGACAGTCATCGCAAACAGATACATCCGGTGATATAAGGGCTGATTTACCAGTGGAATTTATACTTTTTGCAATGGTAAATCCTTTAATATTTTTTACGGCTTCGGGGTCAAATGAAATTTTAGTAATACAGGACAAAGGCGGGTTCTTTTGGGCGAGATCCTGAGAAAAAGACTCAATATTACTTAAGGCCCCCTCGATATAAATAGTCACACCTGTGGAAGTGTTGGCAATATCTCCCTTTAAATTATACTTCTTTGCCAGTTGATAGACAAAGGGTCTGAAACCTACCCCCTGCACAATGCCGCTTGCTTCCAGCCTTCTGGCAACATAATCTTCGGCCATGGTCAATCGCTGTCAATCCTTTTTTCTTTCTCATCAACAAAAGCAGCCGCTTCCTTAAGAATTTTCAACGATTCCATTGCAGCCTTTTCATCAATTTTATGCAGGGCAAAGCCGGCATGAACTATGACATACTCGCCAACTTTGGCATCTTCGACAAGGAGCAGACTTGCCGTTCTTTTTACGCCGTCAACATCTATGGTTCCGATGCCGTTTTCAATTTTTGTAATTTTAGATGGGACTGCAAGGCACATTTTTACTTGCTCCTTTTTTATAGGATACCCCCAGACGATCGAGCTCTGAGAGAACCATATCAATAACGGAATCAACTTTTTTTTGTATTGCCGGCGTTAATTCAATGCTGAGCTTTTCGATATCCTCAGGCTCAACACCGACTATTACAGTTTCCGGAACTTTGTCCAGCGCCTGGCACAGGGTTAATGCTTCGAGAAAATCTACCTGGTGAAGAGAATTTTTTGCCCTGATACGCTCGGGAATTGCATCCCCTTCCAGGCGATACAGATCTCCTGTATTTCCTTTATTCCTGATGGCATCAACAACAATCAGATGATCCGGCTGCGATATTACGCCTAAAAGATTGACTCCCAAAACCCCGCCGTCAACAATAGTCACATTATCAGGAAATGTATAATTTTTCTGGATTTTTTCTATAACGCGCACACCGAATCCCTCATCGGAATAAAGAATACAGCCTACGCCTAAAATCATTATTTGTTGTGAGTTCATTTTTTTACCACGGATTTTATACTGGTTACTGGTTGCTCGTTTCTGGTTAAAAAACGAGTAGCCGGTAACGAGCAACCAGCAACGAGTACGGAAGGCTAAACAAAATAGAAAGGCCGACATGAGACTTCCCCTCAGCCTCCCAATGCAGGGAGGCTGAAAGAAAAGTTTTTTTATTAACACACTTTAATCTTATAGACCTCGTTGGAATCAGGATCTATAATGTGGACACCACAGGCAATACATGGATCAAAGGAGTGAACTGTTCGCAGAACCTCAAGAGGCTTTTTAGGATCTGCAATCGGAGTACCGATAAGCGCCTCTTCCACAGGACTCAGCTTTCCTTTTTCGCATCGAGGCCCCAGATTCCATGTTGAAGGTACCACGTACTGGTAGTTTTTGATCTTTTTATTTTCGATCTCAATCCAGTGACCCAGTGATCCTCTTGCAACGTCATTCAAACCAACGCCCATTCCGCTATCCGGCATTTCCCAGGACTGGTATGTTTTTGTATCACCTTTTTTAAGGTTTTCAACCAGTTCAAGAACCCATCCCTGAGTAGCCCGGCCGATGGCAACAGTCTCAATACCTCTTGCTGCCGTTCGCCCAAGGGTTGAAAACAGATGCTTTGCCTCGATACCGAGTTTATTAATAACGCTTTCAACGATGGGTTTGATATCTTTGTGTCCTTTGCCGAAAGCCACCAGAACCCTTGCAAGCGGGCCGACCTCACATGGTTCGCCATCATAACGGGGCGCCTTGAACCATGAGTATTTTCCACCGCCGGGCCTGTATTTCGGATCTTCCTTCAGCGGTTTTGTCTCACCCTCAAAAGGATGTTTCGGATCACCCTTTTCATACCACGAACGGGCAACGTGCTCGGTAACCTTTTTCTGATTGGCCATCTTAACGCCGCCAATTTTTTGTTTCATTATCACGCCCCTTGGCATGTAAAGGCTTTCAGGCTCTTTATCGCTTTCAGGAAGGTCTCCCCATGCAAGAAAATTGGTACACCCGCCGATGCCGCCCCAGTCTTTGTAAAAGGAGGCAACAGCCAGCAGATCAGGAACATACACGTTTTCAACAAAATCCTGGGTTTCCTTACATATATACAAAAATTCAGCTATACGATCCGGTGTAAGGTCTCTTACGGATGTTATCCCCCCGACTACCAAAGACTGGAGATGTGGGTTCTTTGCGCCAAATATGGCGTGCATCCGTGCAGCCTTGGCCTGGAGGCGAAGGGCTTCAATATAATGTGCCGCTGCCATCAAGTTGGCTTCCGGGGGAAGTTTGTATGCTGAATGACCCCAGTATGCATTTTCAAAGGGACCAAGCTGGCCACTGTCAACAAAAGTCTTTAATCTTTGCTTAACACTTTTAAAATATGCTGAACCACCCCAGGGTGCATTACTGACATTGTCTGACAGTGTGGCTGTTTTCTTTGGATCAGCCGAAAGTGCGCTGACAATATCTACCCAGTCCAGGGCATGAAGATGATAAAAATGAACAATGTGATCATGCTGGAACTGAGCACCGTGAAGCAGATTTCTGATTATACGTGCATTCTTTGGAATCTTAACGCCTACTGCGTCTTCGACTGCCCTCACCGAGGACAGAGCATGTGTGTAAGTTCAGACGCCACAGGAGCGTTGAACAAAATGGTGAGCATCCCTGGGATCTCGTCCCTGAAGGATAAGCTCAATTCCCCTGAACATCTGGCCTGAGCTCCAGGCATTTACAACCTTACCACCTGCGACTTCTACCTCGATGCGAAGGTGGCCTTCTATTCTTGTGATAGGATCTATCGTTATTCTCTTACCCATATTATCTCCTCCCTTTTTTTCTTAAAAAGGATTATTATTAAATTTCACGTGCCCCTTACTACATTTCCTCATAAAACGGGCTCATCTTGTCCCAGAAATCCGGTTCGCTGCATCCTATGCATGGATGACCCGCTTCAATCGGCCAGCTTGTGCCGTCGTTAAATTTCACAATCGGGCAATTGTTGTAAGTCTCGGGGCCCCTGCAGCCAAGCTTGTACAGGCAATAACCCATGGCTGCTTCCTCAGAACCGAATTCTTCAACGAACTCATCCTGTTCAAAATGGGATCTTCTCGGACACTGATCATGAATGGTTTTTCCGTAGGCAAAGAGCGGCCTGCCAAGATCGTCCAGAGCAGGAAGTTTGCCAAGGAGGAGATAGTTTACAACTGTACCGACCAGGTTGATAGGGTTTGTGGGGCATCCGGGCAGGTTGACTGTTTTTATCCCAAGAGTATCCCCGACACCTTTATATCCTCCGGGGTTCGGTTTTGCAGCTTGAACGCCTCCGTAACTGGAACATGTACCCATGCAAATGGTAGCCAGAGCTTTTGGAACAACGTCCTTTGCAATATCCAGGAATGTCCGACCTGCGACTTTTCCATACCCGCCATTATATTTAGTAGCGACTGCTCCTTCAACAACACAGATAAACTTCCCGTTGTATTTTTTAACTGCGTTGTGGAGATTTTCCTCAGCCTGATGCCCTGCTGCAGCCATGATGGTTTCATGATATTCTATAGAAAGAATTTCAAGAACCAGTTCATCGATCCATGGATACATTGATCTTAAAAGGGCTTCGGAACATCCGGTGCATTCAGCAAAATGCAGCCAGATAACCGGTGGGCGCTGCTTTGGCGCTGCAAAAACTTCCGCTACTTTCGGGACAAAGGATGATGAAAGCCCCATTGTTGCTGTGAGGAAGGTACAGTATTTCATGAAGTCTCTTCGTGAAACCCCCTTTTTTTCCAGCCTCTCGTAAAATTGTTTTTCCTTTTCCATTGGCACCTCCTTGATGCTGTTAAAGGTTCATAAACCGCCGACAAACAAAATAAGGCGGGGAAGCTTGTCTTTACAATTAGCTATTTTCCAGCCCTCATAGCTCTATAGCTTCTCTGCCTTGCAAAATCGAGTTTAAACCTCAGGTTTTTTAATCTTTTACGGAACCGTTGTAGATAATGGGAATAAATCATTTCTATTGTGAAATGATTAAAAAGTCAAGCTATAAAACGATTATGAATCGTCTTTAATAACACCACTATCTTCATCCGCTGCAACGCAGTAGATAGGACTTTCTACTTAGCCATCGGCCTTACTTTTTACGAGTTCATCAACTTTAATAGAATCTTTTTTCGTATTTTTTCCCTCCAGCTTTTCCTCAAGATCATCACCAATCAATTCATCAATATCATCGGCACTACTCTCTATTTCATCGATGTCTTCTGAAGGTGCCTGCTCTTTGATCAACAAATCGATGTCATTAAAGGAAAGCTCAATTGATTGACTGTCTTTTGAACTAAATATATCGATAACCGCCTGCGCTATTTTCTCGGCATAAATGCCCGGAGGATACATATTATTTGTCCTTAATTCAGAAATAAGCGCTTCCTTTCCTTTTGAAATCGCAGATTTAATAATTGTATTATCATATTCTTCTTCACAAAGAAGGGATAACCTTTCTTTATCCAGCTCTGCAAACTCCTTGATGATCAGTTTTTTTTGATCATTTTCTTTTGAAATCAGATATTTTTGTTTCATCCTTTTCATCCTCTTTTATTAATGATTTGTCTATGGAGTTTTTGCCTATGTCAGCTCCGTTTTACTACTGTTTGAAATCATATAAAGATGTTAATGTCAACAGACAAAAGGTTTTGATTGAATTTATCAATACGGAAGGGACATTTTTACTTTATTAGTGTTGGGAACAACATTTTGCTGCGATCTTAACTCGTGTTGGCAAGAAAGATGTTGACCTGTTTTTTATGAAATGTTAAAAATAGTGGTTCAGACTAAGGAGGGATGGCTGAGTGGTCGAAAGCGGCGGTCTTGAAAACCGTTGAGTGTCACAGCTCCGTGGGTTCGAATCCTACTCCCTCCGCCAGAAAAATCAATGGAATTGATTTTTACCTGTAGCTAATAGCTTATAACTTGTGGAATACTTAACATAGACAGTATCTATGAATGAAGTTTCGATTCAAAGAATTCAGGGTTCATAAAGAAGCCAAGGGTTACTGTAAATTTTCCCGAGATATTACCAAAAGGCACATAGAAAAATTTGATATAGGTCTGGCTAACCAAATACAAAGAGCATTGAACTCGATCGTGCTAAACATTGCCGAAGGATCAGCCGACTTATCTGATGTAGAGTTCGCACGATTTTTAAGTATCTCAATAAGATCGGTTTATGAAATGATAGCAGGGTTTGACCTTGCAACCCTTTATGGTTTTATCGGCGAGGATTTAAACATAAATATTGAAAACAGAGCTCACTCATTGGTAAAGCAATTAGCATCATTCCGTAACAAACTAAAATCATAATGCTATCGGCTAAAAGCCAATAGTATTCTGATTCATAAGAATCACGGAGAGATGGCCGAGCTGGCTGAAGGCGCTCGCCTGCTAAGCGAGTGTGGGGGGAAACTTCCACCGAGGGTTCGAATCCCTCTCTCTCCGCCATTAAAAACAGAAAAACACGAAATTAATTTTTGATGGCGTCGTAAAAAGTCCCATCTACTGCGTTGCAGCGGTTTTTCAGAAACTCGGCATACTACATGTATTGCCTCGTCCCTGAAAAACCGCTGCGCCTTTTTATCCCGCTGATTTTTAGCGGGGGTATATGAAACTTGGAACGATGCTATCGGTGATACTTTTTACTAGACTGTCATTTTTCGTGCTTTTGTGATTTCGGACTTTGGTGATTAAGAATCTTTTACTTAGCCGGCGCCACCATCTCAATCGCATCCACAGGACATTCAAGTGCACAGAAACAGCAGGCAATACATGCCCTTTCATTTTCAAGAATGGGATAACCCCTGATATCTTTATTGTCTTTAGTATAAGAAAGTTTAAGGCAATCTACAGGACATGCTTCAATGCAAATATTACATGACATGCATTTTTCCCTGTTAATTACCGGCTTTTCCCAGCGCGATCTGAATCTTATCCTCCTGCAGATATTATGAAAAGAATCTTTCACGGATTCCTGGGGACAAATCTTACCGCATGCCCCGCAATCTATGCATAATTTCGGTTCTATAGTATGAATTTTGCCATTTTTTCCCTCAATCGCATCTGTCGGACAAACCTTTTTACAAATACTGCAACCAATACACTTATCTGTAATCGAATAAGACATTAACCATTCTCCGGATTTAAATACCAAGCCTTTTTAAACATGCATCTGTGGGCTTTCCTGTCTGTGTATCCCAGCCGAACTGCTCCCAGTAATCTCCAACCATCTTTTCAATATCTATGCTTCTGTCCTTATTTGCACCTTCTTTCAGAGGTGGTCTTCCAAGAGCTCTGTCACTCATTTTGTAATCTTTCGGCTCTATTCCATGCTTTACATTGAATAGTTGTCGCAATGTCTGTATGCGCTCTCCGATTTCCATGTACTGGTCAGGCGTTTTTTCCCAGCCGGTGGCTGCGTTGAGCCAGTCAAACAAAGGAAGGCGATTTGCTCCCAGAAAAGCCCCGAACAGGCAACACCCGGCTCCATTAATTACATTCATATATTTACTGCAGGCAGCGGCGGCAATAGATTTTTCCCTGTCAGGCAGGTATTTGCTGTTTTTAGAATATATAAATTTTACATCAGGAAGCCCTTTTATTTTTTCCCATAGCTGAAACATTTCATAATAAAGCTGGGAACCGATTGTGTGTCTTCCCGGAGTCGGTTCCACACAATTGTGTAGGGCAAAGCCCGGATCATTTCTTCCATCGTGCATGGCCAGTTCCTGGCCACCGGCCTGGACGGCATATTGCATGGAGCTGTTTCCGATCTTTTGCGCAGCAACTTTTGAGCCGTCTGCAAGAAGATCGCCTATGCCTTCTCTTTTAATCATCTTTTCAACCAGCGCCACAATTGCACTCGAATTTCCCCAGGTAAGTTCAAGCCCGCCTGTCTCTTTTTTCGTAATAATGCCTTTCTCATAACATTCAAGGGCAAAAGCTACTGTTCCTCCTGCCGATATTGTATCCATACCGGCTCTGTTCAACACTTCGTTAAGATAAAAAATGCTGTCAGGGTCATTATTCATGCACAGCCCGCCAAGAGCGAGAACAGTCTCATATTCCGGTTTATGTGTTTCAGTGTATTTACCCTTAATTGAGCATATACCGCCACAACCTAAAGGACATGAATAACAATGATATTTTACAAACACGCAGTCTGTAAATACATCGGGATTCAGCGGTTTTGATTTTTCAGTCCCGAAATCCTTATTGCTCCCTTTCCAGTTCTTAATGGGAGAATCACCAATCTCAATGGAAATCTGGTTCATGCTCGCAGTACCCCACTTGTCGAGCATAGATATGTACATCTTGCCATCCATTGCCATTTGAGTGGGAAGAACTCTCATCAAAGTACCGATACGCGCAGACATAATTCCCTTTATAAATTGCGATTGATCTTTCACCGATGCATTGCAGGCTTTGCTCAATTCTTTTATCTTATCCGGGCTGTGAGATTTAATCCGCATTGCGCCACCGAGCACAACTGCTTTTAATTTTTTAGAGCCCATCACCGCACCAAGACCGGACCTGGCCGCCATTCTGCCAAGATCATTGGAAATGCCGGATATCAAAGAAAGATTCTCCCCTGCAGGGCCGATACAGGCAACACGCGGTTTTTTGCAATCTGCTTCCTTAATAAGAGCTTTCTCGGTTTCAACCGTATCCATCCCCCAAAATCGAGAGG
>Ga0190284_1000600_pt1 | contig 19531 bp, 10 predicted proteins | sample 48691812_MG_FD_161668 | JGI IMG/M metagenome (GOLD analysis project Ga0190284, IMG submission 161668) | Hydrothermal vent microbial mat bacterial communities from Southern Trench, Guaymas Basin, Mexico - 4869-18-1-2_MG | ecosystem: Environmental > Aquatic > Marine > Hydrothermal vents >...
CGGGGCGGCAACATGATCGCGCTGGTGACGGGGGAAAGCGCGGCGGGTGTGGCAGAGGCCCTGCGCGCGGCCGGGGCCCGGCGGGTGCTGGTGTCCGAGATCGACTGAACCCCATACTGACGCAAGATCGCCAGCCCACCAGCCAGCGGGCTGGCTTTTTGCCACCCAGAGGAGAAACGCGCTACGCCTGCCCCCCGACGACGCAATAATCAGCGATTGTTTCAAATTCCGCCGGCCAGTACTTGACATTTCAGGCATTTAAGGGTATTCTATATCTGCGATGCATTCGTCCTCTACACTGGGGAGATGGACGTGGCTTCGACGCGAGTCAGGCATACCTGTCACGCCAAGAGACACCATATTCTGGAGGAAAAGATGACCCGGATCGAAAAGTATCCTTACGCGGCCAAAGACTTTAGGACCGCCTATGCCAACACCAACTACTTGCAACCCCTGCGCGGTGAGACTCTGGAGCGCTTTTACGTGGATCGCGGCGTCCACTCGGAACTCAAGGGCCTGCTGAGCGAGTTACAGGCCGGCATGCAGCAGGACCCCCGGAGCCACTCCAAGTTCCTGTTCGTGGGCCACACCGGTTGTGGCAAGTCCACCGAACTGAGCCGCCTGGTCAGCCTGGTAGGAGCACCCGACAGCGACAATCGCCTGCTGCGCGACTCGCTTCTGCCCATCCAGTACTCTGTCAGCGAGATGGTGGGGCTCTACAACATCGAGTTCGTGGACATTGCCCTGAGCATGGTGGTGGGCATCTACCGGGCCATGGAAGCCCTGGGGCATACGGTGGACGACACCCCGGCCCGGCGCGTCTACGACTGGCTCTACCAGGAAGAGCAGAAAACCCGGGAAACCCGCAAGAGCGCCAGCGGGCAGGTGGGGGCGGAACTGGGACTCTCGGGCATCATCAAGCTCATCGACGTGCGGCTCAAAGGCGAAGGCGAGGTCCGGGAGGAGATTCGCACCCGCGTCAAGAAATACATCCCCGAGTTGACCCACCTCATCAACGGCGTGATCCGGGAAGTCATGGACATCACCGGCAAGAGCGTCTTGCTCATTATCGACGACCTGGACAAGATCATGCCCCTGGAGAGCGCCCTCACGGTCTTTCGCGAACACGCCAAATCCCTCGCGTCCTTTGAGTGCTTTGCCATCTATACCGCCCCCATCTCCCTGCTGTATGATCCCGCCTTCAAGTACATCTCCCAATACCTGGAAGTACGCTACATGCCCATGTTCAAGGTTCGCAACAAAGACGGCCGGCGCGAAGAGCCAGTGGGTACGGACGTGGAAATCTTGCGCGAGATCATCCACCGGCGCGTACATCCCCACCTGTTCGAGGAGGAAGTGGTGAACGAGACCATCGACGTGACCGGGGGCATCCTGCGCGAACTGATCCGCGTCGTGCGGGGGTGCTGCGTGTACTGCCAGGAGTGGAACATTGGCAAGATCACGCGCACCGTGCTGGACAAGCAGAGAAGCATGCTCAAGGGCGAATACTACCGCATGCTGATCCACGAAGATTACCAGATGTTGCGCCGGGTCCGCCGCACCAAGTCCCGGGCCGACGTGAACATGAGACACCTGGAATCCCTGTGCGTGCTCTATTATCCCAACGGCAAGGGCTGGTTTGACGTCCACCCCATCGTGCGTGAACTCTTGGAAGAGTGGGAGAACGAGGTCGCGCCGCTCACGTGATCGTCGCCCAGTCGACAAGCCGACAAGTGAGGCTCGCAGAGCATGACGTCTCCTGATACGCGCCTCCCCAACCCGTTCGAGACCCCGGATCGGGCGGACGAGTTCGCCACCCGCTATCCAGAGCAGGTGCGCGCCCTGTTGGCCACGCTGCGCCTGAGTCACCTGGGCGGCATCTTTATCGCCGAATGCGACGACCTCGAACTGCGCAAGAAGCTGTTTTCCTACTTTCGGAAACGCCTGACCGACGAGAACATCTACCTCTACTACTTTGAGGTCAGCGACACCGACCTGAACCTGGTGCGAACCCTGCGCAACCTCACGGACCAACCGGGCTTTAAGAACCTAGAGTTGGTGGGCCGCTACAAGCACATCGTGCTCTTTATCTATGGCCTGGAAAAGTACGACGCGGAGCAACGCGCCCGGTTCCTGCACCTGCTGAACTTTTTGCGGGACGCCTTTACGCTCATCGAGCAGCCGGTGGTCATCTGGGCGCAAAGCGAGTTCGTGACCCAGTTCGCCCGCCAGGCCCCGGACTTTTGGAACTGGAAGGGCGCAATCTTTACCTTCGCCTCCCCCCCGGCCAGTCCCGCCGAGGCCGCGGACAGCGAACTATTGCTGCGCGCCAAGCTCCCGCCCCTGCCCCGCTATTTGCACGATATCCTGGATGACCCCGAGTTCTTTACCTGGCGAGACCTCTACCTGCCCCTGCAAGCTCGCCGGGCCACAGAACCCACTAAACAGGCTTTTGTGCGCCAGCCACTCTCACCCGACCAGTTGCGCGTCCTGGCCGCGTATTGTCCCCCGCGCGAGTTCGTGGCCGATGAGGTCCTGATCCAGGCCGGCGAGCCCGGTGACGTCGCCTACGTGATCACCGGAGGCAATCTGGAAGTGATCCTCACAGACGACAGAGACGCAGAGATCTTTAGCGGGCAAGTAACCCAGGGAGACGTGATCGGCGAGATTGCCCTGCTGAGCGAACAGCCCCGCACCGCCACGGTGCGCGCGCTGAGTGCCGGTCAAGCCCTGGTGGTGGATCGCGACCGGTTCGCCAAGCTGGAAGCGAACGAGCCGATCTTGGCCAGCTTCTTTCGCGATCTGGCTCGTAAGCGGTTGGAAAGTCTGCAACAGTTCTCCTCCCCCCTCCGCTGGTTCGCGGTCGAGAGCTATGAATTGTTCCGGCAGCCGCCACAGGATGTGATGACGATCCTGGCAAACGAGCCCCGTGTGGCCCTGTTGGGCGAGGCCGGGGCCGGCAAAACGACAGTCCTCCGCCGCTTCATGCTGGACCTGGCCGAACGGGCCCAGGCTGACCTGGCAAACCCCGAGGTGCCGCTCCGGGTGCCTATCTACGTCAAGTTGAGCCTGTTGGATGGCCAACGCACTGTTGAGGAATTGATCTGGAATAGCTTGTATCACTATGGCATCTACCAGGTGGACGATCCCGACCGCGTGTTCGCGTTCCTATCCGACAGCGGCGGCGCCGCCCGCGCGCAGCCCCCGCGCTTTGTCTTCTTGCTGGACGGCCTTAACGAGATGCCAGACGATGCCAACGCCCGCCACACCTTGCGCCAGTTCCGGCACCGCTTTTTCGATCACCAATTCGTCATTGCCTGCCGCACGCAGGATTACATCCCCATCCAGGGCTATCAGGTGGCGATCCTGCAGCGGTTGACCGGCGACGACGTGGAGGCCTTCCTGCGCCGTTACCTGCCAGCAGAAAAGGCCCACGCTGTACTACGCGAGATATACGCCGATGCGCAACTGCTGGAATTGGGCCAGAGTCCCCTGGCCCTGTACATGTTCACCCAGATCGCCAGCGACAGCCGAGAAGCCTTGCCCAAGAACCGGGGGGTCTTGTTCCAACGTTTCACCGACAACTTGTTGGAACGCACGGATACAGAGTGGTATCGCATCTTTGGACGGTCCAAGTCCCAGGTACCGCTGGCCGTTCGGCAGCGCGCCCTGGCCGAGCTGGGCCTGTGGATGCAAGAGGAGGGGGTACAAACCCTCCCTCGAGACCACTGCCTGACCATCTTTCACGATGCCGTAGCCGGTTCGCCGCCGGTGATCCAGGGCGAGAGCGGCGAACCGGCCCACATAGCTGCCCAGGACATCTTTGCGGAATGCATCCACAGCGGACTCATCCGACTCTCACCGGATCGTTCCCGGGTAGAGTTCTTCCATCAAGCGGTGCAAGAGTATTTCATTGCGCAGGGTTTACTGCTGCGAGGGGCTGGCGTGGAGCCCTACCTGGCGGACCTTGACCAGCGTCGCCGCTGGGAAAGCGTGATCGTCCTATATTTTAGCATCGCGCCAGACAAGCCGCGTATCTTGCGCGCGCTCTTGCGTGACGACAGGGACTATTACAACATCCTGCTGGCCGCCGAATGTCTCACCAGTGTGGGCATGGCCCCAAGCATCCTGAACCAAATCCGCCGCTCGCTGGAAGCCCCGGAGGTGGGGCCGTTCCTGTTCGCGCAGGGCCTGGCCTATCGCCGGCTGGGCCGGTTCCCAGAGGCCCTGACCCGTCTGCACGAGGCCATAAAGCTCGATCCGGATTCGGTATATGTGCACTATGACATGGGCTGCCTGTATCGCCAGATGGACCAGTATGGTCGCGCTATCCAGGCGCTGGAAGAAGCCCTCAAGATCGACCCTTTCTTCGTCGATGCCTACAATCAACTGGGCCTCACGTATTACGTGCAAGAGCAATACGTGGAAGCCCTCACCGTGTTCCAGACCACGGTGCAACTGGAGCCAGATAATGCCTTCCACTACTACAACCTGGGCCATGTGCACAAGGTGCTGCGCCTCTACCAGGAGGCCGCCGGAGATTTCCAACGGGCGGTGGAGTTAAAGCCAGACTATGAGGAGGCCCAGGCCCAGTTGGATATGCTGCAGAAGGCCCTGACCACCGGGGCCCTGGACGTCCTGGAGAAAATACCGCTCCTCAGCAAATTGACCCTGGAGCAGTTCGTCATGATCTCCAGTCGGTTGCAGGTGCGGGAATGTGCGCCTGGGGAGATCATCTTTAGCCGGGGAGAGATCGGCGAGACGTTCTTTATCATCGAATCCGGCCAGGTGGAGGTGTTGGCCCCCCATCCCAGCGGGCAGGATCGCGTGATCAACGCGCTATCAGCCGGCGATTTCTTTGGCGAGATCGCCCTGCTGCGAGCCACGCCCCGCACAGCCACGGTGGTCTCGCGCAACCATACCCGTCTGCTGACCCTGAGCCGGGCCGATTTCAACGCCATCACCCACTATCCGGCCATCGCCGACAGCCTGGAAGAAACGTCCAGCCGACGATTGCTCCAGGACCGCCGCCGCGGCGGGCGGGAAAGCGTGGAGCGACGTTACGACACACATTACCTCGAAGAACTGATCCAGCAAGTCGAGGTCACCGCCCTCGTGTCCGATATCCATGGGTCCACCGCGCTGACCCAGGCCATCGGCCCGGAACTGATGATGGTATTCCTGGACGAGTTCCTGTTAGAGCTGACCAGCGCTATCGTGGAATACAACGGCGCGGTGGGCAAGTCGTTGGGAGATTCGGTGATGGGGGTCTTTGGCTCCACCCCCGCGCACGACGAGGTGTCCCCAAGCTATGGCGTGCGGGCAGTGCTGGCTGCCCTGGAGATGCGTCGAACCTTTCTCAAGCTCCGGAAACGGTGGCAACGGTTGTATCCGCAGCACCGCGACGCTTTCACCGCCAGCGGATTGGGCATCGGCGTGTGCACCGGCAAGATGGCCCTGGGCACGGTGGGCATGGAGCAGACCATGGTTGGGGAACCGGTGAACGTGGCCGCGCACCTGTCCAAGTTCATTCGACACAGCCGTGAGGAATGCGATGTGTACATTGACCAACGCACTTGTTCCCTCACGTCCAACGCCTTTGAGGTGGAAGGCATCTCGCTCACCGATAGCCGGGACTTTGCCTCTTCCACGGTCATCTATCGCGTGAACGAGCATTCATGACCGCGCGGTTGCCCCCTGACTAGCCTCGCTCTTCCTCTGGCGCACGGTCTCCCAAGAGGTGGATTCATCTCTACGTGTCGTTACCGCCACTATTAATAACGAAAATAGTAGGGCACAGACACATGCGCCTGCGCGCAGTGCAGGTGGAATCTGTGGCTATTGTCGGAATAGGAGGATTCCCATGTGTGGCATTGTAGGTTATGTGGGCTCTGGCGATGCGGCACGCATCGTGGTGGAGGGCCTGCGCCGCCTGGAATATCGTGGTTACGATTCGGCTGGTGTGGCCGTGATCCAGGATCACCAGATCGCCGTGCGCCGCGACGCCGGCAAGATCGACAACCTGGAACGGCTCCTGCGCGAACACCCCATTCAGGGGTCCATCGGCCTGGGGCACACCCGCTGGGCCACTCACGGAGAGCCTTGCGAGGACAACGCACACCCTCACCTGGACTGCACGGGCACGATAGTCGTAGTGCATAACGGCATCGTGGAGAATTATCGACCTCTCAAGGAGCAACTCGTCGCCGAGGGGCACACGTTCCGCTCGCAGACGGATACCGAGGTCATCGTCCATCTCGTTGAGCGGTACCTGGATCGAGACGGCGCATCGTTGGCTGAGGCCACGCGCCGGGCGTTGAACGACCTCAAGGGCGCGCACGCCGTGGTGGTGCTCAGCGCCCGCGAGCCGGACCAATTCGTCGCCGCGCGCATCGGGAACGCCGGCGGCGTGACGGTGGGCTATGGCGACGGGGAGATGTTCGTGGCCTCGGACATGCTGGCCATCCTGGACCACACCCAGCGCATGGCCTTCCTGGACAGTCGGGAGATGGCCGTGGTAGCGCGCGACGGCGTGCGGTATTCCAAGCTGGATGGCACCCCCGTGAGCAAAGAGGTGCAGGAGGTACCCTGGGACCCCATCTCGGCAGCCAAGGGGGGCTACAAGCACTTTATGCTCAAGGAAATCTACGAGCAGGCTCGCACCGTGACGGACGCCATCCGCGAACGCATCGACTTTGACGAGCATCGCGTGCTGCTGCGGGAACTGGATCCCCTGACCGAGACCCTGCGCCGGGTGGACAAGGTGTACAGCGTGGCCTGTGGCACGGCCTGGCACGCGGCACTGGTGGGCAAGTTCATGATCGAGCGGTTGGCGCGCCTGCGCGTGGAGGTGGATTATGGCTCCGAGTTCCGCTACCGCCAGCCCCTCCTGGACGACCGGACGCTGTTGCTGGCCGTGACCCAGAGCGGCGAGACGGTGGACACACTGGCCGCCATGGAAAAAGCCCGCGCCCACGGGATCCTGTCGGTGGCGGTGGTGAACGTGGTCGGCAGCCAGGCCGGGCGATTGGCCAATGGCACCATCTATATGAACGCCGGCCTAGAGATCGGCGTGGCCGCCACCAAGACGTTCACTTCGCAGATGGTGTGCCAGTATCTCCTGGCCCTCTACCTGGCCCAGGTGCGCGGCGTGCTGACGCCGGCCCAAATGGCGCCTCTGCTCCAGGACCTGGCAGAGCTGCCCAACCTGGTGGGCGAGATACTGGAGGACACGGCCATCTATGAGGAGTTGGCCGCAGAGTATTTCAAGCGGGAGAACTTTTTGTACCTGGGCCGGGGCGTGAGCTATCCCATCGCCCTGGAGGGGGCCCTCAAGCTCAAGGAGATCTCGTACATCCACGCGGAGGGATACCCGGCCGGCGAGATGAAGCACGGCCCCATCGCCCTCATCGACGAGCGGATGCCGGTGGTGGCCATCGCCCTGCGGGATCACGTGTACGACAAGATGGTCTCCAACATTGAGCAGGTCAAGGCCCGGGGCGGGGTGGTCATCGCCGTGGCCTCGGCCGGCGATACTACCCTGCACGACAAGGCGGACCACGTGATCCACGTGCCGCACACCTCGCCTCTGCTCACGCCGGTGCTCACGACCGTGCCCATGCAACTGCTGGCCTACCACATCGCCGTGCGCCGGGGAGCAGACGTGGACCAGCCGCGCAACCTGGCCAAGAGCGTCACCGTCGAATAGGGGCGAGGCAACGCCTGGCTATCGTGATCCAAAACAATATAGTTGTATTGCTATCGGCGCGATGCCCTGCGCATCTTTCGCCTGGATCGGGTGGTAGAGCTGATCCAGGAGGACTGAGAGGCACCCGGCTCTCTGGTTCACCGAGCACACCGATGAGCCCTTCACGCCGGAGGCCGCCTCGTCGCCCACCTTCTCCGTGGTGAAAAAGGGCCAAGATGTGCGGCATGGCCTCTGGCGGGATCCCCGCGCCCGTATCCCGGACGGACAACTCTACCCCCTCGCCCGGGAGTATCTTTTCAATAATTTGGGGTAGGGGCAGGTCTCGCACCCTTCGGGCTGAGCCTCAGGACGAAGCCTGCCCGTCAGGGCGACCGCAAGGGTTCGCCCCTACGTTTTGAAAAGATACGCCCGGGGGGGCAAGTCAGGGCAGAGCACAGCACCCTATGGGTAAGCGCAGCACCCTGTGGGTAAGCGCAGCACCCTGTGGGCAACGCCCTGAATCAATCACAGCACTGTGCCCACAAAGTCCGACTGCCCACAGCAGAAATCCGCCGTGGGTATGGCTCGCTTGCCGGCCAGTTGGACCTCCTCCAGCAGCAGGACGCCTTCCCCAGTGACCACCGCCACGCCCTCTGGCACGGCAATGACACGTCCCGGCGGCGCGGTCCCGCGCCAGTCCGGCAGGGGCCGGACCCGCACCAGCTTGAGGTTGCGGCCCCGGTAATCGGTGTAGAGGCCCGGCCAGGGCTGGTAGGCGCGCCACCGCCGCCCGAGTTCCACCGCCGGCCGCGTCCAATCGACGCGGCCGTCTTGTTTGCTGATCTGCGGCGCATAGGTGACGCCTGCTTCCGGCTGCGGCCGGGCCTGGATCTCTCCCCGTGCCCAACGGGGCAGTGTCTCCGCCAGGAGGTCCGCGCCCCGCTCCGCCAGCCGGCGTTCCAGCGTGACGGCGGTTTCGTCGTCGCGGATGGGTCCCGCCACCTGGGAGAGGGTGGGGCCAGTGTCCAGCCCGGCATCCATGTGCATGATGGTGACGCCGGTCTCGGCGTCGCCGGCCAGCAGTGCCGCCACGATGGGCGCTGCCCCCCGCCAACGCGGCAGCAGGCTGGCGTGGACGTTCAGGCAGCCCAGGGATGGCAGGTCCAGCACCGCCGGCCGCAGGATCTGCCCAAAGGCCGCCACCACGACGACGTCCGGCTGGAACGACGCCAGCTTTGCCACGGCCTCCGGCGCGCGGAGCGTGGGCGGTTGCAGGACCGGCAAATCATGGGCCAGGGCCAGTTCCTTGACCGGGCTCATCTGCACCCGGCGACCCCGGCCGGCGCGTCGATCCGGCTGCGTCACCACCGCCACCACGTCCACCGCCTGCCCTGAGCCTGTCGAAGGGTCTGGCCCGTCGATGAGACGCTGCAACGTGGGCCTGGCAAAGGTCGATGTCCCCATGAAAATCACACGCATGGCTATTCCCTCCCGCAAACTATTGTACACCAATCGCCTGGCTCTGGCAAGGACGTGCGCCATAGTGTATAATGCGAATCGGCGAATGAACGAATCAACCCAATACCCAACACGCAACACGTTTCACGCCTCTGGCCTGACCGCCGCCATAGACCGATTGCGCACGGACCTGGCCTTTGCGCCACACATCGTGACGTGGCGGGTGCTGCCAGCGCAGATGGCCCAGCACGCGCCGTGGCCGGCCGGCCTGGACACTCGCCTGGCTGACGCGCTGGCACGACGAGGTATCCACCGGCTGTACACGCACCAGGCTCAGGCCGTGGAAGCAGCGCTGGCCGGGCAGAGCGTCGTGGTGGTGACGCCTACGGCCAGCGGCAAGACCCTCTGCTACAACCTGCCGGTCCTCCAGGCGCTTTTCACCGACCCCGCCGCTCGTGCCCTGTACCTGTTTCCCACCAAGGCCCTGGCCCAGGACCAGCGCCACGGCCTGGAGGCCCTCGTCGGAGCCCTGGGCGCGGACTTGGGCGTGGCGACCTACGATGGCGATACCCCATCCAGCGCCCGGCGTCGCATCCGCGAGACGGCCCGCGTGCTCGTCACCAACCCAGACATGCTGCACCTGGGCATCCTGCCGCACCACACCCGCTGGTCGCGCTTTCTGCGGGGCCTGCGCTACGTGGTCGTCGACGAGATCCACGCCTACCGGGGTGTCTTTGGCTCCCACGTGGCGAACGTGCTGCGCCGATTGCGCCGGATAACGGACTTTTACGACGCGGCCCCGGCGTTCATCTGCTGCTCCGCCACCATCGCCAACCCCGCCGAGCACGCGCGGCGACTCACCGGCCAGCCAGTGACGTGCATCGACGACGACGGCGCGCCCCGGGGCACGCGCCACGTGGCCCTGTACAACCCGCCGATGGTGGACCGCGGCCTGGGCATCCGCTGCAGCCTGATCGGGGAGGCCCGCCGCATCGTCCGCGAGTTGGTGGCCTGCAACGTGCAGACGGTAGTCTTTGGCCGCAGCCGGCTCAACGTGGAGGTGTTGCTGCGCATGCTGCGTCGTGATGCTGCACACCGGGGGTGGCCGGACGACGCCGTGCGCGGCTATCGCGCCGGCTATCTGCCGGCCGAGCGCCGGGCCATCGAGGCGGCGTTGCGGGAGGGGATGGCAAAAGCCGTGGTCGCCACCACCGCCCTGGAGTTGGGCGTGGATGTGGGTTCGCTGGGGGCGGCGGTGCTGGCCGGCTATCCGGGCACCATAGCCAGCACGTGGCAGCAGGCCGGGCGCGCCGGCCGGGGCACCGCTCCCTCTCTGACGGTGTTGGTAGCCGGGCCGGGTCCGCTGGACCAATACCTGATCGCGCACCCGGACGCCCTCTTTGGCCGGTCGCCAGAGCACGCGCTGGTGGACCCGGACAACCTGGTGGTGCTCACCGATCACCTGCGCTGCGCCGCCTTCGAGTTGCCCTTTGCCGAGGGCGAGACGTTGGGCGGTTTCGCGCATACTGGCGCCGTGCTGGCCTACCTGGCCGCCAGCGGTGAGTTGCACCGGGCCGGCGACGCCTACCACTGGGCGCGGGACGACTATCCGGCGGCCGGCGTCAACCTGCGCACCAGCACCGCCGACCACTTGACCATCGTGGCCGGGGACACGGTCATCGGTCAACTGGACCGGCCCAGCGTGCCCCGGCTGCTGCACCCAGGCGCTATTTATTTGCACGAGGGGGCCGCTTATCGCGTGACGGACCTGGATTGGGATGGCGACGTTGCCCGCGTGTCGCCCAGCGATGGGGATGTGTACACCCGGGCCAGCGTCTCCTCGGAGGTGCGGCCAGTGGAGGGAGAGAATCGAGAGTCGCTTGCAGAGGGGGGAGCGACGCACACCCACGGGCCGGTCCTGGTGCGCGCCTGGGCCACCAGTTTTCGCACGCTGCGGCTGATGACCAATGAGGTGTTAGGGCGCGGCGAGATCGACCTGCCGGATATTGAACTAGCGACGACGGCGTACTGGCTGACGCTGACGCCGGCGGCCGCCCAGTCGTTGTGGGATCAGGAGGTGTGGCTGGGGGAGCCGGTGCGCGACTATGGCCCCAACTGGGCGCAACAGCGGGAGCAGGCCCGGCGCCGCGATGGGTTCAAATGCCGGCATTGTGGCCTGCCAGAGCGCGAGGACCGCCGCCACGATGTGCACCACGTGCGGCCCTTTCGTTCCTTCGGCTACGTCCCGAATGAGAACGAGCATTACCGCGCCGCGAATCGGCTGGACAACCTGGTGACGCTGTGCGCGAGCTGTCACCGGCGGGCGGAGATGAGCGTGGCTGAACGGAGCGCGCTGGCCGGGCTGACGACGGTCCTGGCGAATTTGGCCCCGCTATACCTGATGTGCAGCCGGGGCGATTTGGGCGTCAGTTCCGAGGCCACGCCGCCCGGCATCCGTCTGCCGACTATTTTTATCTACGACCAGGCCCCCGGCGGCGTGGGATACAGCGCGGCTCTCTACGACCGGCGGCGGGAACTGCTGGCGGCAGCGCGGGACCTGGTGGCGACGTGCTCTTGCAAGCGCGGGTGCCCGGCCTGCGTGGGGCCGGTCCTGGACGAGGACAGCCACGACGTGAAAGCCGATACCCTGTGCCTCATTGACGCCATCGTCGAGCGAGCGCCGGCCGAGTAGCGCAGCGTATCAAAGCCCTAGTTGAACTTTGCCAACTGACCACCAGGAGTAGAGGCTTCAGCCGGGGCCACTTACAACATGTAGCCGCCTGAAGGCTCGACCCCAGTGTTTTTCAAGAGGCATCAAAGCCCAGCTTACAGCCCCAAACGAGCCTATGGGTGAACGATTACCTCGTTGCTAACCCACGGCCGGCTGCGGGATAACCAGCCGCTGCCCCACATAGATGCGGTTCGGGTCCGGGATGTTGTTGGCGGCGGCGATGGCATCTACCGTGGTTCCGTAGCGCCGCGCAATGTCCCACAGCGTGTCGCCCCACTCTACGAAATACACCACCTGCCCGGCCGGGGTGGGAGTGGGCGACACCCCTTTGGGCACGATGAGCCGCTGCCCCACGTAGATGAGGTTTGGGTTGGGGATGTTGTTGCGCTGCACGATGGCGTCCACCGTAGTGTTGTACGCGCGGGAGATGCCCCAGAGCGTGTCCCCCTGGCGCACCTGGTAGAGGATCTCGTTGCTGGCGAGCTGAACGTCGCCAGCCGGCAGCGTCGTGGGAGCTGGCGTGGCGCCGGGGGCCGGTGTGGGCTGGCAGATGGGGACGGGTGTGGACGCACTCCCTCCAGAGGCGATGTTCACCGGCGTCTCTCCCGCTCCCGGCGTCGACGCAGCCGTGCCGGGCGTGCGCGAGGCCCCGGTGTAGATCCAATAGACCCCAGCCGCCACGATCAGCAGGACGAGTAAAATGGCGATGAGCACGGAGAGTCTCGGCATCTGTCCTCGCTCGTCTAGGTGCCCGCGTTTGCGTACCCCACCAGGCGGACCAGCCAGGCCCATTATATCATATCACGCTGGACACTGTCTATAGTTGATGCTGGATGCAGAGCGAGGAGCAGATCATGCCCACCATCGGCACTAACGTGGCCGTCATCCGCGATGGCCACGTGTTGTTAACCCGGCGCGAGGACGTCGAGATGTGGTGCTTGCCCGGCGGCGGCGTGGAGCCCGGCGAATCCATCGCCCAGTGCGCCATTCGCGAGGTGCGAGAGGAGACCGGCCTGGACGTGCACCTCACCCGGCTCGTGGGGATCTATTCGCGCCCCGACTGGAACCGGGGCGGCAACCACGTGGTGGTCCTGGCGGCGGAACCCACCGGCGGGACGTTGCGCCCGGCCCCTGGCGAGGTCGTGGACCTCCGCTATTTTGCCCACCACGACCTGCCGGACGACCTCATGTGGTCGCATCGCCGGCGCATCGCCGACGCCTTTGACCCGGCCGGCAGCCGGGTCTGGACACAGGACATGCCCTGGCCCTTTAACGCAAAGCTGACCCGCGAGCAACTCTACGCGCTCCGCGACCAGAAGCAGTTGTCGCGCCCGGAATTGTACCGGCGGTACTTTGGCGCTCCCGGCCCCGGCGGGGAGGTATTGGAGGTGGGGCCGCCCGGCCGCGCCGCGCCGCCGGCGGAGGCCGTGATCCGCGCTCACGACTGGCCGCGCCCCCGCGACGTGTGCTTTGACCCGGTGGCCGAGGCCTATGACGCCTATCGCACCGGCTACAGCGACCAACTCTACCGCTGGATCCTGGGGGACGACGATCCAAGCACCTTGCGCATCCTGGACGTGGGGGCCGGCACAGGCATCGCCTCGCTGGAGTTGGCGCGCCGGGGCGCGCGCGTGGTGAGCATTGACTCGGCGGAGGAGATGTTGGCCCGGGGACGCGCCCGGGCGCAGGCGGAGGATTTGGCAGTGACGTTCATCTGCGCCAAAGCCGAGACCTTTCAGGCGGAGCCAGCGTCGTTCGACCGCATCGTGTGCGGGCAGGCGTTCCACTGGCTGGAGCCGGACGTGGTCTGCCCGCTGTGGCAAAGGCTGATCCGGCCCGGCGGCAAGATCGCCGTGTTTCGAAAAAGTCCCGCGCCAGGCAACCCCTTTGGCCCGATCATAGACCCCATCTACCAAACGTACATGGGCTGGCCGTACCACCACGGCGGGCAATACCGGGAGCCCTTCTCCGAGACAAAGTTCCCGGACCTCCGGTGCCATTTCCCCGACGGCTACCCGCTGATCCACTTTTACGACCTGACCACCGACGTGACGCGCTACGTGGGCTACCTGAGTTCGCTGGGCAGCGTGAAGAACATGCTGGGCGACCGACACGCCGCCTTCCTCGCTAAAGTGGAGGCGGCCCTGCGCGCCGAGTTCGGCGATGGCGAGTTCACGATCCGGCACCAGGAGAGCCTCTATCTCATCGAACAGTTCTGAGAATCGTATCTTCTCAATAAATCAGGGTAGGGGCGGGTCTTGCACCTGCCCGCTAGGGCGACCGCAAGGGTTCGCCCCTACATTTTGAGAAGATACTGAGAATCGCTGTTGACACCCCAACCGCACGATGATATAGTTCCTAAAACCATAGACAGATATGACATGGCTTCAGTTCCCCACAGGGGGCTGTGCCTGCCCAACGGCATCGGGTAAACTATGCACCCTCTATCCCTCTGCCACACGGCGTCGGGGATTGCTTTGCGGATGATCTGATAGGCCCCGTTGACATCCTCTACATTTCCCCCTATACTGAGAGCGGACCAAAAGCGACGTGAAACTGCCTGTCTCCGGTACAGTAGGTAAGGCACATGGCAAGCCAACCCGAACCAGCCGCTCACAGCCAACCGTCGTCCGGCGCACCATTTCGCTTCTACCTGTTGGGCGAGTTACTGGTCGTACACGATGGTGAGCCGGTCCCCGCGCCCCCCCATCGCACCCACAGCCTCCTGGCGGCCTTGCTCCTCCACCCGTTCTCTCAGCGCCGTGACCGCCTCAACGGGTTGCTCTTTCCAGATATGCCCGAGCGCGCCGGGCGGCGGCGGCTGAGCGACCTCCTCTGGCTGCTCCGCCGGTCGGTGCCGGACCTCCCCCTGGAGACTAGCGCCCGGCAAGTGTGCCTGCCCCCGGAAACCCGCTGGCTGGACGTGGAAGTCTTTCGCTGGGCTGCGGCCCAACCGGACCTGGATGACTGGCTGGCGGCCCTGGCCCTGTATCGCGGGGACCTGCTGGAGGGCGTCTACGATGACTGGCTGCTGGAGGAGCGAGAGGTCCTGTACCTGCAGCACGTGCGCCTGCTGCACCGGGCCTGTGACCGACTGCTTCAACATCAGCGACTTGACGAGGCATTGCCCCTGGCCGAGCGCCTGGCGCAGGTGGAGCCGTATGACGAGGAGGCCCTGCGCACGCTGATGCGGGCCTACCGGGCGGTGGGCCGGCGTGGGGCGGCCCTGGCGGCCTACGAGCGCTTTGTCTCCCTGGCCGCCGACGAGCTGGACGTGGAACCCGAGCCGGCCACCCAGTCCCTGGCCCAGGCGATCCGCAGCGCCGGCTCCATCTCTGCCCCTTCCCGTCCGGCCCCCGCAGGTAACTCCCCCGCTGTCCTGTTGCGCCACGCCCAGGAGGCCCTGGACCGGGGCGACCGGGCCACAGCGGAAGACTGCCTGCGGCGGCTGCGCACCTGGCCCTCGGCGAATTGCGAGGACGATGCCCGCCTGCTGGAAGTAGACATTGCCCTGTTCTTTGAAGAGCAAGAGCGCGCCGCCTGTTTATTAGAGTTGTGTGATCGCCGCCAGGCGTCGGTGCTGGTCCGGGTCGCCAAACTGGACATGGCGCGGCGCCAGACGGTAACGGCCCGCGATGCCGCATCGGAGGCATTGATCCTGGCCCACGAGGTGGGGGATCAGCAATGCGAACTGGATGCGCTATTGGTTCTGGCTCACGCGCAGCGACACCTGGGCCAGTACGTGCCAGCGGCGAGGAGCGCGGAGCAGGCCCTGGACCTGGCGCGCGCGTGTGCCTCCCCAGCGGCCATCGTCCAGGCCCTGGTGATAAAAGGACACGCCCAGATTCGCCAGGGGCGCTACACCCAGGCCCTCTCCCTCTTTCACGAAGCCCGATCCCTGGCCCACGAACACGGGCTGCGTCGCTGCATTGCCAAAGCGCTACGCGGGATCGGTACGATTCAGCGCAACAATGGAGCGTTGCTGGATGCCCAGGCCACCGGGCAGGAGGAATTGAGCATCTGGCGCGATTTGGGGTTACAGCGCCAGGAGGTCAGCGCCCTGCAAGGTTTGTCGACCATCTATGCCCAACTGGGGCGTACGGCCGCGAGCCTGCGCACCCTGGAGCAGGCCGGGAAGATCTGTGAACAATTGGAAGAACCGGTCTGGGCAGCAATCAATCGATATCACTCGGCGGGCAGTTTGCTCTATCACGACGACGCCCTGGCCCCTCGTGCCGTCGCCGCAGCCGAACAAGCATTGGCCACGTTTCGGGTCCATGACCAGCCGGGGTGGGAAGCGGCCGCGTTGGCCATGCTCGGCTACGCGCTATGGGTGGGCGAACGATATAAAGCGGCCCGGGACGCATTCCGCCAGGCGTACACGCTGCACGAGCAACTCGGCGAACTGGGCGTTCTGCCGGAACTGCTGGCCTACCAGGGACTGGCCCACCTGGGCCTGGGACAGCGCGTCCCGGCGCTGGAACTCACGCGCCGCGCCTTGCTGGCCCTGGCCCAGGGAGAAGTGAGCGACGAGGTGGTCTCGGAAATCTATTACGCCCACGCTATGACGTTGGCCGCCCACAGCGAGGAGGACCAGGCTCGGACCTACTTTGCCCGGGCTTGTCAGAATCTATTGATCATCGCCGCGCAATTCGAGGACGAACCGGCCCGGCAGTCCTTTTTCCACCACAACCCTACCACGCGCCGCCTGATGCAAAAAGTGTACGCGCGGGGGATCGCCCCGGCCCCGGCGGCCGGCGTGGTCTCTCGCCGGTTGCCCGCAGCCCGTGGCCGGCGCCCGGTGCCGGTCACGTGGACGGTGGACGCCGGGCCGGCGGACGTGGCCCTCAAGCAGGCCCAGGGCGCTATCGCGCTGCGCCGGGCCCGGCTATCCCGCCTGCTCCGGGAGGCCCAGGCCCAGGGCGCGGCCCCCACCGTCGCCCAACTGGCCCAGGCCCTGGGCGTCAGCGCCCGCACCGTCCAGCGCGACCGGGCGGCTCTGCGCCGGTCACAAGCGCTGAGCTAATCCTCCCTCTTCCCTCCTTCCATCCCTTCTCCTCCCTCCGTAAATAGCCCCCCGGCCCCCAAGTCTGCCCACAGGGTGCTGCGCTTAGGGGAGTGCAGCGGTTCCCTCCAGGATTGGGGGGTCAGGGGGGCCGATGCCGCTTTTTCATGCTACGGGGTGCAATCCGCGCGTGGGTAACTTTCTCCATTTTGTCACCCCTATTCCCCTTCATCACGCCATCCCCGCGAGAGTTCCGCGAGAGCCGGCTGGTATACTGACGCCAACAACAAAGACGCAGCGGATACCAGCCATGCCAGATACAATACAACCCCCGCTCCTCAAAGACGAGGAGCCCAACCTGCCCCACTATGCCAGCTATATCCTGCGCTGCTGGACCGGCCGGGACGACCGGGTGCGGGCCCGCTTGTTCGAGGTGCACTCTGGCGTCAGCTACCCGGTAGCCAGCCTGGCCGAGTTGCCAGCACTGGTGCGCCGGCTGGTGACACAGGCCCACTTGTCCGCGTCCCATGAGGATACCAGGCAGACCTGACGGCGACCATGAATCCGTGAATCTGCCAATTCCCAACGAGGAGGCAAAGCGTTGTGGTTCGGCACGGGCTATGGCCTCTCCCGCTTTGACCCTTCGGCTGCGCTCAGGGCAGGCGGGCAGACCTGGACCAAGTACACCGGCCGGGATGGCCTGACGAGCGACAGCATCAGAATAACGTGAAAGCCTGGCAAAGGCCCCTGTGCTCTGAGGGGTTTGTAACCCCGAACCAATGGCTTCATTGGACGAGAAGGGGCCTGCACGGCTAACTTGCAGTCCCAAAACGGGGGTTGGTGCGCAGCCTCCTGTGGACTTGATGTCGTTTAGTTAGCGTTCTGGAGTCGAAGCTTTAGCTGGTTTCTGCCCTGTAGTATCCCGCCTGAAGGCTCGACTCCAGCCTTAACTTGATGACATTGCCTGTGGACTATAGTCCACTTTAGTGAGCAAACCCCATGTGAGCCCAAGAATCAAAGAAAGGAGGACTCTAAATGCCAAAGCTATTCGTGACAGACATCGCATCCGCCGCGGATTTAAAGGTGTTCATCACCGACATCCGCTCAGAAGCCGACCTGGTCGTCTACGAGACCACAGACGCCTGGGCGGCCACGGAAAGCCCCATCTGGTGCTACACCGACATCCAGAGCGAAGCAGACAAGATCGTGTTCTTTACCGATTTGCAGTTCGACGCCGACCTGGTCATCTTCAAGACCGACGTGCAATCGGACGCCGGTTGGGCGAACAGCGCCAAGTCACACCTGTTATAGCCTGAAGCCTTGCGAAGGTTCGGCAGGACAAAGCCTTCGCAAGGTTCCCGAAATCATCAGTCCAATCTACCAATTCACCAATCCCCAATACCCAACAAGGAGGTAGCCCAATGAACCGCAAACTAGCTCGAATCATATGCGTGATGGCAGCCGTGCTCGTCTTGCTCACGTCCCTGGCATGCATGGGTGGTGGGGAGGAGCCCACGCCCACACACAGTGTCCTGCGGACTAGCCCGCCGGCGCCTACCAAGGCCGCGGAATCTACCAAAGCCCCGGCACCCACCAAAGCAGCGGAACCCACCAAGGCACCGGAACCCACGCCCACGCCGGAAACCAAGCCGGTGGGCGCACCCGGCTGGACCTCGTACACCAACGCAAACCACATAAAGGCCCTGGCCGCCGACGCCAACGGCAACCTATGGGCCGTGGGCTCCGGCGGCGCCGTCCAGTGGAAGACCGACGGCTCCTACACCAAGTACACGGTGCACGACGGCCTGGGGCGCAACGTCGTCGAGTGTGCCGCCGTGGGACCGGACGGGTCCGTGTGGCTCGGCACCGAAGGCGGCGGCCTCTCCCACTACGATGGTCAAAATTGGACCACCTACAAGCGCGCGGACGGCATGGCCAGCGATTCCGTCCAGTCCCTCGCCGTGGCCGATGGCACGCTGTGGGTCGGCCACGACGGCAGCGGCGTCTCTCGCTTTGACGGCCAGGAATGGACCGTCTACAAAAAAGACGACGGCCTGGCGGACAATTACGTCAACGCCATCGCCGTGGACCCGAATGGTGTGGCGTGGTTCGGCACCACCAAAGGCGTCTCCCGCTTTGACGGCTCGGCCGGGGACGGCACGTGGACCACATACACCAAGGACGACGGCCTGGCGAGCAATCGTGTCAATGCCCTGGCCCTGGCCCCTGACGGCGCGCTGTGGTTCGCCACCTCCAGCGGCGTCTCGCGCTTTGACGGCAAAAAGTGGTCCTCCTACACCACGAAAGAGGGCCTGGCGAGCAGCCTGGTCTATGCCATCGGCGTGGACTCGAAAGGCGTGGTGTGGTGTGGCACCGCCAGCCGGGGCGTCTCCTGTTTCGACGGCCAGGAGTGGACCACCTACAAGAAAGAAGACGGCCTGGCGAGCGACAACATCCGGGCCATCGCCATCCACAGGACAGGTGTCGGCCCGGCACCGCCCGGCGGCACCCATGACGCGGTGTGGGTCGGCACGCGCCTCGACGGCGTCTCCCTCTTTGACGGCACCAAGTGGACCATACACCAGACCGACGACACCGTATCTGGCAACCAGGTCTGGGCCGCCGCCGTGACCAAGGATGGCACGCCGTG